>SXGS01165465.1_pt1 | contig 11982 bp, 9 predicted proteins | sample 3174681 | NCBI WGS metagenome assembly SXGS01 (sample SAMN11356861, study PRJNA531348) | freshwater metagenome | isolation source: freshwater sample F1-80 | place: China: Fuxian Lake, Yuxi | collected 2017-12-25
ACGGCTTGGTCTTGAGATGCTGGGCCTGTTCGCGCTTACGCCTCCCGGCAAGTAAGAGGTACAGCGCACTCATACTATTACCGGGGCAACAACACGTGTCCAATCGCTCCAGGCTGGTTTGGCTATGTTGATTGCGCGCTGGTACTCTCAATATGGAGGCAAGCTGCCATGAGAAGGTGCTCCGTGCTGAGCTAATTGATCAACTTGGGTAAGCACTTGAAATAAGCCAGGCTGTCGCCGTGGATTGAAACAGCAGGTAACCCTCTCACTTGGTCGAAGAGGCCGCCGATCGCCCGCTAGTTGTGCAACTCAACAGGTTGTCTCTGAGAAGGTTGAGGGCACTAAGTGGTGGTTCAAACATTGAGTCAACCATGTGGACGGCGCCAGTTGTCCATATGGGTCCATATCGAGGGCTTCGTGGCGCGCTTGTCAGAGGTGCTATAGGCTCCGGCATAGGCTCATTCCGTGACTATGGTCTTGATGAAGCGTTCAGCTTTGCCATTGGTCCGTATGGTGATTAGTTTAGTGCGAATATGGCGCAGGTCAAGGTGCTTGCAAGCATCCCAGAAGGCGATGGTTTTGTAGAATTTACGGTCACAACGCGGGTGACAAAAACCCTATGGCTGTTGAAATAAGCGACTGCGGCTGCGAGGAAGGCGCTGGCACCGGGTGCATTTTGGGCGGGGAAGATGTTGAAAAGGCTGACGCTGGAGGCATCATCGATACAGACGTGTCATTCTGCGTCAAATCTATTCCGCTAGTACCCAAATGATTGCCTCTAGTATGAAAATTAGAGAAAGTAAACACTTGACAGTTGCGATTACACATAGTAGACTTTACATTGGTACATTAGTCAGTGCCTTATATCTCCATACGCTGGCCGAACAAAGAAGCGAAGCTATATCTTAATAATCTTGATCCAACACCTGCGAATTTCAATCAGTGCGCGCATTTTCAAGCCCTGCGGACATTGGTTGATTGCTTGAAGAATGGTCAGACAAGCCGGTGATGGCAGCCAAGTTTTCGCTTGAATAAGCAAAACGAAGCCCCCACAAAGTTGACAGCGGTGGGGTTGCTGGTCGGTTGGTGTTGCAGATTGGCGGCTGAATGAAATTTACTAGAGATAACGTTTCTTATCATCGTAAAACATCACTAAAGGGAACTATCAAATGGAAACCTCACAAACGTTTTTAGGCGAAATAAACCTCTACAATAATATTCAGCCAGATGCCGATTTTGGCGACTTTAGCAATTTACCGAACATACGGTTGATTAACCAGCTGGCATCAGAATTCCGCGAGCGTCTCGAGCTCATGGCTTATCAGGAAACTGGTAATCCAATGGAGTTGGCTCTTGCAGTTTATCTTAGGCCTGTCTTAGGAGATGGTAGAATTATCGCAATACTCGTTAGGAATCTTTATCCACAAGATCCTGTTTTAGTTCTAGATTACGTACAGCTTGCCGTAAAACGCATTGATTTGCTTAACGGGAATCCTCGGATAACCAGACATTCGATCAATTCGGCGCGACTGGCTTTGGAACAGTTAGAACGTAGAATTGGGGAGGTGCTTAGTGGAATATAGTTTGATACTTTAACCGACCCTTGAATACCGAATTTAGGTTGCTTGGTGAGAGGCTGGACTTTTTACAAAAGGCTCTGGCGAACTGTTTGGGTAAATTCTGGAAAACGAAAGGAGTTAATGCTTGGATAAATAACAATTGGTTCCAATTTTGTCTCAAAAGAGGTTTGGGTAAATAGAAATTTTCCCTTTAAACGAATGCGAGAATAAGGAGAAATGAAAATGAAAAAAATTAATATAATGTTAGTTGGGCTGGTCATGTTTGCTTTGGTGGCGTCAGCTTGCACCCCTTCCGCCACCTCTCTGTCGTCGCCTCCAGCTAGCACCAAAGCCCCAGTCACTGCCAGTACCATCTGCCCCTTTGGTGCAGGCAAAAAAGTCGCAGCGCTGCTGCCTGGCCTGATAACCGATCACTCTTGGAACCAGTGGGGTTACGAAGGTTTGATGCGGGCATCAAAAGAATGTGGATTTGAAGTGGCTTACACTGAAGGTGTCACTCAGGACGCCCAACTTGAGATCTACCGCGGTTACGCAGCTGAGGGCTACAACGTTATTTTTGGTTTCGGTGGCGAATTCGGCGAAGCTGCCTATCAGGTTGGCAAGGAATTCCCGGATGTAAAGGTCGTATATGGTAATGGGTTAAAGGGCGATGGAGCTGGAGTTACCGGCGTATCACTTGACTATTATCAGAGTGGTTATTTTGCGGGTGTGATTGCCTGCCAGGTGACCAAGTCCAACAAGATTGGGATCGTTGTTGGTGAAATGATCGGTATAGTAGAGCTAGCCATTGCAGGCTACACGGATGGAGCCCAAACCTGTGGGCAGAAGGTGGAAATCGTCTCGGTGGTGACTTTGGCGTGGGCGGATGTCCAGAAGGCAAATGAAGCCGCTCTGGCAATGATCGCCGATGGGGTAGACGTACTCTTCCACCTTTTAGACGCGGCCGATGCCGGCGTGCTTGCAGCCGCTCAGGATAAAGGTGTTTTTGCGGTCGGTTTGATGTCCGATCAGTCGTCCCTGGGGCCTAAAGCGGTCGTCGGCAGTATCGGGATAAAGCCAGACAAGATCTTTTACTCGGTACTGACAGGCCAGGTCCCACTGGATGGCGGCGCCCACACCATCGGTCTAAATGTTGAGCAAGGTCTGGAGATCTACTGGAACGACGCCATAGTCACACCCAAAGTGAAGGCCAAAACTGAGGAGACATTGCAGAGAGTTAACTCTGGTGAGCTTAAAATTGGCCCATAAATAATAACGAAATCACACACCGTAGCCCCGCCTGCAGATAGTAGGTTGAGATTTTTTGTAGGCGGGGAACTAACACATTGATGTGAGCCTCATGAATATTTCTGCGACTTGTGCTCTCCGGATGGAGGGCATCACAAAACAGTTTCCTAGAGTATTTGCCAACGATCATATAGATTTCGAGGTGAAGAGTGGGGAAGTGGTTGGCTTGCTTGGTGAAAATGGCGCAGGCAAGTCAACCTTAATGAACATTCTTTTTGGAATTCATAAACCAGATAGTGGGGTAATTTACGTAAATGAAAAGCAGTTAGAAATTTCTTCCCCAGCAGACGCCGTTCGTGCAGGAATTGGGATGGTTCATCAACACTTTATGTTAGTAGAAGCGCTTACGGCCCTAGAGAACGTAGTTCTAGGGATGCCCTCACGCCGGCCGCCTATGCTAGATCTAGACCAGGCTAAGCACCGCTTTGAACAGCTGGTTGTCGAATACGACTTACAGATAGAACCTTACACTCCGGTGTGGCAATTACCTGTAGGTGACCAACAGTGGTTGGAAATCTTGAAGCTGTTATTTCGAAATGCGAATCTACTTGTGCTGGATGAGCCTACAGCAGTCCTTGCGCCGGCTCAAATTCGACAGCTTTTCTGTCTCATCCGACGCCTAGTTGATGAGGGGCGCTCTGTAATTTTCATCAGCCACAAATTATCCGAGGTTTTAGAGGTGACAGACCGTATCACTGTCCTGAGAGATGGTCGTGTGCAAGGGACTGTTATCACAGGTGAGACGAACCGAGCTGAATTAGCCCAAATGATGGTGGGACGCCCCATCTCCATGGAGAGAAGGGCCAGGTCACAAATTGATTGTAATAAAATGGTTCTCAGAGTTGATAATTTTTCATGCAACAATGACCGCCATTTACCAGCACTGCGGAATCTAACGTTTGATGTGTACGCCGGCGAAATCGTAGGTATTGCCGGAGTAGATGGAAACGGGCAGCGCGAATTAGCTGAGTGTATCTCTGGACTGCGCCCGCCGACTTCTGGTGAAATATACATCAAACAGAAACCTGTCTGCGGTGTAGTGAAGGATCCTTCTTTGCTCGGTTTCGTGCCGGAGGATAGACGTAAAACAGGGCTTGTAACTAGCATGACGGTAGAGGAGAACTTAGTCTTAAAGTCGTATCACGCTGCACCGTTTTGCCAGAATGGCTTGTTGCAATGGAAAGCAATCCGTTCAAATGCGATCGATTTGATTAAAAAGCACAACATTAAAACTTCCTCAGCCTTAGTCAAAGTTAAACATTTGTCTGGTGGTAATCAGCAACGGATTTTAGTAGCTCGCGAATTAGCTTCGAAGCCTGCGCTTATAGTTGCCAGTCAATCCACACGAGGATTAGATTTGGGTGCGGTTGAAAGCGTTCATGCGATCTTGCTGCAGGAGCGGAACCAGGGTGCTGCTGTGATATTTATCTCTACAGAATTGCAGGAGGTCATGTCGCTCAGTGATCGCATTCTAGTGTTATTCAAAGGAGAACTAATGGGAGAAGTTGATGGAGAAAGAGCGAGTGTCAATCAGATCGGTGAGATGATGCTAGGGTACCGTACCCAAAAGGTCCGGTAGTTAAAGGAAAATAATGGCCTGTATTCGTGAGTTTCTTAAGGAAGACGGCTTTTTCTATAGAGTGATGTTGTATCTCCGACCTCTGGTAGCCATCATCATGGCAATGATAGTTTCCGCGGGCTTGCTTAGCCTACAAGGGGTCAACCCAATGAAAGCTTTTGAGGCATTGTTATCAGGCTCGCTAGGTAGCTTGCACAGCATGTCTAATACATTGGTCAGGGCATCGCCTTTGATCTTGTCTGGTCTAGGAGTAACCCTTGCGATGCAAGTTGGTTTATTCAACATTGGAGGGGAAGGGCAAATATATTTAGGGGCAATCGGTGCGACCATGGCTGCTTTGTTGATACCCGTGCCATTACCTGCATGGTTACACATTACGATTGCACTGGCAGCAGGATTTCTTGGCGGAATGATTTGGGGAGTCGTCCCAGCGGTACTTAAAGCTTTCCGGGGAGTGAGTGAAGTTGTCACTACCATGATGCTAAACACGGTTGCAATTGCCTTCACAAGCTGGATGGTCCACTACCCTCAGCCCCTGGGTGAAGAGAATGCATTCTTCCCTATGTCTCCCATAATCCCTCAATCAGCGCAGCTGCCTATTCTGATTCAGGGCACCAGTTTTCATCTTGGTGTTTTTTTAGGTCCAATACTATGCGTTGTGATGTTATACGTTGTCCACTTTACCGGCTTCGGCTTTCGCACCAGAATAGTTGGAGCGAATCCTGAGGCTGCTCGCTATGCTGGGGTGGATGTGCGTCGCCAGATGCTCCTGTTATTGATTGTAGGCGCAGGTTTAAGTGGATTGGCTGGGGCGATCGAGATAATGGGACTTAAGCTCAGGCTCTTTGATGTCTTCGTGGGTGGTGTAGGATATGAAGCCTTAGCGTTGGGTCTTATTTCCGGAGGAAACCCATTAGGAGTCATTGTTGGAGGGCTCTTCTTCGGAGGATTAAAAGCTGGGGCGGCAAAGATGCAGGTCCTCACTGGAGTACCAACTCAAATGGTTCTGGTCATCGAGGCGCTGTGCGTGATCTTTGTCGTCGGATTTGGATTTGCCGAACGGAGTAGGCGGACGAATAAAAAAAAGGAAGAGAAAGAAAAGAGACCGTGATAAAAGACGAGAGAGCTTACAATGGACACTAGCCTGATAGTTATCGTCAACTGGTTGGAGGCAGGCATCCGCCTTGGTGTGCCTTTGTTACTGGTTGGCATCGGGGCTGTGTATGCTGAAAGGGCAGGTATCGTCAATCTCGGGATGGAAGGCTCCATGCTCTGGGGGGCTCTTGCTTCAGTTGTAGTGGTGTATCTGACAGAGAGTGTCTTATTGGGGACACTGGCAGCCGTGGGTGCAGGACTTGCGATCGCATTAATTATGGCCTATCTGACAATCAATCGCAGGGCTAACCAAATTGTCTCCGGCGCTGCAGTCAATTTCTTCTGCCTCGGTACGACCAATCTGGTTTTCGCCGTAATCTTTAGATCAGAACGGGTTCGTGTCGCGGGGTTTCCGGTATTGAGCCCAGAAGTTCTTCAAAACATTCCAATTATTGGTCCTTTACTTTTCAAGCAATCCTTGCTCGTGTGGATTGCTTTAATCCTTCCATTTATTTCTCACTGGATGTTGTACCAGACGACGTGGGGATTGAATATCCGTGCGACCGGGGAGCACCCTCATGCAGTAGCCACAGCCGGTATCTCAGTGTACCATTATAAGAATGCAGGTGTCCTTCTGAGTGGCATGTTTGCAGGACTGGGAGGTGCCGCTCTTTCTTTAGGGTCCACTGGGTACTTCACCCAAAACATGAGTGCCGGGCGGGCATTTGTGGTGCTCGCTGCTGTAATCGTGGGAAACTGGAAGCCTATTCGTGTGTCGATATTCTGCATAATTTTTGGTCTAGCGGATGCTTTGCAGTTGCGGGTGCAGGTATTTGGGCCAGTAATTCCGTACCAATTCGTAGTGATGCTTCCTTATCTTCTAACGATTGGTGCCATCGCAGGTTTAATTGGAGTAACAAATCCACCAAAAACATGGGGTGCACCTTACTACCCGGAAGAACTGTGAGCTTAGTTCGTTTACTTTCTCATGCGCACAAAGAACATCGACTTTTGTAGCTTCAGGCTTTGCCCCTAGGGCATGGTTATCTGAAGTCTGAGGTTAATCGCTCGACTTAGGAGACAGTGCAGCATACCTGTGTAACCCGCATGTAACTGCAACGCAAGAACGATTGTTTAATTTATGTTTCACAAACCCTGCACAGTCGCGCTATTTATTTGAAAAGGGAGGCACTGAAAATGAGAGCATCAGAAATGACTTGGTATGAATATAGAGATTGCATCAAGGAGAGCGTAGTGTTTTTGCCGTTGGGATCCACGGAACAACACGGTCCTCATCTTCCGCTGGGTGTCGACGTGATTCTACCAACCCGGTTAGCAGAATTAATTGCTGGAAAAGTGGATGGAATCGTCCTGCCGACAATCCCGTACGGGTATAAATCTCAGCCCGGTAGTGGGGGTGGGCAGTTGTTTCCTGGTACTACAAGCCTAAATGGAAACACGCTGGTTAATGTCATATTGGATGTACTTCGTGAGACTTATCGACACGGCGGACGAAAATTTGTTTTGCTGAATGGCCACTATGAAAATTCTATGTTTTTGACCGAGGCCGCGGACCTTTTTGTACGAGATGCCAAAGACGCTCGGGTAATTATGATTGATTGGACAATGGTGTTGTCGCAGGAAATTATGGATGAGATGTTTGCTGAGACCGGATTTCCTGGCTGGGATATTGAACATGCAGCAATAACGGAAACATCTTTGATGTTGTATTTCGCGCCCGAGCTTGTCAGAAAGGACAAGATTTCTAAAGATGGCTTTAAAGAAAAGCCGACTTATGCTATCTTTCCTCCAGAGATGAATGATATTCCCAAATCGGGTGTTCTATTTGACCCAACATCTGCTTCTCTAGAGAAGGGAAAAAAACTTGTCAATCATGTAGTCCCCGGACTTGTGGCGCTGGTTCGGAAAGTCTACGGATAAGGGCACTGTCAACTCTTTTTGCTTGTGTAGGCTTGGGCTTCAGTGTAGAGTGCCAAGGCTGACAAGGTATGGAATAGTTGCTTGAGTAGAATGAAGATAGGACAAACTGAAAACCGATTACGTGGCTGGACTCAAGAACGATGTGCTAAAGGCACAGTGGCCGTCAGATATCTGTCCGCCAAATATTTTTTGTCGTGTCGTAATCTGAAACTGAGCACCTTGCGGGCCCGGTGGTTCAGAGGTGCGACAGCGTGCTGCACTTGATCACCTATAATTTGGCCACCGCTTTCCCTCGCAGGGCGTACTGACGCACCACCCCAATACTGTTCACAATCAATTTGCGCAGACACGCGCGGTAAGGATGTGCAAAATATTTCCCTGCCTAGAGTGCGGCTGCCGGCATGTCCTGCAAACTTCTTGCTGTTGTCGTAACTAATCGTGTGGAGGCTTTGCTTTTTGGGCAGTAGGTGGCCCGTCAGCGGTGTGGTAACCTCATTAGCTTTCTTGTTGCGGATGTGCTCCCCCACAACACCACGCTACCAGCGCTCTACTGCAACTGCCAGTCTAACCCCAATCTTGTCTTCCATCACCTTATTAGCACTCTAGTCACCTAGCCGTGACCTTTGCGCAACAATAGGCTAGCAATCATCAATGCCGTGCCCGGTATGAGGCTGCCGTGCAGTTCCCCATCACTTGCCCATCGCTTCTGGTGTACGTTGTGGCTGTGAAATTGCTGCCATAAGTTAAGACCAGCTTTCTGTGTGTGTATGCATGGCGGTAGGCGTTTTCTGCACTGATTCGTAACATGCCCTTTAAACGCAGGTGACAATCCGCTTGTGCCGAATTGATGTTGGTCCGGAGAAGATGTTGTAGCGTGTCTCTTTCACTGTCCAAAAAGTGCTTGTGATCATTTCTGGGCTAATGCCGCTGTCCACGCAACACCCGCACCTCCTTGGCGTGCGAGCCGCAGATGTACTGTCATCGTTAAAACCTTTTAGTTATCATCGACTGGTGCACGCTACCAGTTGATTAGACTGACTCTGGCGAATTCCCCTTTATTGCTTTTTGTAGAATTCGTGCCGTTTGTTTCGGTTTGTACGAGTATTCGTGTTTATGGGCGCTCCGTTTACTGACATGAAATTTGTCTGCAAACATGGTTTTAGGTTATTGCCCAAATCGCTCAAAATCGGCACTTTACAATTTTTCTCTCTATTAAAATTTCATAAGCTACAAATATATTGAATATCTCCAAGAGAACTGTTGTCCTCAATTCCACTAGGTAAAACACAAGATAGCGGTTGGTCAAAATAGATTTCTTTTTGTTGACGCCTCTCAATAAACCTCCAAAGGATTCTGTGAATGCCGGATTCTAATCTGTCAGAGCATTGATAACCCGCTAGTTCAGTGGGTGTGAGGATGTTTCGTGGCAAGTTCAGGGTAGAAATAGACTTACAGAAATTTGCTTCCACCCTTTACTAGTGGAGTGCATTGCACGACGTCTACGTGAATACTCTACTCAAATGGTTGGACGTTTCTGCTACCAAGAACGCAGAGGCCAAGAGGTTTCCTGTAAGGAAGGCTCTAGGAACTTGGGTGGACTATTTTTCACAGCACATCACAAGAGGCTGCATAGAAGGTTGGTGACGCTTCTTGCTGAATGCTGAGATCCTCGTTATCGGAAATTGAAACTGCAGTACCTAGGTTTGTTTTGTAAATACCAACGTGATGAGGGCAATGTACCGGTTTTGGGTCTCCGTGGTACAGGTGAATTCGAAATGGAACCATTCTGAAAAAATCGTGCAGTTGAGGGCGGGTAAAGTGTAAGTGTATGTTCAGGTTCAATTTCAGAATGCTTTATGTGCTTCCTGGATGCGTTGGAATTGGAGTTGATCAAAGTGCCAGTTGAGTACGCCATGAAGACTGAAACAGCATTCTGGCCATCTGAAAAGGACCGATGGTTTGATTTTGCCATATCTGCTTCAATGAGAAATATAGATCATTTAGGCTGGTCGTGTATGATATATTTGTTCCAAGAGGTGGTGGTCGCCTTATTGTAATTTTGAGTCAGAGGGTGTGCCGTAGGTTCCTAGCTGCGTTGAGCATACATACCTAGGGGGGAGCAAAAGAGGTCCGATTTATGGATCAATGCAACGGGCATACCTTCGTGAGTAATTTATGTGTGTGCAGCATCTGTTTGGGTAGTATGTTTTGGTCTTCGTACTGCTACTATCTGTGAGTTTGCATACACTGGGCCTGTGGATGCTTGCTATTTCTGGAAAAGGAGGGCGCGTTGAAATATAAACGGATAGTTGTTCGACAATACGGAGGTCCGGAGGTATTGGAAGTCGAAGAGGTAGAAGCACGTAATCCCGTGGCGGGAGAGTGTATGGTGCGTGTGAAGGTTGCGGGTATTAACCGCGCCGACAGTATGATGAGAAGAGGTGTGTATCCTCCTGCGCAACCAGCGTGCCCTTTCACCCCGGGTCGCGAAATTTCTGGGGTAGTGGATCTCATTGGAGAAGAAGTTACCCGGTTCAAGGGTGGGGATCCAGTTATTGCTTTGATTAAATATGGAGATGGTGGCTACTCCGAATATATTTACTTACATGAGACCGAATTGGTGCCAACACCCTCGACCATGGATTTTGCGGAATCGGCCAGTTTGCCGTTGAATTATGTAACTGCATACCAAATGGTTCACATGAAGGCCAACTTGAGTCCTGGTAATCGAATGCTCGTACATGGCGCTGGCGGTGGTGTCGGTTCCGCTTTGCTTCAGCTGGGTGCCCTTGTTAAATGTGAGATGATTGGAGTGGGTTCTAAAGAAAAATTTGAATTAATCTTCCGCCATGGTGCAGTGCCCGTGGATTATCGCACTCAGGATTTCGTAAAATTTGTCAATTCACTACCAAATTCTGGTGTTGATGTTGTGTTTGACCCAATTGGTGGGAGCCACATTTGGAAATCGTTCCGTTCGCTTCGTCCCGGTGGTAAGGTGATTGTATTTGGTGAGCAGTCATATGCAGGAGGACAAAAGACGAACAAAGTCGAACGTTTTATCCATCATTTCCTGCTCATTTGGTTGAATTTCTGGCCCCAAAAAGAGGTTTTATTCTTTGAACTTGAGGCTGCGGGTCCACATGGCGAGCAGGACGAGTGTCTTCAAGTTCTCCGAACTTTAGTTGAACTTCTGGATAATGGAAAAATCAAGCCGGTGATCGGAGCAAAGTTTCCACTTGATCAAGCAAATCGAGCTCACCAGATTTTTGATGCTGGAGGGGCTCTGGGCAAGCTGGTGTTGACTATGGGTAATTGATTGGGGCGGCTTGAGTGCAGAAAATTTGACATTACTAAATCTGGGGAGCTTTCTTGCACAAGGGACACCGAAACAGTTGGAATGAAGGCTATCGGTTGACCGCTGTCACTAATGTACATTGTCTCGAGTGAAATTTGTAGCAATTTACCAATTCTTTTACCCTTCGGAGACAGATGGTTAGGTCAGATAACTATCGAAATAATTGAGCCACATTTAGATGCCGTGACAAAACCTGCCCCAGAAATGCGGCTTGCAATAGCGGAATCAGAATATGGCTATGATCTTTTTGGAGATTACGGCACCATAAACTGTTCAAGAGACAGCATCCCTAATTATTTGTAGAAAACCTGCTCTGTTTATCCCTTCCGGCACTATGATTATCGTGGCGGGCACACTGTGTCACTGAATCTGGGGACGAGGTGAGTATTGGCCATAAGTCAAACAGTTTCCTGTACGGGGCTGGCGATTTCAAAAGCGCTATTGGCGCAAGGCTGTGAAGTAGTCGGGGTTGATTTGGACGAGAAACGCTTAGAGCAAACCGCATCCGAGCTTGGTGCGAATTTCACCGCCAAAATAGCGGATATTTCCAACGCCGACGAAGTTGTACAGGTTTTTGCTGCACTCCAGCACCTTGACATCCTAGTCAACAACGCCGGAACCTGCTTTATGAACGACTTTTTGGATATTTCTCCTGAGGAGTTTAGAAAGCAAATGGCGATTAACTTCGACTCGGCCTTCTTCTGCTGCCAGCAGGCCATACCCAAGATGCTGTCGCGCCCCGGCATCAAAAAAATCGTGAACATCTCGAGCAATGGGGCCTACAACTTCGAGGTTTTCGACCCCGCTCACTACCGTGCCTCCAAAGCCGCCCTGGACAACCTGACCAAGCACTTGGCGCGGCGCTACGCCAAAGATAATATTTGCGTAAACTCTATTGCACCCGCCATGACCCGCACCGATCTATTTGATGTGGTCTCGCCCGAAGTGCTGGCCAAAGCTCTGGCCGGGATGCCTAGGGGCGAGGCCATGAAGCCTGAAGAAATTGGAGCGTGGGTGGCGTTCTTGGCCTCGAGTGCGGGTGATTGCTGTAGCGGGAACGTGATCATTTTGAACCAAGGGCGGGATGTGCGGTAAGGGTGGGAAGCTCACACAATTTTATTCGTAATACTCCGGTGCTTTTTTGA
>SXGS01509638.1_pt1 | contig 11982 bp, 10 predicted proteins | sample 3174681 | NCBI WGS metagenome assembly SXGS01 (sample SAMN11356861, study PRJNA531348) | freshwater metagenome | isolation source: freshwater sample F1-80 | place: China: Fuxian Lake, Yuxi | collected 2017-12-25
CGAGGCTTCGTAACGAAGTGGGGGCCATTTTTGGTGGCAACCCGAAGGGAAAGTGCCTGCAGGGCCGCGATGCTGCGTTGCCCGGCTCGCCCAGGCGCTAGCCTGGGCAGCGCCGCGCGCCTTGCCTCCCGGCCCTGCAGGCACTTTCGCGTGGCTTCCCGTAGTGTTAACAGGCCCTAACCATGAGCGCATTCACCGCCCTGGTCCACAAGGACATCCAGCTCTACCTGCTGGACCGCCGCGCGCTCGTCATGAGCCTGCTCGCACCCATCCTCATCGCCGCCTTCTTCGGCTTCCTGTTCGGCGGCACCGGCAGCAGCGGCAAGCCAGCCCGCACAGCCATTGCCGTGACCGACTTGGACGGCAGCGCCATCAGCCAAGCCATCGTGGCCGGCCTGCAAGCCGACGAGGCCCTGAACGTGCAACTGCTGGAAGGCGACGCCGCCGTCGCCTTGGTCAAGAAAGGCAAGCTGCGCGCCGCCCTGCAACTGCCCAAAGGCTTTGGCGAGCAAGCAGCGCGCGCCCTGTTCGGCGCTGGCAGCAAGCCGGAGCTGGTGCTCACCCACGACCCATCGCAAGCGGCGGTGTTGGGCCTGGTGCGCGGCCTTGTGACGCAGCAGGTGATGCAGGCGGTGTCCCAACAAGCCTTCTCACCCAGCAGCGGCAGCTTTGCCGACCTGCGCCGCATGGCCCAGAGCGCGCCCGAAGCGCAGCGGGGCGACTTGAAAGCCTTGTTCGACAGCGTGGAGCGCGTGCAGGCAAGCGCCCCTGCCTCGTCCGCGGCCTCCGGCTCCGCCAGCGGCCTGCAGCAGCCGTTTGCACTGCGCCTGGTGGAGGGCAGCAGCAGCCCCACCCAGGGCTACAACGCCTACGCGCACTCCTTTGCCGGCATGGGCGTGCAGTTCATCTTGATGCTGGGGGTGGACATCGGCATCGGCCTCTTGCTCATGCGCCGCATGGACCTGTGGAAGCGCCTGCGCGCCGCCCCGGTCTCGCGCGCCACCTTGCTCGGCAGCCGTATGGTCAGCACGGCCCTCATCGCCTTCGTGCTCTTCGCCACCATCATGCTCGCCGGCATGGTGTTCTTCGGCGTTCGCGTGCTCGGCAGCTGGCTTGGCTTTGCCCTGGTGATGGCCGCCTTTGCACTGCTCACCGCCAGCTTCGGTCTCATGATCGCCGCCCTGGGCCGCACCCCCGAGGCCACACGCGGCCTGGCCATCGTGGCCACCTTGCTGATGGTGATGCTGGGCGGCGCCTGGGTGCCGTCTTTCATCTTCCCCGAGTGGCTGCAAACCGCCACCTTGGTGGTGCCCACGCGCTGGGCGGTGGACGGGCTGGACGCCATGACGTGGCGAGGCCAGGGCTTTACGGAGGCCTTGGCACCCACGGCCGTGCTGCTGGGTTTTTCGTCGCTGTTCGCCTTGATTGCTTGGTGGCGGTTTCGCTGGGAGGAGTGAGGCGCTCCCTAAACTGAGCGCATGAACAAGAAGAGATTGCAGGGGAGGCTGGCGTGGCGCTACGGCGCTGGCTTGTTGGGCGTGTTGCTGCTGCTTTGGGCGGGCTGGACCGCAGTTGGCCGCAGCCCTGAACCTGAGCCGATCCCAATTGCCAAAGCAACTCCGGACGCACAACGCGCGGAGTTGGCTGCTGCCTCGGCACCCCGCACGGAACCTGAGGTGCCAGCCCCAACAGCATCCCAGGCTTCAAGCGCAAATGCGGTCGCCGCATCCAGACAAAGAAGCACGCGGCTTTCCGCCCAACCAACGGCGCAGCAGCTGGAGCAGATCGAAGCGCAGTGGTGCAGCCATGCCAAACAGGCGCATGAACAGGCTGAAGCGTCCATTGAGCAAGGCAACCCGATCGACTGGAGCGACTTCAAGAACATCGATGAAAAACGGCTGGAGGCGGCCTCCCAGGCCCGCATGGCCTTGCCGACAAGTCAAGCCCGCTATGCGGTACGGGAGCGTCTTCTGAAGAGCTGGATTGCCCAATTGCGCAACCAAGGTGATTCGCGCAGTCTAGCGACCGCATTCTTTCTTTTCATGAGTGAGGCCGCAGCGCATGAAGACGGTTGGGCCGAGAACGCCATGGCGTTCCATGCCGAGGCCTTGCGGACCAGCGATCCCTATGTCTTGCAGTTGTGGCAGCAGGGTAGCCGCCGGTGTGGGATGCGCGGGACGACCTGCCAAGCCCTGCCCAAAACGCGGTGGGCGGAGATCGAACCCAACAACTTGCTGGCGTGGTTGCCGGACTTCCGAGACGCCGGAGGACTCACCGATGCGCAATGGCAAGGCGTTGCGGCAGCAGGCTACGTACGCGACTATCAACACGAGTTCAGAGCGCGGCTCCTGGCCCTGTTAGCGAAGACGCCGCCTGGGCTTGAGCTGGAGACGGGCCTCGGACTTGTAACTTCCAGCTATCTCGTTGGTTCCGGTCCTTCGGCGCTCACTATGCACAGAGAGTGCAACAAGCCCGACGCTGCCGGCCGATTCCGTAACGCCTGCCTTCATGCAGCCAACTTGTTCTGGAATGCTCCGCAGACGTCAGTGGCGGACCGCGCGATGGCGCTGAGCATGAGTGAAAAGCGGAAAGCCCTGGGCGACGTGGAGTGGGCCCAGCGCTTCGCTGAACTCAAGGCGCTAAGTCCTGAGATGCAAATGGCTCTCAGGCAGGCTGAGTCCGAACCCAAGGATTGGAACAAGAGTTGCGACAAGCTCCCAGCACGCCGTCAGCGCCTGTTAGACATTGCCGAAGGCGGTAGCTGGAAGGCCGCGCAAACGCTCCTTGCGAAAGGCGCAGCTCGCTGATTCGCCAAAGCCGTCCCGCGCCAAGCAAGGCCCTCTAGGGCATCAACCGAACAACGCCTCCGCCTTCACCTTCTTCAACCACTTCCGAGTCCCTTCGCGGCTGTTCACCGCTTCGTAGTCGCGGCCTGCATGGAAGACCTCGGCGCGCCAGTCGGCGACTGCATGGGCCAGCACGGGGCCGAGTTTGGCGGGGTTCAGGCTGGTGCTGCGGGGTTTGATTTCGAAGTCGGCGCAGAAGCTGCGCTCGCGCATTTGCACTTCGGCTTTGAGCTCTTCGAGTTGCTCTTGCAGCACGGCGTTGAAGTGCTTGAGTTGCGCGTCGGTGGCGCCGCGCAGGTGGGCGGCGTCGATTTGTTCGATTTCTAACTGCAGGCTCAGGAGCGCCAGCAGGTCTTCTTTGGCGTAAGCGGCGTTGGCGCGCTGCATGAGGGCGGTGCGCCGCACGCTGTCTTCGTCGTCGGTGGCGCGGTCGGGGTGCAGGCTGCTGGCGAGTTTGCGGAAGACTTCGCGCAGGGTTTGCTTGGCCTGGGCTTGCACGGCTTCGCGCTCGTCTTGGCGCTTTTGCTGGGCGGCGCTCAGGCGCTTGGGCTTGGGCGCGGGGGGCGGGGCTTCTTCGCGGTCTTTCAGGAGCTTCTCGCGCACATGGCGCAGCAGGGCGTCTTCGTCCTCGAAGTCTTCGTCGCTGAGGTCCAGGCCGGTTTGCTTCTCGAACATGCGCTTGAGCACCTCCACGCCATGGGCGTTTTCGGCGTCGAAGCTGATGGGGGAGTAGCGGTCGTGCAGCGCTTTCCAGCGGCCTTGCTCGATGGGGTCGAGGCCGTGCTCCTCAATGACTTCGCGGGCCAGCTCGCACACCAGGTGCTCCAGCATCTCGCGCTCGCCGCGCGCCCAGCCCTTTTCGCCGAGCCAGCCGTCAATGCGGAGTGCGGTGTCGCGGCGCAGCTGGGCGGCTTCGCGGCGCAGCGGAACGACTTGCTTGGCAAAGGCTTCGGAAAAGGCGGGCAAGGCCTCGTCCCAGGCCAACAAGGCTTTGCGGGTCTTGTCGATTTGGGCTTGCAGTTGGTTGAACTTGCGCTGGGCCGGGCCAAGGGCCTCGTTGGCTTGCTGGGGAATGGTGAGAAGACGGGCCATGCCGGATTGTCGAGGGCTTGGCAGGCTCACAAGGTGGTGCTGAGCGACAGACTGGCTTGCCGGCCCGGCCGCTCCGCATAAGCGCCGCTGCCGCGCAGCTCAAAACCCCGTTGGTTGAAGAGGTTGCTGACCGCGAAGCGGGCATTGACGGTCTGGCCACCCCAGCGCAGCGGCCAGCGCAGGCCGCCGTCCATCACCGTGATGCCGGGGATGTTGACCCGGTTGTCTCGCGTGGCCGGCAGCTCGCTGGTGTGGCTGGCGCCGAAGTCCAGGCTGGCGCCGCCCCAATCGCTCGGCTGCCAGCTCAGGTTCAGGCGCAGGTTGCGCTCCGGCTGGCCGACGGGGCGCGGCCCAACACGGCCGAGCCGCACCGCCTCGCCTTCCACGCGGGGCTGCATCAGCACGGCGCCGGCCACGAGTTGCAACTGCGGCGTGAGGGCGCCGCTGAGCGAGAGCTCGGCGCCGCGGTGCCGCACTTCACCGAGCTGCGTGAAGGTGTTGCTGGCGTCCAGGTTCAAGTAGGGCTTGCGCACTTCAAAGAGGCCGGCCACCAGCTTGAGCTGCGGCTGGAGCTGCCAGCGCAGGCCGGCATCAACTTGGCGCGTGCGAATGGCGGGCAGGGCTTGGCGGCGGTTGCTGGCGTTGTCGGGTGCGGTGCCGCTTTCTTCGAGGCCACGGGTGCTGCCGGCGTACAGGGCGACGGCCTCGTTGAAGTACCAAGCGCCGCTGAGGTTGAAGAGCAAGGGCGCGTCTTGCGTGCTCACGCGTGCGCTGCCGGGCCGCTCAACGGCCTTGCGGTAATGGGTTTGCTGCAGGCCGAGCAGCACTTCGGCTTGGCGGCGCCAGCGCAATTGGTAGGAGGCGCCGGCTGTCCATTGGCGCACGGCATCCTGGGTTTGGGGGCCGAAGGCCCAGTTGGGCTCCAGGGGCTCGAAGTCGTGCCCGATGCGGGCGGCGCCGAAGTCGCGGCTGTCGAAGCCACCGTTTCGCCGGTCGCGGGCGCGGCCGTTCACGCTGAGCTGCACTTGGTGCTGCAGCGCCGCACCCGCCCAGTTGCCCACGGCGCGAATCTCACCACTGGTGGCGGCCACGCGCGAGGGTGGGTCGGCCACGATCAAACGGCGGCCGCTGCCGTCGGCTTGCACGTCCAGCAAGAGGTGGGAGTAGCTGCTTTGGGCGCGCTCCTCGGAGCGGAACAGGCCGGCGCGCAGCGCCCAGGTGGGGCTGAGCCGTTGCCGCAGCAGCACGCCCCGGTTGATGCCCACACCCTCGTAGTCGGCCCAGCTGGGGCCGCTGAACTGGAAGGGGCGGGAGCGGGGCGGCAGTTGGGGGCCAGCGGGAATCAGCACGGGGCTGAACTCGTCGTCAAAGGCCCGCGCGTGGGAGGCATACACGCCCAGCTCGGTGTTCGCAGAAGGCCGCCACCACAGGCCGAGGCCGCCGGTCCAGCCCTTGCCATTGGTGCCGTTGTAGTAACCCGTGCGGCTCACGGAGAGCCCGGCCGTGGCGGCCAGCTCTTTGCTCAAGGGCGTGGAGGCGTCGACGTCCAAGTAGGAGGAGCCGAAGTCATCAACGCCCGCCGAGAGCGCCACCGACGGGCTGGCCGTTGGCCGGCGCAGCGCGTAGTCCACGATGCCAGTGGGCGCCGGGAAGGCGAAGCCTTGCGCGCTAAGCCCCACGCGAATGGTGGTTGCCGTGCGCACCCGGCCGCTCAGGCCCCAGACTTGGTCGAAGTAGAGCCCGTCAATGCGCAAGTTGCCCGCCGCCGAAGGCGAGAAGCCGCGCACGCTGCCGCTGTTGTAAAGCCCAATGGTTTCGCGGCCCACGCTCAAGCCGAAGGCGTCGTCGGCGCTCATGACGGGGTTGGCGTCGGGCGTTTGCGCAAGGGCTGGGCTGAGGGCCTGGGCCAGCAGGAGGCTCAGCAAGAGCAGAGGAAAGCAGGGTCGTGACATGGACAAGGCAGGAAAGCGCGACGCGACAAAACGCGAAAGGGCGCGACTGTGCCTGAGCTGCTGGGCTTTGGACATAAGTCAAAAGGGGTATCACGCAACCGTCATCGAGCCGCTTCACTATCTCGATCCATGAAACCCGTGATCGAGCTCATCTACTTCAACGCAGGCGGCGGGCACCGTGTGGCGGCCCTGGCCTTGCAAGCTGCCATCGCCCAAGAGAAGCGGCCCTGGACCGTTCGTTTGGTGAACCTGACCGAGGTGCTGGACCGGCGCGGCCAGTTCCGACGCTTGATGGGTTTTGACCCCGAAGACTTCTACAACAAGCGCCTGCAAAAGGGCTGGACCTTGGGCCTGGCGCAGGAGCTCAAACTGCTGCAGGGCATGATCCGCTGGGCGCACACGCCCATGCTGCGGCTGCTGCAAAAGCATTGGTCGCGCAGCGAGCCGGACCTTGTGGTGTCCTTGGTGCCCAACTTCAACCGCGTGCTGTACGAGTCTTTGGTCAGCACCCTGCCGGGCACGCCGTATGTGACGGCCATCACCGACTTGGCGGACCACCCCCCGAGCTGTTGGATCGAGCCGGGTCAGCAGCAGTTTTTGGTGTGCGGCTCGCAAAGGGCGCTGCAGCAAGCCCGCGCCGCCGGCTACGCCGACGAGCAACTGGCCCTGACCTCGGGCATGGTGCTTCGCCCCAGCTTTTACGGCCGGCCCGCCGAAAGCCAAGAGGCCCGCGCCGAGCGCCAGCGCGCCCTCGGCCTCGACCCCTCTCGACCCACCGGCGTGGTGATGTTCGGCGGCCAAGGCTCGCGGCAGATGCTGAGCATTGCCAAGGTGCTGAAGGACGTTCAGTTGGTGTTGATCTGCGGCCGCAACGAGGCTTTGGCTGCGCGCCTTCGGCTGATGCTGCGCGACGCCCCGCATGCGGTGTTTGGCTTCACCGATGACGTGCCGGCCGTGATGGGCTTGGGCGACTTCTTCATTGGCAAGCCGGGCCCTGCCAGCTTGAGCGAGGCCCTGCACCTGGGCCTGCCGGTGGTGACCTTCCGCAATGCCTGGACCATGCCGCAAGAGCGCTACAACACCGAGTGGGTGCAGGAGCAGGGCGTCGGGGTGGTGGTGCGCTCCGTGCGCGAACTGCCTGCGGCCCTCGACAGCCTGCTGCCCCGCCTGAGCGAGTTCCGCGAGGCGGCTCTGCGCCTGAACAACCGGGCGGTGTTTGAGCTGGTGCAGATCCTGGAAGAGCGCTTGGCATGCGGCGCGGCGGCTCTGCAGTCCGGCCAAGCCCTGCACTTTCAAAGGCCGGTGCGAAGGGCCAGCCGCCACGCCGGGGGCGTGCAGCCCTAAGAGCGAGAGCGCTGGGCGTTTGAATCAGCTCAAGCGCGCGCTGGCCATCAAGCTGCCTTCCGCCGCCAGCCAGGCACGCACCGCCTCAGGCTGTTCGGTTTGCGGTTTGAACCCCAGCATGGAGAAGGTCTGGGCATTCGGCATCAAGCCCTGCTTGCCCACCACGGCACCCTTGAAATACCCGGCCGCGCACAAGCGCTCGCCATCCATGAACTCAAAGCGCATGTAGTTCCAGTGGGTGTCGCTGGCTTCAACGCAGAAGCGCAGGGTGTAGGTCTGGAAGGGCTTGAGGCCACGCCGGTAGGTGATGAAGGCGCCGCCCGACATGGGCCTCCAGCCGCGCTGGAGTGCCAACGAGAAGAAGCCCATGCGGATGAAGTACTCAATAAGCATCAAGTCGACCACCGTCATGTAGCGGCCGTTGTTCATGTGGCCATTGACGTCGATGTCATTGGGCAGCACGCGCAGCGTGCGCTCGATGGTGTCGCCCGGACGGATGCCGGGTTGGCGGTGCGCCCGAAACAGCGCCCAAAGCAATCGAAGATAGAGGTTCATGCCGGTCAAAATTGGTTCCGATCGGAACAGTATAGTTCCGATCGGAACCATGTAAAGGACTTCTTATGCCTCGCCAGCCCGCCAGCCCATCGGTCATCAGCCTGCCGCCCGCGCATCGCGCTTGGCTCGCCACCGTGCGCGCCTACAACCTTTGCGATGCCGTGTTGGCCGAGCGCTTGGCCGAGCTGGGCCTCAAAACGGGCGAGCATGAAGTGCTGGTGAGCCTGTTGCTCTACCCCGGGGCCACGCAGCAAAACCTGGCGGCGCACAGCCTGACCGCCAAGAGCGTGATGAGCAGCTTGGTGAGCAAGCTGGAGCAAGCCGGGTGGCTGGAGCGCCGTGCCGATGCCAGCGATGCGCGGGTCTGGCGCCTGCACCTCAGCACCGCAGGCGAAGCGATGGCGCGGCGAGCGCTGGCCATTCAGAACGCGGTGGTGCAAGGGATGACCGAGGGCAGCGACGCCGCCGCGCTGGCCACGCTCGAAGCCATTGCACTCCGCGCTTGCTCGGCGCTGGAAGCGATGCGTTCGGCCTGAAGACAATCCACCCCACTTGCAGCGCGCGCCCCACCCCATGCCCACACCCCCACCGCTTGAAAAGCTGAACCGCCTCACCGAATCGCACGGCGCCATCCAGAGCGGCAAGGGCTTGGCCTCGGGGGTGATTGCGCTGTCGCTCGCCATCTTGTGCTTTCTGGGCGTGCTGGCCTTTCACTTTCCGGAATACCTGACGACGCCTCAGCTGCGCAAGAGCTACGACGTGGATCTGCTGCGCCGGCTCATGTACTGGAGCTTGGTGCTGTCGGGTGCCATCGCGCTCTTCAACATGGTGTTCGGGCGTGTGCGTTGGCTGTCCAGCGGCACCTTTGTGCTGCTTGGCCTGAGCCTGTGGCTTGGCGGGCACAAGGTGGAGGTGGACCCGAACTTCCCCGATGGCACGCCCTACATCGGGCTGGATTGGTTCATCCTGGATCTGCTCGGCTCCACCTTGATCTTTGTCTTCGTGGAGAAGCTGTTCCCGCTGCGCAAGAACCAGCCGGTGTTCCGGCCCGAGTGGCAGACCGACTTCCACCACTTCATCGTCAACCACCTGCTGGTCGGGTTCGTGCTGCTGGCGGTGAACCTGCTGGTGCACAAACTCTTCGGCTGGGCGGCCAAAGATGGCGTGCAGGCCTGGGTGCAGAACCTCAACTTTTGGGTGGCCCTGCTGCTCATCATCTTGGTGGCTGACTTGGTGCAGTACTGGACGCACCGGGCCTACCACGAGGTGCCGCTGCTATGGCGCCTGCACGCGGTGCACCACAGCGTGAAGAGCATGGACTGGATGGCCGGCAGCCGGCAGCACATCTTGGAGCTCATCATCACCCGCACGCTGGTGCTGGCGCCCATCTTCGTGCTGGGCTTTAGCAAGGAAGTGATCGATGCCTACATCGTGGTCGTTGGCTTCCAAGCGGTGTTCAACCACGCCAATGTGAGCGTGCGGCTTGGGCCATTGCGCTACCTCATCGTGACGCCCAACTTCCACCACTGGCACCACAGCCAGGACGATGAGGCCATCGACAAAAACTACGCGGCGCACTTCGCGTTTCTGGACCACTTGTTCGGCACTGCCGTGCAGTCGGAGCGCAAGTGGCCTGAGCACTACGGCGTGGTGGGCGACTACGTGCCGCCGGGCTTTTGGGCGCAGCTCAAGTTTCCGTTCACCTGGAAGGGCTGAGGCACAGGCCCTTGTCGCTCAAGGGTTCATCAGCGCGACACAGGGATTGCCTACAAGGGGGCTCATGAAACTCCGCTCCCTCCTACTGGCCACCCTTGCCTCGACCCCCTGGGTGGCCCTTTCACAAAGCGCCCCACGCGGCGAGCAGCTCTACCGCGCTTTGCCCGGAAGCACGGCTCTCGGTTCTTGCATCAGCTGCCACGGCGACCCGGCCAACAACCGCAACAGCGTGCTGCGCGGCGGCAGCGGCGGGCCCTGGATTGCGCGCACGATCAATGCCGTGGGGGTGATGGGCTACCTGCGGCAGTACCTGACCGAAGCCGACTTGGCCGACATCGCGGCCTACCTCGCCACCGTGGCGCCGGCCGGCGCCGTGGAGTTGTTGCCCGCCACGTGGCCCAGCGGCGAGGAGTTCGGTGAACAGCAAGTGGGCAGTGAATCGGGCGTGCGCATCATCTTCATTCGCAACTTTCAAAGCCGCGACATCGCCCTCGGCGGCGTGCTGAGCGACAACCCGCAAGCCTTCCCCTTGAGCCACGACTGCCCGCTCACCCTCCCCCCGTTGCAGCAGTGCCAAGCGCAACTTCGCTTTAGACCGCAACAACTCGGCATCAGCACCAGTCAGTTCCGGGTGCTGGACAGCGGCGGGCGCCTGCTGCGCAGCGGCCCCCTGGCCGGCACCGGCATTGCCCAGGCCGCCCCGGCGCTGCGCTGGGACACCGGCACGCCCTTGCTGCTGGACTTTGATCGCGTCGCCCTGGACGGCTCTCGGCAGCTGAGCCTGCAGTTGCTGAACCCGAGCACGCAGGCCGTCAGCCTCACCCGCCTGCGTGCCAACGGGCCCGGCGCAGCGCGCTTTACGGTGGAGGCGGCCTGCCTCACCACTGGCCGCCTTGAAGCCGGTGCGCGCTGCACCGTGGACATCCGCTTCAAGCCCACACAACTGGAGCGCAGCGAGGCCTGGCTGGAGATGGGCGCAACGGCCAGCCATGCGCCCACGGTGCGCTTGACGGGCATTGGTGAGGCAGCTCCCCCGCCACCGCCGCCAGCGCCGACCCCCAGCCCCGCACCCGCGCCGGCGCCCACCCCTGGCAATGCCAGCGGTGGTGGCGGTGGCGGCAGCAGCAGCCCACTGTGGCTGTTGGCACTTGCCTTGGGCGGCTTGGGCCTGCGGCGGCGCTAAGCAGCGTTGTGCTCTCTCAGCACAGGGGCGATTCTTGGATGCTCTTCAAGCTTGCTCAGCAGCTTCAGCGCCTTGCTGCCATTGGCGCGCAGATGCTGGCGTGTGCCAGACCAACGCGACACAACCACAGCGAGAAACGCCAGGGCGCCTGGGTTGGACTGCGCGCTTTCTAGTTCGGCGGTGAAGGCCTGAAAGAAGATGCCCCAGTTGCGATGGAGCTGGGCACGCGCAGCTTCGCGCACGCAATCCTGGGCCGACTTGGCCTTGCCTGTGGTCCACCGCTCTGGGTAGTCAGCGATCGAGACGGCCGGGTAGCAATTGGCGGCGATAAAGACGAGCCCTCTGAGTGCCGCTGCACGCGCCTTGCTGCTCTTGGGAAGCAAGCCGTGCTCAGGGTGCTCAAGCCCGAGGTGAATCAGGATCGCTGCGCTCTCCGTGAGAACACTCTGGTCCTCAAGGATCAAAGTTGGAATTTGCCCGAGTGGGTTGACGCGCAGAAGCTCGGCAAGCGATGGGTCTGGCTCCCATTCCGATGCGCGCACCACTTGGTAATCGAGTTCGGCAGCGCGCAGCGCCATCTCTACAGCCGCCGAACCGGAGCCTGGAGATCCGAAGAGGGTGAGGGGCATGAGGGCGCTGGTTTTCCTTGTTGATGGCCGCTGAATGGCGCTCGATGGCGCCCCACCGGCCGTGGGTCAACGACAGAAGTCTGCCTCAGCCGAAGGTGCGCCCCCCCCCTAGTGCCGCCCCGAGCGTGGCTGGGTCAGCGGCCGCAGCCGCCATCCCAAGTTTTGCCGCCATCGTTGCTGCACTCCTTGAGGCTGGAGCCATCGGCGCGCGTGCTGGTGCGCAGCCAGCTGCCGGCACTGAATTTTTCAGTGACGACGCGCAAGCCGGTGTCGTCCGTTGAACGCTTGTACCAACTGTCCACCGCCAGCTTGACCTCTTCGTCAAAGCGGATGCCGCTGCCGGCCATGCGACGAATGACGCCGGCAAAGTCGAGTTGGCTGCTCTTGCCTTGCAGGTGATGCCAGTCTTTGAGCGCGGCGTACTCCGGGTGTTGGGTGTCGAAGCGCAAGATGTTGGTGTACATCACCTTGCCCACGCTGTAGTGGGCGTAGTAGTCGCGCATGCCAGTGGCGCCGGGGGTCGCGTGGCTTTCGCCCATGCAAGCCTGGGGGTCGGCCTCGCGCTTGGGGTCGTCATAGTGAACGACCAGCTCGTACGTCGTGCCGTCTTGGACCTGCTCAATGGCTTCGTCGAGCACGCATTGGAAGCTCGCCGTTTGGCTCTC
>SXGS01721440.1_pt1 | contig 11979 bp, 10 predicted proteins | sample 3174681 | NCBI WGS metagenome assembly SXGS01 (sample SAMN11356861, study PRJNA531348) | freshwater metagenome | isolation source: freshwater sample F1-80 | place: China: Fuxian Lake, Yuxi | collected 2017-12-25
CAGGCCCCAGGCGCTGGTGATGAACACCACATCGCGGAACCCGGATTCAGTATCCAGGGTGAACATCACGCCTGAACTTCCCAGGTCGCTTCGGACCATGCGCTGGATGCCGGCGGAAAGCGCCACCTCTGCGTGCGTGAAGCCTTTGTGCACCCGATAGGCGATTGCACGGTCGTTGTAGAGAGAAGCAAAAACGTGCCGTACCCGATCAAGCACTGCCTCGATTCCGCACACGTTCAGGTAAGTTTCCTGCTGGCCCGCAAACGATGCGTCGGGAAGATCTTCAGCCGTCGCCGATGATCGTACGGCAACCGGCAAAAACGGACCGGACTCGGCAGTCAGGAGCGCGTGATGCGCGCGAATGTCGGCCTCGAGCGCTACGGGGAGAGGCGCCGAGCAAATCCATGCGCGAATATCAGCGCCACACTCACACAGCGCCTTGACGTCATCTACGTTAAGCGTGTCGAGCCGCCTGGCAATCCGCTCGGCAAGCCCGTCGTGGGCGAGAAATTCGCGAAAGGCTGATGCTGTGGTGGCATAGCCGCCCGGCACTCGCACGCCGGCCGCAGCAAGCTGGCTGATCATTTCGCCCAGGGAGGCATTCTTGCCCCCGACTGCGTCGACATCGCTCATGCGGAGCGAATCGAACGCGATGACACGGCGCCCGGTGGGGAGGTTCATGGAAAGGCCCTGGCATGGTTAAAAACCCGTAGCGCAATGCGCAATGCTGTTATTTTACCTGCCCGACGCCTGCTGACCTTCCGGTGAAGGCGCTCAAGACTGCCCATTCCGTTGAGGTAAACGTGCCCGATTCCACCAATCAGATGCCTTACGACCGAACCGTTTTTTATGTTTCGGACGGCACTGGCATCACGGCCGAGACCTTCGGTCATTCCCTTCTTACCCAATTCGGCTCTGTGCGCCTCAGACAGCAGCGATTACCCTTCGTGGATTCGATGGAAAAGGCTGAAGAGGCGCTTCGCCGTATCAACCGTCAGGCGCAGCTTGATCGCAAGCCGCCGATCGTCTTCAGCACGCTTGTCAACGCGCCGATCAATGATGTTGTTCGGCAGGCCGACTGCCGATTCTTCGATCTGTTCGCCAGTTTTCTTGAACCGCTCGAGCAGGAGCTTGGCGTTCGTTCCAGCCACGCGATCGGTCAGTCGCATACCGCATCAAATCTCGAGGCCTATAGCCGCCGGATTGCAGCCATCAATTATTCGCTCACACACGATGACGGTCAGACCGACAAGGATCTTGAGGAGTCCGATGTGATCCTGGTCGGCGTTTCACGGAGTGGCAAGACTCCCACGAGTTTATATCTCGCCATGCAGCACGGGGTGAAGGCCGCCAACTATCCGTTGATTCCAGAGGATTTCGAACGCCAGCGACTCCCGGAAGTGCTCTACCGGCATAGAAAAAAGCTGTTCGGGCTCACCATTACGCCAGAGCGTCTGGCCGAGGTGCGTCAGGAGCGGCGACCAAACAGCCGCTATGCATCCCTCGACAACTGCAGGCAGGAGGTGAGTGCAGCCGAGTCGATGATGCGCAGGGAAGGTATCGAGTGGCTGTCCAGCACCACTAAATCGATCGAGGAAATCGCGACCACCGTGCTTCAGCGGATCGACGCGGGCAGCCCAAGTTAACGACGCGCTGCCGCCTGCCGCTGTGTGAATTGCTCGTATAAACAGATGGAAGCCGCCACACCCACGTTTAGCGACTCAACGCCGATATCGTGCCGAATTTCCAGCCGATCAATGGCGCTCATGGCGCTCAGCTCTGCGGAGAGCCCCTTGCCTTCCGCACCGAAGATCCATACCCGGGCCTCGCGCAGGTCTGCCTCGTCGATCGACTGCGGCGACCGGGGTGCTGCCGCTGTCCAGCGGGCGGCTCCCCGAACACTGACGAGCGACGAAACTGGGATCGCTTCGCAGATGTGTAATACAAAGTGCGCGCCCATACCTGCGCGGAGGACCTTGGGCGACCACAGACTTACGCAATCGGGCGAACTCACAATGAGGCGTACACCGAACGCCGCCGCACTGCGAAGAAGCGTCCCCGCATTGCCGGGATCCTGAATGCCGTCGAGGTACACCATATCTTGATCGAGCGATCGGGGAAGCGTCGTTTTCGGGACAGGAATCGTCGCGAGCGGGCCAGGCCCGTTGACCACCTGCGACAGCCGATCGAAGAGCGCATCATCGAGCACCAGCGTTTGATGTGAGGCTTGCTCGCACAGCGCAAGAATCGCCTGCCTTTCGCTTGATCGACGCGGAATAACCGACTCGGACACGATCGTGCCACCTGCATCAAGCCACGCCTCAAGGAGATGCTCGCCCTCGATGATTGACAGCCCCAGCGCCTCCCGCTCACGAGGCGAGCGCGAGAGCGAAAGCAGGCGCTGAAACCGTTCGCTTGAGGGCGAACGGATTTCCATTCGGGGGGATACCTTCCGACCACTCATCAGACGCTACGCTGCTCGAGCGCCTGTCGGACCGGCGCAAAGCTTCTCCGATGTGCGGGGCACGGGCCATGAGATCGCAGCAATTCAAGGTGCAGCGCGCTGGGATAGCCTTTGTGCTGATCAAAGCCGTAGAGAGGATAGTCGTTGTGCAGGCGTTCCATCGCGGCATCTCTATCGGTCTTCGCAAGAATGGAGGCCGCTGAAATCGCGGGGTCGAGCGTATCGCCCTTGACAAGGGTTTCCACCGCGCAGCGGAGAATCGGTGCGCGGTTGCCGTCGATACGGGCGAGGTCGGGAGCGAGCGCAAGTCGCTCGACGGCGCGTCGCATGGCAAGAAGCGTGGCCTGAAGAATATTGATCGCGTCAATCTCATTGACAGTGGCGCTCGCGACCGACCAGGCGAGCGCCCGCTCACGGATCTCGGCCGCCAGGTACTCGCGCCTTGCTGGCGACAGAACCTTCGAGTCGCGCAAGCCCGCAATCGGCCGCTCGGGATCCAGAATGACGGCAGCGGCAAACACCGGGCCGGCAAGCGGGCCGCGACCCGCTTCGTCGACGCCCGCGACCCATCTCGCCGGAGTGATCAGGACGGGAAGTTGTAGCTGATGATCACCGTCAGGAAGCCAATTCACCTCGATTCCCTCCTGGATTCAAACAATCCGAGAATCGCCTCGGCGCTCCGTTTCGCGCAGCCTCGGGCAAGGCTGCCATGCATGTCGGTAAAGCGTTGGCGCAAGCGGGTGCAAAGCGACGTGTCGTCGAGTTGTGCAAGCAACGCTGCACCCAGCGCCTCGGGGCTCGCCTCATTCTGAATGAACTCGGGCACCAACGTTTCCCGACACAAAATATTGGGCAGTCCGATCCAGGGTAGCAAGCCGCGATTGCGCATCAGTAAAAAGCTGAGCGCTGCCATGCGGTAGAAAATCACCATGGGACGACCCAGCAGTGCTGCTTCCAGCGTGGCAGTGCCGCTTGCAACCAGCACCGTATCGGCAGCGGACATGGCGCGATGTGACTGTCCGGACACAAGCGTCAGCGGCAGGCTGGAATCAAGCCGGAGGCTGACGGTCTGCCGCCTCAGCGCTTCCAGCAGAGCAGGCGTGGCCGCGGGAAGCACAAAATGGCAATCTGGCCGACGCCGATGAATCCAGGCAGCAGCCTGAAGAACCGTTCGCCCCATATACCGCACCTCATCGGGACGGCTGCCGGGAAGAAGCGCAATGACAGGCCGGTCCGGCGGAAGCTCGAGCGCCTTCCGGGCAGCCGCGGTGTCCGTCGAGGGGCTCAGCACGTCGGCCAGCGGATGGCCAACATAGGTGGCAGGGATACCCGCAGCATCGTAAATCGGCTTTTCGAACGGAAAAACCAGCAGCATATGGTTGACCGAGCGTCTGACGGCCTCGATTCGTTCAGGTCGCCATGCCCAGATCGACGGACCGATGAAGTGAACGGTTGGCACGCCCTGTTCGCGAAGGCGCCGCTCGAGCCCCAAATTGAAATCTGGCGCGTCGATCCCGACGAACGCAGTCGGGCGCCGAGCAAGGATCCGCCTCGCAAGTGACCGGCGAAGCGCGAGCAACCTCGGCAACGCGCTCAGCACCTCGACATAGCCGCGTACCGACAGTTCCTCGATCCCCGCCCACGCCTCAAAGCCCCGCGAACACATGGCCCGCCCGCCGACTCCAAAGGCGGCAAGCTCAGGTACCGCATCGCGCAGGCCCTGCAGCATGGCCGAGGCCAGCAGATCACCAGACGCCTCGGCGGCAACCATCGCGAGCGCGAACTCGCCCCACACATCGTCCGCCAGCGGCGTGCGAGGGGCCTCGCTCATCAGCGCGCGATGCCCCGCTCGACCCGTGACAAAAAATCAGAAAGCAGCGCAAGATCCGACTCGCTGTCGGAGTCAACCGTGGCGCGGAGATCGCTCAAGGCCTCACGCGCCTGATCTAGCGTCATGGCGCTGCGGTATAACAGCTTGTAGGCGCCACGCAGTACCTGAATACGCTGTCCACTGAAGCCCCGCCTCCTCAGGCCTTCGCTGTTAAGGCCGTGCGCGCTCGCTGGATTGCCAGCGGTCATCACATAGGGCGGGATGTCGTGCAGCACTACGGTCCCGGCGCCGGTCATGGCATGCGCACCAATCTTGCAAAACTGGTGCACTTGCGTGCAGCCGCCCAGAATGGCCCAGTTGCCCACCTGAACATGCCCGGCCAGATTGGTGGAATTGGCAAAAATGGTGTGATCACCCACGATACAGTCGTGAGCAATATGCACATAGGCCATGATCCAGTTGTCGTTACCGATACGGGTTGTTCCCTTGTCCTGCGCCGTGCCGCGATTGACTGTGACGGATTCGCGAAACGTATTGCCATCACCGATGACCAGGGAAGTGAGCTCGCCCAGGTATTTCTTGTCCTGGGGCGCGCCGCCGATCGACGCGAACGGATGAAACCGATTCAGGCTTCCGATCGTCGTGTCCCCCTCAATCACCACGTGAGGGCCCACCACGCACCCGTCGCCCAGCCTCACCCCTGCACCAATCACGCTGTAGGCGCCCACGACGACGTCATCGTGAAGGCAGGCGCCCGGATCGACCACGGCCGTCGAATGGATGTTGGGCATGTCGCGCCTGTCAGCTCTGCGCGGGCGCGGCGTCGCCGTCCGGGCGCACAGGTGGGTCGATTTCGCGCAACGTGCACATCAATTCGGCCTCCGCCGCCGTCTGCCCATCAACGGAGGCTCGCCCGGTGTACTTCCAGATCGAGCGCGCAACCCGCGTGATCTCGACATCGAGAATCAGCTGATCTCCAGGCACCACAGGCCGCTTGAACCGGGCGCCGTCAATGCCAACGAAATAGTAGACAGACCGGTCATCGGACACCCGACCCATGGTCTGAAACGACAAAATACCGGCCGCCTGCGCCAGCGCTTCAATTTGCAATACGCCCGGCATGACCGGCAGGTGCGGGAAGTGTCCAACAAAAAACGGTTCGTTGATGGTGACGTTCTTGAGTGCCCGGATGCGCTTGCCAGGCTCGATGTCAAGCACCCGGTCGACCAACAGGAACGGATACCGGTGTGGCAGGTGTTCAAGGATCGCGCGAATATCTAACGAAGGCATCAATGTTCCTTGAGGTACGACTCGAGGCGGCGAAGCCTGGCTCGGAGATCGGGAAGCTTGCGCACTACCACTGCAGCGCGCTCCCAGTCGGCATTGTTCATGAGAGGAAAAATTCCGGAGTAGAACCCAGGTTTGGTGATCGAAGACGACACCAGACTCATGGCAGAGATCGTCACGTCATCGCAAATGTCGAGGTGCCCCAGAATGCCCGCCGCGCCGCCGATCATGCAGCGCCGACCGATTCGGGCGCTGCCTGCGATACCCACGCAGGCGGCGATCGCAGTGTGCTCACCGATCTGCACGTTATGCGCGACCTGGATGAGGTTATCGAGCTTGCATCCATCGCCGATGAGGGTGTCGTCGAGTGCGCCGCGATCAATGGAACAGTTGGCGCCGATTTCCACGTCGGCACCAATCTGTACTCGCCCAAGCTGCGGAATCTTTTCCCAATGTCCCTGATACCTGGCAAATCCGAAGCCATCGGATCCGATCACCGTCCCGGCGTGAACTAGGCTGCGATCGCCTACCACGCAGCGATAGCCAAGCGTGACCCGCGAGCGGAGTTCCACCCCGGTCCCCACCACCGCATCGTCTTCGATGATACAGCCAGCACCGATGACGGCGCCAGCCCCCACACATACCCGTTCGCCGACCACCGCACCGGGACCGATTGCAACGCCGTGACCCAGCGACGCCGACGATGCGATGACAGCTGAGGGATGGACCGATGGGTTGCTTCGAGTGTTGAGCCAGGCATTGAACTGACGTGCAATCAGTCCGTAGGCCCGGTAGGGGTCTGGTACTTCAACTAGCGCTGCCTTAGCAGGCACCGCGTCCGCCAGCTCTACCGAGGTCACCACAACCCCAGCCGACGTGGTCCTCGCCTTGTCCCGATAAGCCCGACTCGATAGAAACGCTATCGATGTACCGTCGGCCGACTCAAGCGTCGCCAGGCGATCGATTCGAGTACTGTCAGCGCCGCGGACCAGACGGCCTGCAAGCAATTGAACGATCTCGGACAAGGGCACGGCATCCGACAGACGGAGCATGCAGCTCTCCAGCGCTCGGACGCGCCCGATTATTTTACCGCAGGGTCAGAAAGCGCCTGAAGGACGAGGTCGGTGATGTCGATACGACCACTTGCGTAGACCGCCTCCTGAAGAATCAGGTCGAACTTTTCCCGCTCAGCGATCTGACGGATGACACGATTGGCCCGCTCAACCACTTGCGACAGCTCTTCGTTTCGCCGCTGATTGAGGTCTTCACGGAATTCGCGCTGTCTACGCTGGAAGTCTTTGTCGATATCGGCCGCCTCGCGTTGCCGGCGCGTGCGCTCGGCCTCGGACATCACCATCGCGTCCCGCTCGAGGCGTTCGGCCAGCTGCTTCAGCCGGGTGCCAACCTCCTGGAGCTCTCGGTCGCGCTTGGAGAACTCAGTCTCAAGTTTTGCCTGGGCTGCCTTGGCAGGCGCTGCATCGCGCAGGATACGCTCGGTGTTGACGAATCCGATTTTGGGGGTGACCTGTGCAAATGCGGCGCTTGCACTCAGCAAAAACGCCGCGGCTGCAGACAGGCAAGCAAAACGTCGGCTCAAGAACATACAAATCTCCCGCCCAGAAAATCGTACCTGATCAGAAACCGGCGCCTACTTGAAACTGGAATCGCTGCATACGGTCAGTTGGAGCATAACGCAGCGGCCAGCCCAGACTCAGCTTCATCGGGCCGATTGGAGACAACCAATTCAGACCCACGCCGGCTGCCGCGCGAAGTTCGGAGAAGTCGACGTTGGAGTCAGCAAATACGTTTCCGACATCGGTGTAAAGAAAAGTGCGGATCGTACGGTCAGCGCCTGAACCTGGAAGCGGAAACAGAAACTCTGCGCTTCCGACCACCTTGAGCTGTCCACCAATGGGCACTTCGCGCGTACCCCCGGTTTGCAGTGGCTCGATATCCTTTGGTCCGAGTGAACTAGGGTAGAAGCCTCGAACCGAGCCAATGCCGCCGGCGAAATAGTTCTTGAACAACGGGTACGAACGCCCACTGAAACCTGCGCCATAGGCAACATCACCATTCAGTGCAATGGTGTAGTCACGGGATAGCGGCCAGTAAAGCTGCTGGACCGCATTGGTGCGCCAGAAACGCAGATCGCCCGCTGGGACGCTAGCCTCAAAATTGACGCGCTGCAGGCGGCCCATTGTGGGCGCAAGTGCGCTGTTTCGGGTGTCACGCACCCACCCGACATTCCCAAGGAAAGCGGACGCGGAAAGCCCGTATTCGGAGACCCACTTCGTGTAGCGCCGCGGTGCAAGCGGACCGAGCCAAAGTGAGGTGGACTCGGCTCCGACCCCAAAGAAAAACCGGTCGACCTCGGTATACGGAATGCCGAACCGCGTAGACGCGGAGAGCGTTTCAAACTTGTAATCGCCCAGCAGCAGTGCTGAAGCATTAAACGACCGCGAGGCAAGTTCAACCGTCTGGCTGATACCGTCGTCGGTGATGTAGGGGTCGGTGTGACTGAGCACCACCTGCCGCGCGAGCCGACTTGAATTCACCTCGATGCCGACAATCTTGCCTGTTCCCAGAAAATTGTTCTGGCTCAGTGAAGCTGCAAGAATGATCTTCTCGGTGGTGGAAAACCCGATACCCAGCGAGATCGCCCCGGTAGGGCGCTCAACGACGGTGACCCGGAGATCTACCTGATCGCTAGTGCCCGGCACCGGCTCGGTTTCGATCTTGACGTCGGTGAAATAACCGAGCCGATTCAGACGATCACGCGACAGTTTGATCTTGTCGGCGTCGTACCAGGCGTCTTCAAACTGGCGAAGCTCCCGGCGCACAACTTCATCACGGGTGCGCGCGTTACCACCAATGTCGATTCTGCGAACGTACGCCCTGCGCCCTGGCTCGACCATGACGGTGAAGCTCACCTGCCGGTTATCACGGTCTGCCTGGGGTACAGCATCGACCCGTGCAAAGGCGTAGCCAAGGGAGCCCAGACGCTCGGTCATGCTCTTGGTGGAGTCGTTCAGCTTCGTTCCGGAAAACACCTCGCCCTGGGCGAGCCTCATCATGGCGCGAAATTCGTCGCCTCGTCCCAGCAGTTCACCAGCGAAGGTGATGTCCTTGACACGGAACTGCTCCCCCTCATCCAGCACGACCACGAGATCGATGGATTCCCGGTCAGGGCTGATGGAAACCTGGGTTGAGCGAATATTGAACTCCAGGAAACCCCGATCCAGATAAAACGATCGCAAGGTTTCCAGATCGCCCGCCAATTTCTCGCGCGAATAGCGGTCGGCCTTGGTGTACCAGCTGAGCCACGTTGGCGTCGAGAGCTTCATTTCATCGAGTAACGCCTTTTCGGTAAAGGCCTTGTTCCCAACGAATCGGATCGCCGAAATGGACGCCGAGGCGCCCTCTTCGACCGTCATGGCGACCCCCACCCGATTACGCTCGAGGGGCGTGACCGTCGAGGTGACGCGCGCGGCATACTTGCCTCGGGATAGATACTGGCGCTTCAGTTCCTGCTCGGCCCGCTCGAGAAGGCTGCGATCAAAAATACGGGACTCAGCGAGTCCGATATCCCGGAGCGAGCGCTTCAAGGTGTCAGCATCGAATTCCTTGACGCCGGTAATTTCGATTGAGCCGATCGCTGGTCGCTCCTCGAGCACAACCACTAAAACGTCGCCGTCGGCCTGCAACCGCACGTCGCGGAAAAAACCGCTCGCATAAAGCGCCTGAATTGCCGCGGTCGCTGAATCTGGCGTGATGCGCTCACCAACTTTGACGGGCAAATAACCAAATACGGTGCCCGGCTCGATACGCTGGATACCCTCGATTCGGATATCTCGAACTACAAAGGCATCGAACGCTCTCGCTGCGCCTGGAAACCCGGCAGCAGCCAGTATGAGATACAGGGACGCAGATGCTAGGCGGTTCGCACGAGTACGGGAAAAGATGCTTCGCATGCTTCAGAGCCCAATAAGCCGGGTGAAGTCGTTAAAAAGTGCAAGTGCCATCATGAACACCACCAGAAGCAGCCCCGCCTTTTGAGTAATCGCCATCACCTGATCTGACAGCGGACGGCGTCTGATTGCCTCAACCACGTAATATACCAAATGCCCTCCGTCGAGCACCGGTATGGGCAGCAGATTCAGAACCCCCAGACTTACGCTGATCAGCGCGATGAATCCGAGATAGGACTGCAAGCCGCTGCGGGCAGTCTGGCCCGCCATGTCGGCAATGGTCACCGGACCGCTCAGATTTCGCACTGACAGGTCACCGGTGATCATGCGACCAAGCATTCGAAGCGAAAACGTGCTCATCTCCCAGGTGCGCGCTACGCCCTGAACAACGGATTCAAGGGGGTCAGCCTGAACCACCTCGGTTTTAACTCTATCCTGGAGCATGGCTCCGATTCGCCCGCGTGGCCGAGCGTCCGTACCGGCTACGGTTTGCGTTGATGGGATGACACGCACGGTGATTTCGTCAGCGCCACGCTGAACCACGATGACCAGCGCTCGATCAGCACTCTCACGCACCTGTTCAATGAGCTCACGCGCCCGCCGGACAGGCTCACCGTTTACCGTGAGCACACGATCACCCGCCCGCAGGCCCGCCTCGATCGCTGGTTCGCCAGACATCAGGCTTCCGATTAACACCTCTCCTGGCGCCAGTACGAGCCCGAGCACTTGAAGTGGGTCGCGATCCGGGACCTCGGCGGACATGGCCCCGCGCGTTCCCAGGGTTTGCTGGCGAAGCTGGCCTGCGCGGTCGATGGTGAGCGAGACCGTCGCGTCTCCCAGTGACGCATCGATGATCTTGAGCCGCAGTTGATTCCACGACTGCAGCGGCGCGCCGTTCACCGAGACGATACGGTCCCCCGCAACCAGACCCGCGTCGGCAGCGGCACTCGCTGCGGGCGGCGCGTCGAGGACAGGAACCGGTTGTTCGGTTCCACCCCAGGCAAGCGCTGCATAAAGAATCACCGCAAGAAGAAAGTTCGCCATGGGCCCGGCCACCACGATGAACGCCCTCTGGTAAAGCGGACGCTGCGAAAACGCCCGTGGAAGGTCGGCGCTTGCAATCGGCAGAGAGGGCTCCTGGTCGCGCTCATCGAGCATCTGCACGTAGCCGCCAAGCGGAATGGCGGCAATCACCCATTCCGTCCGATCGGTACCGTATGCGCGGGACCAGATCGCTGGCCCGAAGCCGATCGAAAATCTGAGGACTTTGACCCCGCACAAACGGGCCGCTGAAAAATGGCCCAGCTCGTGCACGAAGATGAGTAACGTGAGGGCGAAGAGAAACGCGAGGACGGTTTGAACGAATGTCATGAGGCCTGTCGCTCCATCACCTGCCGCGCTGCCCGACGCGCCCTGCCATCGAGATCGATCACCGCGTTGACTTCCTGCGCGGCACGCTCGCCTCCGAGTTCGTCGAGCACCGCTTCGTTTATCCGCGCAATGTCGCCAAACCGGATTCGCCCACCCAGGAAGGCCTCAACTGAGATTTCATTGGCTGCGTTCAGGACGCACGGCGCGCCGCCTGCCGACTCGAGAGCCTGGCGGGCCAGACGCAGGCAAGGAAAGCGAACCGGGTCGGGAGGCTCGAACTCGAGGCGCCCAGCCGCAGCGAGATCGAGCGGCGTGACACCACTTTCGATACGATCAGGATAACCAAGCGCGTGCGCGATCGGCGTTCGCATATCGGGATTGCCGAGCTGCGCGAGTACCGAGCCATCGACATATTCCACCAACGAATGCACGATACTCTGTGGGTGGACCAAGACCTCGATGGATGAGGATGTCACACCAAAGAGGTAGTGCGCCTCGATGAGCTCGAGCCCCTTGTTCATCATTGTCGCGGAGTCCACCGAGATTTTCCGACCCATGTTCCAGCGCGGATGCGCAACCGCTTGGGCTGGTGTGGCCGACTCAATGGCCTCAAGACTCGCCTGGCGAAAGGGTCCGCCAGAGGCGGTCAGGAGTATTCGTCTGATCCCACCCCGGTTCCCGGCGGCAGGCAAGCACTGAAAGACAGCATTGTGTTCGCTGTCGATGGGTAACACCGATGCGCCGCCCTCACGGCATGCGCGCAGGAACACATCACCCGCCATCACCAGCGCTTCTTTGTTCGCGAGCAGGATGCATTTGCCAGCTCGGGCAGCCGCAATGGCAGACGGAAGGCCAGCGGCCCCTACGATCGCCGCCATGACAAGGTCAACCTCGGGCGCGGAAGCGATCGCCTCGAGCGCACCGGCGCCGCTGTGGACGTCAATTGCCGCACCGTGATGCACAAATTGCCTGCGCAGACGCTCCGCTGCGGCCTGATCGGATACCGCCACGCACCGTGGGCGGTACTTGAGCGCAAGTTCAAGCAACTCATCGATCCG
>SXGS01186778.1_pt1 | contig 11978 bp, 12 predicted proteins | sample 3174681 | NCBI WGS metagenome assembly SXGS01 (sample SAMN11356861, study PRJNA531348) | freshwater metagenome | isolation source: freshwater sample F1-80 | place: China: Fuxian Lake, Yuxi | collected 2017-12-25
AAAAAAACGCAAAGGTGAAAAGGCCGAACAGTTGGCGAAAGAAAGGGCCGAGGCCATCCTTGCGAAAGCCAAGGAAGCGAAAAACTTGGCTACTGCGGCAAGCGAGCAAAAGCTCACGCTAGAGGAAACCGGTCTCTTTACTCGCCAAGGCAGCTATATTCCCAAGATCGGCTCCATTCCCGAACTGAAAAATGCGGTGTTTTCGTTAAAACCAGAGGCCCCGCTCGCCCCGCAAGCTTACTTGTGGAACGGCACGGCTTTTGTCGCAGAACTCAAGGAAAAGTCGGCCCCGACTGCCGAAGAGTTTGAAAAGCAAAAGACGGCAGTCCGAGAGCAGCTGCTCAAACGCAAGCAAGATGACGCCATGACGGAAATGACCCGCCTCCTCAAGCAAAAGGCCGTCATCACCTATAATCAAGACGCTCTGTCGCGCTTTTCGTAGGATTGCATGAAAATCCTCGACGCTGTCAAATTGCTGAAACACGTGCTCTCACGAAAGGAGCCACCGTCTATGTTGGCAATAGGTACCCCTGCCCCAGATTTCACCGTGCAGACACACGAAGGCCAATCGCTGGCACTCAGCGACTTACGCGGTAAAAAAATTCTCTTGTGGTTCTACCCGAAAGCCGATACGCCTGGATGAACGACAGAAGGTCGCGGGTTCCGCGACCAAATCGCAGAGTTTCAAGCACGTAATGTCGAGATTTTTGGCGTTAGCTTTGACTCGGTCGCCGAAAATGCGGCGTTTGCCAAGAAATTCGACTTTCCCTTTCGTTTACTCTGCGACACGACTCGCACGCTCGGCGTGGCCTATGGTGCCTGTGACGACGTGCAAGCTGGCTACGCGCGACGCATTAGCTATCTCATCGATGAAAATGGTGTCATCATCAAATCGTATGCGTCAGTAAGCCCACGAACGCATCCTGTCGAAGTATTGGCGGATCTCGCCAGTTAAGCTACGCGGGCGTCGGCACCGATGCCCGCATCCTACCCGTGACGAGCAGCAAACAAAGCCGCTTCATAGACCAGTTTAAGCGGCATGTTCCGCGTTTGGGCAATTTGTTTGCATTCTTCATATTCCGGAGCGACATGCACATTGCCGTCGGGAGCATAAGAGAATTTCACTGCTACGTTTCCGTAGGGAGTCACAACCTCGCGACGCTCGCGACGCAACGCCACCCGCGAGACCGGATAGCTCCGCAATCCGATGGTTGAAGTCTCGGCGAAAATGATAGTGCTGAGTTGCTCGCGCGTCGCTACTTCGCCTAACACCCAGAGCATGATCCCCGGGCGGTGCTTTTTCATCTGCATCGGCAGCAAACACACGTCGCGTGCTCCGGCCGCGAACAGCCGCTCCATCACGTGCTCGTAGAGTTCAGGATTCAAGTCGTCAATGTTTGCTTCCAAAACAAGAAGCTTCTCCTCTCCTACCGCCTCGCTCTGCGTGCCCGTCATGATCCGCAGCAAATTCGGTCGATCTGGCAAAGTACGCTCACCAGCCCCATAGCCTACGCCAGTGATATGTAACTGAGGAGGCGTCCCCTGTTGGGCTAAAGCCGCGACAATTGCCGCACCAGTAGGCGTCACCAATTCGGCCCCACCATCTTCTAAGCGCACCTGCACACCTTTCATTAACTCGACCGTCGCTGGCGCAGGAATCGGTAAGACACCATGCCGAGAAGACACAAACCCCTGTCCCATGGGCAAAGCTGACGCATAGACTTTCTCAATGCCAAGGACACGCAACCCGAAGGCCGTACCCACAATGTCAACAATCGAATCGACAGCACCCACTTCATGAAACTGCACGGCCCCAGGCATGACGCCATGCACTCGTCCTTCGGCTTCAGCAAGAAGCGTAAAAATGCGCAACGCAGTCTCTTTTACAGGAGCAAGTAAGTCGCTGCTACGCAGCATATGAGCAATCGCGCGAAAGCTCCGTTCCACCAGTGGTGCCGTCACTTCGACATGAAACTTCGTGGCGCGGATACCACTGACATGCCGTACACTTTGCGTCAGCTCGTAGCCAGTCAACGGCAATTTGGCTAGCTCACCTTGAAGATCTTCCAAGGCGACGCCAAGCTGGAGTAACGCGCCAACTGTCATATCTCCGCTGATGCCCGAGAAGGCATCTAGATAGGCAACCTTCATCGTACGACTCATGACGCCAAGAACAGACCTTGGATGAAACCAATTTCGACGATCATCCACAAGCCAAACGCCGTGCTCAGCGAGCCAATGGTCAAGCGCATGCCCTGGTCAAGATGCTGAAAGCGTTCAGTCGTCAAAGAAAAGAAAAAGCCGAGCAAGAGACTCACTACTCCCATCCCAACAACAGAACCAAGCCCAAAGATCCCAATATAAAACAAGCCCACAGTCGGCGAGGGAATCGTCGTCAGCACCAGCAGCATCAACGCTGCGCTGCCAGCCAGCCCATGCACCATACCAATCAGCATCGGCTTCGCTCCGAGGTGCAAAGGATGGGGATGCTGATGTGCGGGTGAGGACGCATGCATATGAAAATGCACGTGAGCACTCCCTTCGTGCGCATGCGCATGGGCATGTAAGCGCGTACGCCACCAATCGTACAGAGTCATCAGCCCTAGCCCCACAATCATCACACCCACAGCACATTCCAACGAGGATTCCAGCGGCGGCGGAATCTGCATCTTCAAGCCGAGCACCAAGACTCCAGCAGCCAACAACGTGATAGTATGGCCGATGCCCCAGAAAAGCCCAATCCACAATGACCGCCACGGCGAACGTTCACGCGCGACAATAGTTGACACCGCAATCAGGTGATCTGAATCGAACGCATGCTTCAGTCCAAGCAGCAGTCCCAGTACCAGCGTGGCCAGTGGAGTCATGGATTTCCCCTTCAAGTGAACCGTGGCCTAGGTACCATGAAATGCAGCGTTCCGCCACTGTTCACTCATGCAGTACTACGACCATTGAAGCAGAAATGGATGGGGCACCTCTCCTCACTTAGCACCGAGTTGGCGCACCAAGCAGAGTGTGATAAGCAAGGCGCCACTTATGCGTCGCCTTCTTTCATCACTATTGTGCTGCCTCTTATTCGCTGCTTTGCTTGTCGCGCAATCGTCGTCCACTTCACCTGTCGCCGCGCAAGAACAGACTCAAGAGCCGCAGGAACCCGAGGAAGCGGACCCTTCATCAGACACACTCCCCGAGGATCCATTTGCCGACACCGCAAACGAACAAGGCAAGAGCGAGCAAACCGAGCAGACCGACCAGGGAGAAGGAGAAACCGCTTGGGAACAGCTCAACGCCGAACGCGAACCAGCAGTCACCCCATCCCGGGAGGACGATCCGCCTGAGACCTTCAGTCCTCTCATCATTTGGCGCATCATCCGCAGCCTGTGGAGCAAGGACTAAGCGTCCCGTAATGTGAGGCTCGGACGCAGTGCGGTCCCCGTCTCACCCCTTGCGCCTCACCCTTCACTTCATCGGTGAGAAATCGGTCGGCGACAAAATCTTGTTGCTTTGGCTCACTACCACGCTCCGTAATTTCCCGACAATCTCCGCACGACGCGGATCACGTGCCCACTTACCCCATTTTTCTTGGCGCTCATTGAGATCGTTGTAGGCCCACAGGTGCACCACCTCATTCAACTGCCCCATCTCAGTGTGCCAGAACCCCACTGGCTTCAAGCCATGTTCCGCTACACCCGGCAGGATTTTCGTCCGAGCGATTTCCAGATAATCCGACAGACCTCCCACCACCAATTGATACGTGCGTAATTCGTTAATCATTACTTCTTCTCCTTTCTGCGAATGAACGTACCTCGCTTCTTTTCGTGCGGGAAGTGGGCGGAACGGCAACTCCAGGATCTTCCCCTTGGTTCTGTTGACATAGAAAAATTTTCACCCTACATTCGTCTTTCTAAAAAAGGGAATGAATCTATGGCGATTGTGTATTCGAGCGAAGTAAAGGAAGCGAACGCTCATCAAGACGCCCGATTCTTAGCGCATGTCCGCCAAGATGGCGAGTCTTTCTTTCCACATGATTTGGGCGAGCATCTGCAAGGTGTTGGGCGACGCGCCGAAGCATACGCGTACAATTTTGGTATTGGAGACTGGGCAGAGGTGGCGGGGTTGTGGCATGACTTAGGGAAATACAGCGCGGAATTCCAGCGTCGCATCAAATCCGTATCCGGTTACGACCCTGACGCGCATCTTGAAGGTCCGGTTGGCCGCGTCGATCACTCCACGGCTGGAGCACAGCATGCGGTGGAGCAATTCGGGGTGCATGGACGCATCTTGGCGTACCTCATCGCTGGGCATCACGCCGGACTACCGGATTGGCACACAAGTGAAACGGCTGGCGCTGCGTTGAAGGCGCGGCTGGATGACAAGAGCCATTTGCAACGGACACTCAGTCAAACGATTCCTTCTGAACTTCTTGTACAGCCAAAACCGATCAGCCCGTTGCGTGGCAAGGCTGAGGGGTTCGCTTTGTGGGTGCGTATGTTGTTTTCCTGTCTGGTGGACGCTGATTTTCTCGATACCGAAGCATTCATGGACGAAGGGAAAGCAGAGCAGCGCACAGGTGCTCCAGCAATCCAAGAGTTGTTGCCGCACTTCAATTCCTACATGGCAGAAAAATTCGCGGATGCCCCGTCTACGACCGTGAACCGGATCCGCGCCGAGGTGCTCCGCCAATGTCGGGACAAGGCGCACGAAGCGCCGGGCCTGTTTTCGTTGACGGTACCCACCGGTGGCGGGAAAACGCTGTCGAGTCTTGCCTTTGCCCTCGAACACGCTTCGCACCACGGCAAGCAGCGTGTGATTTACGCCATTCCGTACACCAGCATCATTGAGCAGACCGCGAACATTTTTCGCGGCATCGTTCCTGACGCGCTCATCGAACACCACAGCAATCTCGACTCCGACAAGGAGACAGGGAAGAGCCGGTTGGCGACGGAAAATTGGGACGCGCCATTGATTGTGACCACCAACGTCCAATTCTTCGAGTCGTTATTCGCGGCTAAGACCAGCCGCTGCCGCAAGCTGCACAACATCGTCAACAGTGTGGTGGTGCTGGACGAGGCGCAACTGTTACCAGCTGAGTTCTTGGAGCCCATTCTCGATGTAATGAATCTGCTGGTGTGTCATTACGGCGTGACGTTCGTGTTGTCGACCGCAACCCAACCGGCGCTGGGTACGCTGCACACTTTTCAACGCAAGATTCGTGGTCTCGATCGCGTGCGCGAACTCATCGACGACCCGGACGAGTTGTATCGCAACTTGGAGCGCGTCACCGTGACAATGCCGCCAGACTTGCACCAAGCGCAAGAGTGGGACGATATCGCGCAGCAGCTACAGCAACACCCCTCGGTGCTGGTGGTGGTCAACTCCCGCGCTGATGCGCGTGAACTGCATCGCCGCATGCCCACGGGCACGTTGCACCTGTCGGCGCTGATGTGCGGCGAGCATCGCTCGCGTGTCATCGCTGGCATCAAACAACGATTGCTTGCGGGCGAAGCCGTGCGTGTCGTAAGCACGCAGTTGGTGGAAGCCGGCGTGGATGTGGATTTTCCCGTCGTGTACCGCGCACTCGCGGGTCTGGACTCCATCGCACAAGCAGCGGGGCGTTGCAACCGCGAAGGCAAACTGGAAAGAGGCCAGGTGATCGTATTTGTACCACCTAAACCTGCCCCACCCGGTCATCTGCGGCGCGCGGCGGAAACCACCATCTCGTTATTGACCGGGACGAATACCTCTCCGCTCACGCGCGACTTGTTCCGTAGTTACTTCGAGCATTTCTACGTGCGTGCTCCGTCGCTAGATAAGCACGACATCGCCACGTTACTCAAGCCAGATGGGCAAGGTGACGATCCGTTAAAGGTGCAATTTCGCACCGCCGCGCAACGTTTTCAATTGATCGACGAGTCCGGTTATCGCAGTGTACTCGTGCAGTATGGCGATAGTCCCGCGTTGATCGGACGGTTACGGAAAGAAGGCCCAGAACGTTGGCTGATGCGGAAGCTCCAGCGTTACACGGTGTCGCTGCCCGAATATCAATTCCAGAAATTGCTGGGCAATGGAGACGTGCGAGAAATTTATCCCGACATGTTTGCGCAGACTTCGGATGTCCTCTATCACAAGGATATTGGAGTATTGGTGGATGAAACGAACCCTAATCCAAGCGATTTAATCGCGTAGGGAGGAAAAATGAAAGCCTATTGCCTTGAAGTGAGTGGCAGCTTTGCTTGTTTCACGCGTCCTGAAATGAAAGTCGAGCGCGTAAGCTACGACGTGATGACGCCCTCGGCCGCGCGTGCGGTGTTCGAAGCCATTCTTTGGAAACCGGCCATCCGCTGGCAAGTGCGCAAGATCGAAGTGCTCAATCCCATCAAGTGGATCAATCTACGACGGAATGAGGTGAGTTCCGTGGCTTCAACGCGGAACGTCGAAACCGCAATGAAATCCGGCATGGGTCAGTTAGGCTTGTATATCGAAGATGATCGCCAGCAACGTGCAGGCTTGTTTCTGCGCGATGTGAAGTACCGCATCCATGCGTCGTTCGAACTACGTGATCCGAGCTTGCACAAGCCGAACTTTCCGCATCTGAGCAAACGAGCGGTGAACGCGAACGAGGACGATTTGGAAAATGAACCAAACCCGACGGTGAAATTTATGTCCATGTTCGAGCGCCGGGCCGCCAAAGGCCAGTGCATCAATCAACCGTATCTTGGTTGTCGCGAATTCGCGGCGGATTTCACCTTGGCGGAGCCAGGAGTCTCGCCAGCGCAATCGATCCCCGAGACACGTGACTTGGGCTACATGCTCTACGACCTGGACTATAGTAATCCCGCCGACCCCAAGCCGCGCTTTTTCCGCGCGTGCTTGGTCAACGGTGTGGTAGATGTTCCAGCCTGGGACAGCGAGGAGGTACGAGGATGATTCTGCACGCGCTGTACGACTACTACCAACGGAAAAGCGTCGACCCAGATGCGCATATGGCACCACCGGGATTCGAGTGGAAAGAGATTCCTTTCGTCATCGAACTCGACTCACTGGGGAACCCGGTGCAGATCGAAGACACGCGTGAGGGCGAGGGAAAAAAGAAACGGTCCCGTCCCTTTCTGGTTCCACAAGGTGGGAAGAAAACTTCCGGTGTTGTCGCCAATTTGTTGTGGGACAACGCCGAATACGTGCTCGGCCTAAATACCAAAGGGAAAGCAGGACGCGTCGCGGAACAACATCATGCGTTTCTTGCCAAAATCGAATCCCTACCAACAGCGGTGCGGACCGACAGAGCAGTGCAAGCGGTGTTGCACTTTTTAAGGAGCGCCGATACCGACACGCTGTCACAATACACAGCATGGAATGAAATTGCCGAAACGAACCCGAACCTGACATTTCGTTTGCGCGGCGACCTGGATTTAGTGTGTCAACAGTCTGTAGTGCGGGAATTTATCGGAAAGGAGCAAAGCGCAGAAAACGCGGATACGTTTTGCTTGGTGACCGGAGAGGACGACGAAATCCAGCGGCTGCACACAGCGATCAAAGGCGTGTGGGGCGCACAAACCTCAGGAGCCAACATCGTTTCGTTCAATCTTGATGCGTTTAACTCTTACGGAAAAGCCCAAGGTGCGAATGCACCTGTCGGCAAACGCGCCGCGTTTGGCTACACGACCGCACTCAATTACCTGCTCCGAAGAGATTCACCTCAGCGCCTGCAAGTAGGCGATTCTAGCGTCGTATTCTGGTCCGACAGACCTGCGGAATTGGAAGCTGGCGTCGTGGATATTTTCGGCGAGCCGACCAAGGATGATCCCGACCGCAACGTGCGTGCGGTGACCAGCCTCTACAAAGCCATCCACCACGGTTTGTTGGAGAACGACGAAGGTAGAGCGAAGTTCTTTGCCTTGGGTCTGGCACCCAATGCCGCACGCATTGCTATCCGCTTCTGGCATCATGGCACGGTGGCCGAGATGGCCGTGCGCATTCGCCAACACTTCGACGATCTTGCCATTGAGCGCTCACCGCGTGATCCACCGTATCTGTCTTTGTTTCGCTTGCTGGTGTCCGTGGCTACGCTCGGCAAAGCGGACAATATTCCACCGAATCTTGGCGGCGAGTTAATGCGCAGCATTCTCATGGATTTACCCTATCCGCAAACACTGCTTGCCGCCGCCGTGCGCCGCATTCGCGCGGAGCACGAAGTGACGTATGCGCGTGCCGCGCTGATCAAAGCCTGTATCAATCGTGCAACTCGTTATGCCAATCCTACAAGGAAGGAGGAACTCGCAATGTCTTTGGACGAAGCCAATGAGAACGTCGGCTACCGGCTGGGTCGGTTGTTCGCCGTATTGGAAAAAATCCAGGAGGAAGCCAACCCTGGGATCAACGCTACCATACGCGATCGTTACTACGGCGCGGCGTCGAGCACGCCGGTGACGGTGTTCTCAATCTTGATGAAGCTCAAGAATCATCATCTTTCCAAATTGGACAATCGTGGGCGCGCAGTGAACCTGGAGAAGCGCATCGGCGAAATTATGGACGGTCTCGGCGATTTTCCCAGGCAATTACCCCTGGCGGACCAGGGTCGTTTCGCCATCGGCTACTACCACCAACGGCAGGATTTTTTCAAGAAAGCTGACAAATCAACTGAAGGAGAGAAATCATGACGATTCAAAATCGCTACGACTTTGCGTTGTTGTTTGACGTAAAAGACGGCAACCCCAACGGCGATCCCGATGCTGGCAATCTGCCACGTGTGGATGCCGAAACCGGGCGCGGGCTGGTGACGGATGTAAGTTTGAAGCGCAAAGTGCGCAACTACGTCGGCATAGTGAAAGCAGAACAGCCGCCATTTGAAATTTACGTGAAAGAAAAAGCGATCCTCAACAAGCAGCACGAGCGTGCGTATGAGGCTATCGGTGCCGGTGAATTGCTCAAGAGCGAAGATAAAAAGCGTAAAGGCGGCGATAAGGTGGACGAGGCACGCGCCTGGATGTGCAAAAACTTCTATGATGTGCGCACCTTTGGCGCGGTGATGTCCACGGGTGTGAATTGTGGTCAAGTGCGCGGACCAGTCCAACTTACCTTCGGACGTTCGGTGGATCCCATTGTGTCGTCAGAACACTCAATCACGCGCATGGCCGTGACGACGGAAAAAGAAGCCGAGGATCAGCAGGGCGACAACCGGACAATGGGCCGGAAGTTCACTGTGCCTTATGGTCTGTACGTAGCGCATGGTTTTGTGTCGTCGCATCTGGCCGCACAAACCGGCTTTTCTGATGAGGATCTCAATTTGTTGTGGGAAGCGCTCGCCAATATGTTCGAGCACGACCGCTCGGCCGCACGCGGGGAGATGGCGACGCGCGGCTTGTATGTGTTCAAGCACGACTCGCAACTGGGGAACGCGCATGCGCACAGTCTTTTTGCACATATCCAGCCGAAGCTGAAAGATGGCATCACTGTCCCGCGCGATTTTAGTGACTACGCTGTCTCCGTCGATGAAGCGAACCTGCCCACCGGAGTCACGTTAACCACATTAGTGAGATAATCGCATGGGTGCATCCGCTTCAACCGAATGGGACGAATCCGACCTCATCATGCTCTCCGCCCTGGAGCACTACAGCTACTGCCCGCGTCAGTGTGCGCTGATTCATATAGAGCAATCCTTTGACGAGAATCTTTTTACGCTGCGCGGGCGTGCGCTGCATCAGCAAGTAGACGAGCCAGAGGGGGGCGTCGAGAAAGGCGTGCGTGTGGAGCGGGCGTTGCCGCTCTGGTGCAATCGACTCGGTTTGACTGGCAAGGCGGATGTGGTCGAGTTTCACGGCGATACGCCCTACCCGGTCGAATACAAGCATGGTCCACGTCGCGAGAAGGAGCACGATGATCTTCAGCTTTGCGGGCAAGCCCTCTGTCTGGAGGAAATGACTGGTCAAGCTGTTCCGAAAGGTGCGATCTTTCACCACAGCTCGCGTCGCCGCCGTGAGGTAGAGTTTACCGCTGCCCTCCGTCAGAAAGTCGAACAATTTGTCACGGAAATCCGCGCAATGCTGACGAGCCGCACGTTGCCACCCGCCGTCAATGATGCACGATGCAAGAATTGCTCCTTGCAAGACTCGTGTTTGCCGTCGGTAGTAAGCGAGCAGGCGCGGCTCAAGAAGATGGGACGTGAACTCTTCGTTGCCACTGATGGGCTGATTGGGTGAGGCACTATGCATCAATTACTGAACACGCTCTACGTGACAACGCCTGAAGCGTACGTCCGCCTTGACCACGACACCTTGCGCGTCGAAGTCGAAGGCGAGACCAAGCTCCAGGTACCGCTCCATCACCTAGGTGCTCTCGTCTGCTTCGGTAATGTTTTGCTCAGTCCTGCGGTCCTCCATCGCTGTGCGGACGATGGCCGTTCTGTGGTGCTGCTCGACCGCAACGGACGGTTCAAGGCACGGATCGAAGGCCCGGTCTCCGGCAATGTCTTATTGCGGAAAGCTCAACATGCTGCAGTAGCCGACGCGAACCGCACGCTTACTATCGCCCGCAACATTGTCGCTGGCAAAGTACAAAATGTCCGGCAAATCGTCCTCCGGGCGGCGCGAGAGACGGATGATCCGCAGGATAGTGCCCAACTCGCGGACACTGCACGGGCATTGGCGAATACTTTACGACAAGTAGAAACGGCAGAAGATCTCGACCAACTGCGTGGTTTCGAGGGCGAGGCCGCGCGCCGCCATTTTGCAACCTTTAGTTGTATGGTGCGGGAAGAACGCGCGGTGTTTCAATTGAACGGACGGAACCGCCGTCCGCCACGTGATCCAGTCAACGCGCTGTTGTCATTTTTGTATGCCCTTCTGCTCGGGGACTGCGTTGCTGCCGCTGAAGGAGTCGGGCTTGATCCGCAGATGGGCTTTCTCCACGCGCTTCGTCCAGGCCGACCTGCCCTAGGGTTAGATCTCATGGAAGAGCTGCGTTCCGTCATCGCTGAGCGCTTGGCTTTAACGCTCATCAATCGTCGGCAAATCACCTCGAAACACTTCGTCGAACGTCCCGGAGGGGCTGTCTCTTTGGACGACGATGGGCGAAAAGAAGTGATTGTCGCTTATCAGAAGCGCAAGCAAGAGGAAATCACGCATCCTGTACTGGAGCAGAAAACCCCGGTCGGACTCATCCCACATATCCAAGCGCGGCTACTCGCACGAATGCTGCGTGGAGACCTGGAGAGTTACGTGCCATTTCTGGCGCGTTGAGGAGTGCCTATGCAAGTGTTAGTGACCTACGACGTAGCCACCGAGAAGGACGACGGAAAGAAGCGACTGCGAAAAGTGGCGCAAGTCTGCAAAAATTTCGGCCAGCGCGTGCAGAAGTCAGTCTTCGAGTGCCTCGTTTATCAAGTTCAGTACGAACAACTCTTGCGCGACCTTGTGAAATGCATAGATGAAAAGGAGGATACCTTACGTGTCTACCGATTAAGAGAACCCAAAGAGCAGTTTTGTCGGCACTTTGGCGTCAAGCCATCGGTAAACTTTCAGGACCCGCTCGTCATTTGAGCGCGAACCTAGAGCGACCGCTTATTTCCTGGGAGGATCGCGTTTCTCGCATGGCTTTGATTTTTCACAACTTTTTCTTTCGGGCGAGCCGTCGGCCCTCGGCAATACAGCTAACCATTGTTAGGTCCGCGCATCGAAGGGAAAAACCCCAGACCCCACAAGGGTTTGGACAGTTAGCGTAGCTCCCGTCCTTCGGGACGGGAGAGGATTGAAACACGCATATCACGCTGCTCTATACGTTGTGCGCGGCGTAGCTCCCGTCCTTCGGGACGGGAGAGGATTGAAACCGTGCATCTACTCGCCCTCCTCTACCAATTCAATCGTAGCTCCCGTCCTTCGGGACGGGAGAGGATTGAAACGTTGTCGTGCGCCTCAAGAGCGGGCAGTTCCGTGGGTAGCTCCCGTCCTTCGGGACGGGAGAGGATTGAAACATATGCACAGCCA
>SXGS01660852.1_pt1 | contig 11976 bp, 11 predicted proteins | sample 3174681 | NCBI WGS metagenome assembly SXGS01 (sample SAMN11356861, study PRJNA531348) | freshwater metagenome | isolation source: freshwater sample F1-80 | place: China: Fuxian Lake, Yuxi | collected 2017-12-25
GGCCATGGCCGACGAAAACATTATCGTACGCGAGCGCGGCACAATCTTTCTGGCTGGCCCGCCGTTGGTGAAAGCTGCCACTGGTGAAGAAGTGACGGCAGAAGAATTGGGTGGCGGCGATGTACATACGCGGCTCTCAGGTGTCTCCGACCATCTGGCGGAAAACGACGAGCACGCACTGGAAATCGCGCGGTCGATTTTCGAGAATCTCCCACGCGCCCACAAATTTCCGCTTGACCGCGAGGCACCGGAAGCCCCAGCCTACGATCCCAGCGAACTTGCGGGCGTCATCCCTCGGGACACGCGCATGCCTTACGACGTGCATGAAGTCATCGCCCGTCTTGTCGACGGCAGTCGTTTTCACGAGTTTAAGACGCGCTACGGTGCCACGTTGGTCACCGGCTATGCCCGCATTCACGGCTACCTCGTCGGCATTGTCGCCAACAATGGCGTGCTGTTTTCCGAATCCGCCATGAAGGGTGCGCACTTCATTGAGATGTGCTGCCAACGCAAGATTCCCCTGCTGTTTCTGCAAAACATCACGGGATTTATGGTGGGGAAAAAATACGAACAAGGCGGCATCGCCAAAGACGGTGCAAAAATGGTACACGCGGTAGCAAACGCACAAGTGCCCAAATTCACCGTCATCATTGGAGCCTCGAACGGTGCCGGGAACTATGGCATGTGCGGACGGGCCTATTCGCCACGCTTGTTGTTTATGTGGCCGAACTCGCGGATCTCGGTCATGGGAGGAGAACAGGCTGCTGGCGTCCTGCTCACGGTGAAGCTGCAGCAACTGAAAGACAAGGGACAAACCATGTCGCCGGAAGAACAGCAGGCATTCATGGCACCAACGCTGGCGAAATATGAGGAGGAAGGCAGCCCGTACTACTCGACCTCGCGCTTGTGGGATGATGGCATTCTCGACCCCAGCGAAACGCGTGACGTGTTAGGGCTGAGCATCGCCACCTCGTTGAATGCGTCGATTCCTGACCATCAATTCGGCGTCTTCCGCATGTAACGTGCTAGCGAAAGGAACATATGGACAATAAACGCGCCGCCCGCAGGAAAGAGCAGACCAGTAAGGTCACTGTGCTGAAATCTCAACAGCCGATTCATTTGAGCGGCATTGAGGAGAACGTTCGCGAGATTCTTGAACACTTAGGCGAGGACCCGGAACGCGAAGGATTGGTGAAGACGCCACATCGCGTGGCACGGGCATATGAGTACCTCACCAAAGGCTACGCCCAAGATCCGCAGGAGATTCTGAATCAAGCCAAGTTCACGGAAGAAGACTACCAGGAAATGGTCTTAGTAAGAGACATCGACTTCTTCTCGCTCTGTGAGCATCACATCCTACCCTTCTTCGGTCGTGCGCATGTGGCGTACATTCCCCGCCATCACATCGTGGGCTTGAGCAAGATTCCCCGCCTCGTAGAAGTCTTCTCACGCCGCTTGCAAGTGCAAGAACGCCTGACCACTCAGATCGCCAACACGCTGATGGAGGTCTTGGACCCGTTAGGCGTCGGGGTGGTGATTCGCGCTGAGCATCTGTGCATGCGTATGCGCGGCGTGGAGAAACAGAACTCCATTGTTACCACCAGTACCATGCTGGGTGCCTTCCGTAGTCAACAAGCAACACGCGAAGAATTTATTACTCTGGTTAACGGTGTTCAGCGCTGAACGACATACTCCTGGCCAAAGACACCGACGGCACGATCAAGCCCAAGCAGTACCACTTGGTAGGCATAGGTTTGGTCGTTGAGCTGGGTGCGCGTTTGGTTCAGCGCGTTGAGCGCAGTGTTGACATCCAAGCTCGTCGCCAACCCAACGCGGTATTGCTTGGAGGTAATGTTGTAGTTTTCTTGCGCTAGAGAGACTTCCTTCTTGAGTGTCTCCAGGGTTGCCGCCAGCGTCTCTGCAGCTAAGAGCGATCGGGTAATCTCAATGCTCACGTCTTTCTTGAGTTGATCGAGTTGGAGTTGGGCTTGGGTGAGATTTTCATTTTGCTCTTGCAGGTCGATTTCACGCACCCCACCATCGAAAATCGGTACCTGGAAATTCAGCGTCAATGTCCAGAACTCATCCCGGTTAGCGAACGTGGGTGAGTCCAGTTTGGGAAACTGCCAGACTGCGCCAACCGACGGAAAATAGCGGGCACGCACTAAATTACGGCGCTGGCGCGCCACTTCTACTGCTGCTTCCTGGGCACGCACATCTTGGCGTTGTTTGTAGGCTTTGGCCAACAGTTGTTCATACTGCTCGCCTGACGACACCGGGGGAGTCGGCTCGACGACACTCGCGACGCTCGCAACACCAACCGTGCGGCCCAACACTGCCAAGGTCAATTGGCTATTATTCTTCGCGGTAATCAGTGCTCGCTCTGCCCGCGCCGACTCAACCTCGGCACGTAGCACGTCCGTCTTGGTCACTTCCCCCACGCGAAAGCGCACTTGCGCCTGTTTCAATTCGTCTTGCGTGAGTTTAAGCGTCTCTTCTGAGACACCGACCGAGGCTTGCGCACGGAGCACCTCATAATACGCACGCGCCACACCAAAGAGCACTTCGCGCACGGTGTAATCATGGCGCTGCTCATTCTGGCGAATGGCATCTTTGCCCAATTGCCAGGACGGAATGAATGCCGGCTGAATCAAAGGCTGGGTGACAGAAAACGTCCCGACCCAACTTTCCAACGGACGAATGACACTAGGAAACGCGGCAGTCCCGCCACCACCGCCGCTACTCACACCGGTGAAAGCAATTTCCTCTTTATTGCGAGTGAACGTGCCCGCAACCTCGGCGCGTGGAGTCAAAAGAGTGACGGCCCGCCAGGGCAGCAGTTGCGCTTTCACCAATTCGCGCTCAGAAATTTTCACCTGCTCTTCATTCCCAACCGCCAAACGATACGCCTCATCAAGCGTTAGGGTATGCACCGCCGAAGGTGAGGCTACGAGCGGGTCATTACCCTCGTCCGCTGCCAATGCGCGACCACGCTGGTAATCCAATTCGGCGGTGACAAGCAAACACCCGAACAGGGAAGCGGCCAGACAAGCGAAGCGTACGCCACGCGCAGTTGCCGTCAACGTTGCAGCCTTCAGGCCACAGTGGTTTCCATTCATGCGTCTCTACCTATCCTTTTTCTTTTCAGGGAGTACGTCGTCGGTTGGTGAAGGTGGGAGAAGATCGATAAGCCGGATTCTGTACCGTCTTCTAACAAAAGGCGGTAACGATCATTCCTCTAGGCGCCTTGTTACCAATGCGCTCAAGCGACCGAACCCGGAGCGGAGTGAAGCGGCTCCCGCCCCAACAAGGGGGCATCTCCTATTTGGTCTTGCTCCGGATGGGGTTTACCCAACCGCTCTCATCGCTGAGAGCGTTGGTGAGCTTTTACCTCACCTTTTCACCCTTACTCGTCAGAGAGAGAAGGGAGCTAGAGATAGAGAGTTTTTGTTCTCTGTCTCACCTCTCTGTCTCTAGCTGAATGAGCGGTCTTTTTTCTGTGGCACTTTCCCCGCCTCGCGACGGGCCGTCGTTAGCGGCCATCCTGCTTCACGGAGTCCGGACTTTCCTCGCGTCGATCAGATCGGCGCGCGATCGGTTAATCTTCTCCCACCAACCTGTTCAGTCCTGCGGTGGAGGACTTTGCTCAATTTTCCACACCAAGATGCGCCCGCAGTGCGGGCAGTGAAATATGACTCCCGTGTTTTGCTGTGCGTTACTCAGAATCTGATTGCCCATATGTGGGGGAATATGCATATGGCAACCTTGGCAGGTACTGGCGCGGATTTCGACAATTGCCCACCCTCCGCGCTTAGCAAAAAGCTGTTCGTAGCGTGTACGCTGTCCGGGATCGATCTGAGAGGCCAGATCCTCGCGCCCCCCTTGTTCCATGCATAGCTCTTCCTGGATTGTCGCGATTTGCGCATCGACACGTGCGGCTTCAGCGTCGATTTTACCCTTCAACTCTTCAACTTGCTCCTGCGTTTGCGAAAGAGCAGTTTTCTCTTTCTCAATCTCCTCCAAAAGCTGGAGTGCGTCTTCTTCTAATTTGCTGTTCGTCTCCTTCATCGCATCGATCTCGCGCCGCAACGCTTGCAGCTCACGCTCATTGCGGATGCGATTGAGGCGCACACGTTTCTCCTTAATCTTCTCTTCCTCGGTGCGGAGCTGAAGTTCAGCCGCACGGCGGTTCGTTTCGAGTTGGAGAAGACGTTGCTGCCGTGTGTCGGCTTCGCGCTCTTTTGCTTGGATTTCGGAGAAGAGAGCTGTCGTCTGCTGACGTAGCTCTTGGAGGGCAAGCCCTTTTGACTGTAGGCGCTGGTCGATTTCCTGAAGCGCAGACAGCAGGTCAATCTGCGAGGCCAACGAGAACCCCCTTTCGTGCCAAGTTCACCCTGTCGGACGTATGCCAATCTCGCCGACTCTGAAAAAATGGACCCACCAGGACTTGAACCTGGGACCAGCCGGTTATGAGCCGGCAGCTCTGACCAACTGAGCTATGGGTCCGTAATATTTGCATCGGGGTTGTACATATCACGCGAGCTTCGGTTTTCCTATTCCTATCCCCGCAATTATCGTAATCGCTGGAGCCCACGACGTACCGCCGCCTCATCCCCTCGCTGCTCGGCCTCGCGAATCTCTTGGAGCACACGCCCTTTTTCGGATTTGCGCTGCGTGCCGCGCAGCTTCGCTATGCAATCGGCAAAGAGGCGTTGCCGCGACGCTGCCTCCTCTTCGGTCAACGCCCGCCCATAGGCACGCGAGACTAAATCCGCCAAATTCTTGGGAAGTTTAGCGAAAAATGCACTGAGATCAATGTGCTCGCTCTGCTGCCACGCCTCGCCGATCTCCCGTGCTAGCTCCCCCCATTGTTGAAAAACGGGAAAGAGGTCTTCCTCAACCATGCGTAAAGCACAGCGTCGATCTAGCAACATCAGTTGGAGCAACTCCGCCTCAACCGCAGCCTGACCACTGAGGCGTTCCTCTTTGGCTCGCGGTAGCAGCAGAGCCGAAGGAACAGGCTCTGGCGTTGTTGACGCGGTTTGTCGTAATTCTTCTTCGTTCACGGCGAAACGCTGGGCAATCTGCGTCAGGAAGGCACCACGCGCTACGGCGTCGCTCACACCGCTCAACACTGCTATTGCGCTACGTGCAGCTTGCGCCCGCTGTAAGGCAGAGGCGCCAGGTGGCGGGGCATGACGTGCAAAGTAGAAATCTTCCAGAGGCTCAGCTTGGTCCACCAAGCGGCGAAGCGCTTCAGCACCATGCTTGCGCACGAAGGTATCGGGATCGTCGCCTTGGGGGAGAAAGACGCCTCGTCCGCGTACCTCAGCTTCGATGCACAGCGGGAACGCCCGCAAAGCGGCACGGCGGCCAGCTTCGTCTCCATCGAAAAACAAATAGGCTTCGGTCACTCCAGTAGCGCGACTCATGGTTTTCAGTTGCTCAACACCCAGCGCGGTACCAAGCACCGCCACCGTCTCTGTCTGCCCGCCCTGCACCAGTGCTAAGAGGTCAATATAGCCTTCCACAAAAATCGCGTGCCCGCGCTGCCGAATCGCCTCTTTTGCTTGCGACAGTCCGTAGAGCAACGCCCCTTTCTTATACAAAACCGAATCCGGAGAGTTGAGATATTTGGGCAAATGATAGGTCTTCCCAGCAGGAGGGACGGCCATCGGTAACAGCCGCCCCCCAAACCCGACAATGCGCCCGACAATATCAGTGATGGGAAACATCAAACGATGGCGAAACTTGTCGTAGTAGCGACCGTCGTCCCCTTTGCCTAAGAGACCGAGTTCGCATGCTTTGTCCAAATCGGCGCGTTGCGCCGTCAGAAAGCGCGTAAGTCCGTCTCTTCCTGAAGGTGCCAAGCCGAGACGAAACTGTTCAGCAATGGGCCTCTCCAACCCGCGCTCCGCCAAATAGTGCCGCGCTGGTTCACCGACATTGCCCCACAGGCAGCGTTGAAAATAGGTCGCTGCTGCTTCATTCAAGCGCAACAAGAGGAGGCGTTCGCGTGCTTGAGGATCTTGGGCAGCCTGCGGCAACGCGACCCCAGCTTTGGCAGCCAGACGGCGCACGGCTTCGAGAAAGGAGATGCCCTCGACTCGGGTCAGGAAAGAGAAGGCATTCCCACCAGCTCCACAGCCGAAACAATGAAAAAATCCGCCTTCTTCATTGACGCTGAACGATGGCGTGCTCTCATTATGAAACGGACACAGGCCGATGTAGCTCCGTCCAGCTTTGCGCAAAGCGACATGGGAAGAGATCACTTCGACGATACTGACGCGAGCACGGATGTCAGTGAGAACTTCCTCTGGGATCCGTTCCGCCATGGAAACCATCCAGTAACAGCGTTCGGCAGAGTCGCCTTCGCCGTGTGAAAAAACGCCCACCCCAGGAGGAGTGGGCACAGAGAGAGGTTGGGGGAGACGCCCCTCATTGTTCAGAGAGGAGAGGGAATGAGGCAGCGTTTGCTCGGCGCACTAATAAAAAGAGCGACTCGCGCGACGGAGTGCTCGCTTGCGTGCAGCGATAGCTTTGCGTTTCCGTCGGACACTCGGCTTTTCATAGTGTTCGCGCTTTTTGAGTTCTTGCAGTATGCCAGCTTTTTCGCACTGCTTCTTAAAACGGCGGATCGCACTTTCGATCGGCTCGTTATCTTTAACACGTACTCCTGCCATGTGCGTCGTCACCCCCTCCCAGGGCAGGCCAAATAGATGAAGGGTGCCACTCTAGAGGCTTTGCCTGGAAAGTCAAGGGATTCACGCCGGGCATTTCAACCTGCAGCACGCAGCCGTACGCGCTTGTCGCCGAAGGTTGCAAACACTTCGACTTCCCCACCAAGTGCTTCGACATAGCGCTTGAGAGTCGAGAGACGAACATCCGACCGCCGTTCGAGACGAGAGACTTCCGATTGTGTCATGTCGGTCACGATGGCAATATCGACCTGGGTTTTTCCTATCAGCTCGCGAATCGCTTTGAGATCCATCTCCAACAGTTCTTGTTCAACTTCACGATCAATTTCATCAAGCTGCTGAGAAGAAAGTTTCTTTTGTCTGACATCCGTCCAGCGAGAATAAGTCTTGCTCATGACTGACTCCTCATTGCCTGCAAATATTCTTCCCAAATGGTTTCCGACCGAGGGACATAACTCGCGTAGAAAATCTTATCGCTCAGCCCTGTTTTATCGGCCCCTAAAAGCAAGACAGCTTGGCGTCTTGGATCGAAAGCATACAGAATCCGCAGCGGCCTGCCGCCCGACTGTACTCGGAGTTCTCGCAGCGCATACTTACTTCCCTTAATGTCCGAACTGTAAGGAAAGGGCAGATGAACCCCGCGAGCTTCCAACAAATCGACGACACGCACAACGGCTCTCGTCTCGTCTTCATCCAGATCATCGAACCAGGTATTGAATTCCTCCGTGGTGATGACTTCGACCATAAAGATTTTTCTACACTACGAATCATATGCATTAAAGTACATATGGATGGTAGGGCTGTTCATTCAGAGCAAAAATGCCGGGCTCTAGATAGCAATAATCCTCTCGCTCCCAAATGACAGCGCTCATACTGGATTCTCTCGGCGCTTGACAGCTCCCAACCCCATGGGTAAGGAAACGCACAGATCATTTCTTATAATAAATGATTGCAATGATGAGCATGACGAGCATCCTGTCCCACAAGAAAGATCACCTCTACGGCTTCTCCCCTTCCCCCACTGTTCCAGCGCGTGCGTGAACAGATCGATCAGATCCAACCGCTTTCGCTCATCGTCCTGGCCTGTGTCGTGGGCCTCGTGACTGGCGGAGGTGCCATCGTTTTCGATGAGCTGATTCGCATGGTGCAATGGGTCGCCATCGGCTCCACCGAAGCGCCACTGTACGTGCTGCCTACGCTTCCCTGGTACAGCTATCTGCTGGTTCCTGCCTGCGGCGGACTCCTCGTTGCGCCGGTGGTTCTGTTGGTCTCACGCGAATCCCAAGGTCACGGCGTCCCGCAAGTCATCGAAGCCGTCATGCTCGGTGGTGGCAAGATTCGTCCGCGCGTCGCCGTGGTGAAATCTCTGGCGTCGGCACTGACCATCGGCACGGGCGGCTCGGTCGGACGCGAGGGACCTATCGTGCAGATTGGCGCGGCCTTGGGTTCGTTCCTTGGCCAGCTTTTACAGATTCCGCAAAGCCGCTTGCCCACGCTCGTCGGCTGCGGCGTGGCTGGTGGCATTGCCGCCGCTTTTAATGCTCCGATTGCTGGCGCATTCTTCGCCCTTGAAGTCGTTATGCGGAACTTTGCCATGCCAGCGTTCGGCCCGGTGATGCTCTCCTCTGTCTTAGCCACCGTGGTCAGCCGCGCCTATTTCGGCAATCATCCAGCGTTCGTGGTTCCAGGCTATGCCTTGTTAAGCGTGTGGGAACTCCCGCTGTATCTGCTGTTGGGCATCGCCTGTGGCTTAGGCGGGGTCTCCTTCATGGTGGTACTCGATCTTCTGGAGCAAGGCTTTCGGAAGATTCGTATCCATCCACTACTCAAACCCGCGCTTGGCGGCCTTATACTCGGCGTCGCGCTGCTGGTCGTGCCTGACATTTATGGGGTCGGCTATGCCACGATGGATAGCATTTTGCGCGGCGGCGTCTCGTGGACGTGGTTGCTCCTGCTGCTGCCTGTCAAAATGCTGGCGACCAGCCTGACGTTAGCTTCAGGTGGATCGGGCGGCGTCTTTCTCCCCTCCCTCTATTTAGGCGCAATCACTGGCGGGCTGCTCGGCATGGGCGCTGGCGCGGTCTTTCCTGCTTTTACTGCCCCGAGCGGCGGCTACGCTCTCGTCGGCATGGGTGCATTTCTCGCCGGAGCCACCCATTCGCCCATCACTGCGCTCATCCTCCTGTTCGAGCTGACCAACGACTACCACATCATCCTGCCCCTCATGTTGAGCTGCTCCGTCAGTACCCTTGTCGCCAAGCTGTTACGGGAAGAATCCATCTATACCATTCATCTCCTGCGGCGTGGCATCGATGTGCGCCGCCGCGAAGAGAACCTCATGCAGGCGTTTACCGTCGAGCAAGTCATGCGACGTGAGGCACCGACCTTATCGGAGCGAGCGCCGTTTAAGGACATCGTGCAACATTTCCTCCTGCATGATGCCTCGTTGTGTTTTGTGGTCGATGACCGCCACACACTGCTCGGCACAATTTCTATTCACGACGTGAAAGATTTGTTGCGCGAAGACGCTCTCGATTCCCTGGTCATTGCCAAAGATTTGCTCCACCCTTCCACACGCCCCACCCACCCAGAAGAAACGATTGCCCACTGCTTGGAAAAGTTTTCGCTGACGGAACAGGAATTCCTCCCGGTGACGGCGCACGACAGTGGCAAATTACAGGGCATGATTTCCCAACGCGATGTGTTGGACTTGTATTATCGCGAGATTTTGCGACACGAATACTTGGGCCTCAGCCTCCGCTCCGAACAGGGCGCACACGCCGAGCATCAACACGTGCGCCTCCCTCACGAATATGTCGTCGAGATTCTTCCGGTCCCTGCGCGTCACACGGGGAAAACCTTACGGGAAATTGCGCTACGGACGAGCTTTAACGTCACTGCGGTTGCCGTGCGTCACGGAGGTTTGCATGGGCAAGACGAGCTGCCGAATCCAGACCAGCCGCTCGGGCGGTTAGATTTTCTGGTCTTGGTAGGGCGAGCTGTCGATCTTCAGCAGTTTGCCCAGCAGGAGGGGTGAAGCTCGACCCCAGGAAAGGGCAAAGGAATTTCCTTGTGCAATGCTAGATTGGAAGAGATCATGAAAACATACCTACTACGCGGATTCGTCGGTCTTGCGCTCATTCTTCTCATTCCAGTGCACGGCAACGCCGTCGATATGCCGAGTATTCCAGATGTAGGCCAAACCGTCACAGGCACAGTGGTCCCGGCACCGACTGCGGGAGTGACCGTTGTTTCCCCGAAAGGCGAATGGAGTACTTTTGCCAGTATGGAAGGCGATGCCGAGCCTATTTTTCTTATCACTGGCCGAGTGAAAAACACGTCCGCCAAGCCATTCACGTACATCAAGTTGCAGTTCGAGCTGCTCGATGAAGATGGCGTCGTGCTCTTGCGTGACTATGGATACAATCGCAAAGCTGAAACGCTACGAGAAGAAACCTATGAAAGCGGAAAGACCTCGCTGAAAGATATGGCAATCGAAGGGCTGCCAGCCGGAGCAGAAGATGGCTTCCGCTTCCTCTTTTTCAAGTCAGATATTCCGCAGTTCCAGTCCTACCGCATCCGAGTATTGGAGGGGCATCCAGCAGGCTAGTGGAGTTGGGCTTTGCCGGGTCCCTTGCCCGTGAAACCGTGCGTTAAGTGCGATAAATTGCGAGCCGCCTCACTCCCTTGTCTGATTAGGGCAATCCGGGTACGCTCTCGCGGTGCCACAATCCTCTCTAGCGCCGGCTATCACACCAGTTTCGTTGTCAGTACAAGAATCGCTCTTCTCGCGAGACTTTCTGCTCCTGTGCCTCAGCAGCTTTCTCTTCTCGATGAGCATGTTTTTGCTGTTCGCCGTATTGCCGGTATTTGTTGTTCAGGAACTGCACGGGGCAAAATCGCAAGTCGGCCTCATCATGGGCGCGTTTGCATTGTCCGCCGTGTTAGCACGTCCAGCCTCTGGGCGCATTGTCGATGTGTGGAGTCGGAAAGCTGGCCTCGGCCTCGGCTCATTGATTTATTGCGTCGCGCCTGTGCTCTACATCCTGGCAAGTTCAGTCACTATCATGATGGGGTTGCGGTTTTTCCATGGCATCGGTATTGCCATCTACACCACAGCAGGGAGCGTCATGGCCGCCGATCTCTGCCCACCTTCCAGACGAGCAGAAGGCATGGGCTATTATGGGATGGCGATGAACCTCGCCATGACCATCGGCCCAGCAGTCGGTGCTGCGCTGGTACCGGTGATCGGCTTCACGAATTTATTCTGGCTGAGCGCTGGCCTCGCCTTTCTGGGCCTCCTTCTCACGCAAGCCCTCAGGGAAAAGAAACACGATCACGGGCATGCGCATGCCGATGGACAACGCCCACCGATATTCAGCAAGGCCGCGCTGTTTCCCGGATTCGTCGCCATGTGTATGACGATGACATTCGGTGCCGTGGTGTCGTTCCTGCCGCTCTTTGTCCAGGCCCATCAGCTCGGCAATCCTGGGATCTTTTTTACGGTGTACTCGCTCATTGTCGTGGCCTCTCGTCCCATTTCTGGCCGGTTGGCTGACCGCTTTGGCCGAGCCGCTATCATCGTCCCCGGCATGGGCTTCATCGTGGTGGCCATGATCATACTGGCCTACACCACAACCATGTGGGGGTTACTGTGGTCGGCGGCTTTGCAAGGGCTGGGATTCGGATGCGTGCATCCGGCAGTCATGGCGCTAGTGGTGGATCGCTCGACATTACGCGAGCGTGGCCCTGCACTCGCCACGCTGATGGGGGCGTTCGATGTCGGAGTCGGGCTTAGCGCTATCGGTCTTGGACTGGTCCTCGAACATTCAGACTTCACCACCACGTATTTATGCGCGGCTGGCATTGCCTTCATTGGCGGCGGCACCTTTGCCCTGGTCTCCCTCAAGCAAAAGTTCGAGACGCCAGTGCAGGCACATTCGTAGGCGAAGATCTTCTCCGTTAGGCTTTTCTAGGCTGCGGATTGAACGCTCGTGCGCGGTGCCGGTAATCCACGTAGCAGCCCTTCGACACTCAAGTCTTCGTCTATCTCCGGCCAGTGAATCCCATACCCGCCACCGGCGATCTGCCAACGCGCACGTTGCTGCGGCGTCGCGTGTAAAAGCCGGGGATACCAGGCTAAGGGGACAATAATGGTTCGTCCGTCGAGCAAGTCGACGCGGAGCGTGTCGCGCGTACAACGGACACCCTTAACTCGTTGACCGGGTTGCACGTCCATATTCATTGGACCAGCTTATCTTAGGGCAAGATCTTCAAC
>SXGS01732240.1_pt1 | contig 11976 bp, 14 predicted proteins | sample 3174681 | NCBI WGS metagenome assembly SXGS01 (sample SAMN11356861, study PRJNA531348) | freshwater metagenome | isolation source: freshwater sample F1-80 | place: China: Fuxian Lake, Yuxi | collected 2017-12-25
ACGATGCTCGGATTGAACAGGGCGGCGGACTCGAACGAATATTCGTTCATGAAATAGGCCCCGACCAACTGCCTCTGTTGCTGGCTGAACTGTTGATGGTGGATAAAGGCATCCTCCATCGCATCCGCCCGCAGCTCGAACTGTCGCAACAGGTTGCGATGCCGGCCATCGAAATTGGCGAGGATGTCGCGCAACTGGTTGGCGGTCGAGGTCGGGTCGAGCGACAGCACGCGATCGACGATTTCGTTGGCTCTCGTCTTGTCGCGCGGATTGAGATGCCTTGGCTCGGTCGATGGCTTGAACGGGCGCACGATGACCCGTGTCGGGTCCGGCTTCAGATAGAGGGCCTGCCGATTGAGTAGGCTGGACTGGGGCAAAGTTGATCTTTCAGAGTTTTCGTCGTGGATGGCATGGCTCATGACAACTGCCTGACGCTCACCCGCGGAAGTACAGGAAGCAGCATCTGGTTGGCGCGACCGAGCTCGACGCAGGAAATCAGGTAACAGAGCACGGATTCGGCTCCCTGGTTCTCGTTGGGGCGGTCTATATGCAGGCCGTCGCGGCAACTGCCCGTCTCCGGATCGACAAGGGATACGCCGTGGTCATTGCTGCCGGTGAACCAGTCGAAAGCTCTGTTGGCCGCTGCGATCCAGCTTTTGTCGGAGGTCGCATTGTAAGCCGCAAGACAGGCGGCAACCGTTGCCGTCGCCTCGACCGGTTGCTGGTCGAAGGGCTTGGGCGGCTGCCCGATCTCGAAGAAGCCGTCGGTACCGATGGCGCGGAAATGGCCTTTCTCCCCTGTCTGCTGGGTCATCAGCCATTCCAGCGTCGCAACACCAGTCTCGACGAAGGCAGGAACCTTGGTGGCGAGACCCGTCATGATCATGGCCTGGCTGAGGCGGGCATTTTCATAGGACAGCCCCTCCTCGAACCAGCGGCGCCCACCCATGGACACACGTCGATCCAGATCCATGAGATTTTCAGCATGCCGTATGCGCAGCATGCGGGCGCGGGAGTCCTGCGGATTGGCCGTGCAGTAATCGTTGAGGCCGAGAAGCGTGAAGGCCCAGGCGCGCGGGGAACCGAAGTCGAGCGTGACGGACATCGCCCGGGCGAAAAGGGCACTCGCCCATTGGCGGCGCGGCGCATCGATATCGGACAGGGCGCAAGCCCCGAGCGCCCACAGTGTTCGCCCGTGGCTGTCTTCGGAGCCCTGATCCTCGAGCCAACGGCGGTCATAGCTCATGAAGTTGCGGAAACGACCAGTATCGGGGTTCCAGGCGTGTTCGACAAAGGCTGCAAAGGAAGCCGTCATGCGATCCGCTATGCCCGTTTCCCCGACGGCTGACAGGAGCGAGGATAAAAGCAAGGCCCGCGCATTGTCGTCGACGCAGTAGCCATGCGACCTGTCCGGCACGGAGAAGACCGCATGCTGGATGATGCCCGTGTCGTCGCACATCGCGTGCAAATGGCCGAGCTTCAAAGCAGTCTGCTGCGGCGGGCGCTTGATCTTCAAAGAGATGAGGTCGCTGACAAGCTTCGGCCGATAGGCGTTGCGCGCCTTCGCCATGCTGTCGAGGTAGAGCGTGGCGACATGCGACCAGATCATTGCGCGACCGGCCTCGTAGGCCCCCTTGCGCATCGCCATCCTGGCCTCATCATTGCTGAGCAAGGCAGCGATCGCCGTGCCCGTAGCCGGTGCATCGCCGAACGGAACCAAAAGGCCACGGCCATCGCCTAAGAGATCGCAGGCGTGCCAATAGGGTGTCGAAACCACCGCGCTCCCCATGCCAAAACTGTAGGAGAGCGTTCCCGAGGTCATCTGCGCCTCGTCGAGATAGGGCGTCACGTAGACATCACACATGGCAATGAAGTCGAGAAGCGTCGGCAGATCGACGAAGCGATTGAGAAACTGCACGGCATGATCGACACCCAGGCGCTCGGTGCGCTGGCGAAGACTGTCGCGATAGGCCTCGCCCTGCTGGCGCAGGAGGGTCGGGTGCGTGGCGCCGAGGACGATGTACAGGGCGTCGGGGCTCTCTTTCAGGATCGCGGGCATGGCATCGATGACCACCTCGATACCCTTGTTGGGAGAGAGCAGACCAAATGTCAGGATGATGGGGCGATCGGCGTAACCGCGCTCGATCTTGGCCAAGTCCGGATCGTGAAAGGGGCGGTCGGGTATGCCATGGGCAATGACGTCGATCTTCTGGGGGGCCACGCCATAGATGTCTGTGAGCAGCGTGCGCGCCTTCTCGGCCATGACGACGACACGGCTGGAATGGGCGGCGACCTTCTGCAACACGCGGTGTTGAGACGGAGTCGGCTCGGCGAGGATCGTATGGAAGGTGGTGACGAGCGGAATACGCAGGTTTTCCAGAAGCATCAGAATGTGTTCGCCGTCCGGCCCCCCGAAGATACCGAATTCATGCTGCAGGGAAACCACATCGAACCGGCCTTCATTCAGAACCCGCGCGGCCGTCACATAGTCTTCGACTTCCTCCTCACGGATCTCGAAGATCACGTCGCTCGGATAGGCGTAAATCTGCCTGGCGTCCGTCACGGCGACAATGCTCGTCTGGACGGGCTCGACTGCATCGACCAACGCCTGGGAGAGATCGCCGGTAAAGGTCGCTATCCCGCATTGCCGGGGAAGAGAGTTGCCAATGAAGGCGATACGTGTCGGTCTGTTCATCTGCGTTCCCTCCAGAACATGGTGGCGAGGTCTCGCCGAATTGGCCAGGGACGCAAAACGCGGCCGCATGGTGGATGCCTGCGCATCGGTATCCGGATCAAGCCGATCCGGCGGCCTCCAGATCCCGTTCAAGGGCGACGCGCCCCTGGCGGAGTTCGGCATTCCAGAGCCGGTACTGAGGGCTGTTCTGGTAGGCCGGCATGGGGGCCTCAATGGTGTAGGTGACGGCGGCGGCGGGAGAGAGCCCCTTGGTGGTCACGAGACGAACCATTTGGCCGACGGTAAAACGGTGAGAAGGCATGGTGTTTCTCCAATCATCAGTGTGTTGTGTTTGGGCTTTCCTGGCCCGCCAGGACCCTGTCCAGTTCCAGCGCGGCATCCAGTTCAGACGGATCTATGCCAATCAGGCTCGTCTTCTTGCCGGCGACGACTTCGATCGCGGTGGCCACACGCCGATAGGCGAGCCATGAAATTCCGGTGATCTGTTCCTCGTCGTCCTGCACCTGGTAGTCGCCGGGCGGGTGAACACCCTCCAGTCCTGTCAGTGTGAAGGGCGCATCGAAGTGCACGGTTCTCGTGTTCGTTCGCGTAAACATGTGAATCTCCTTTTGGGACCGGTGTCACGGGATTGCCGTGTAGCGATCAGATCGAGATGCGACCTCTGCGGTCATCAGGCCTGCTTGGGCGGAACACCGGGCCGCGCTGTAAATGGATGGATACTGCAATCGGGTCGCTTCCCGGCCCCTGTCCTGATCTCGAAGACGTTCGGTCGGCATGTCGCAGACGCGATCCGTTTCTTGCGGATGTCGGCCAATATGATCACCTTGTCCAAAGGCTCCATCAGATGCCTCGCTTCTCGGTCGTGACGGCCTGATCACCACCGCACAGACTCCCGCCCTCGCCTTCCCAGCGCGACAGAGCCGCAGCGTGACTGAATACGACATTCTCCCAGACGGCTGCCTGCATATCGCTCATGACCATTCCCTTGCGAAGGCGATCGATGATCGCGATTTCCCTTGCATAGTTGCCACCTGACTGCGCCCGGAGATCCGCGCTCGAGTAGCTGGAGCGATGGAGCATCGCACGCAGCAGCGCCTGGTCAGCCAGCTCTCGCTCACCCTCTGGAGGATCGTTCTTCAGCATGGTCGAAGGCCAAGTGTCGGCCCAAGGCGGTCGTCATGGACGATCACTGCAGTGGATTGCTCACGATCGATCATGACGTATTCCTCTTCCGAGTTCGCCAAGCGCTGTGTTTGGCGTCGTCAGGTCGCCGACTGAAGGGACGACCCGAATGCACTGAGATCGAGTTCGATCGTATGTCGTCGCCGAGACTGATAGGCTTGCCTCGCTGTCGTCAGAATGCGGTCCCGAAGGCGATCGAACGCCAGGAGATAGTCACGTTCCTTCCGGCGTCCGGGGGCGCCCTCGCGATCAAACACGGCGACGGGCAAGAGAAACTGAACCTGGTTCAGGCCGTCATGGCCGATGAAACGAATGAGACCGCGGGTCTCGTCATAGGCGCGGGTCGGATTGGGGAAGGAGAGGGTCACAGGCTCGTGACCTGACTGCTGATTTTCAGCCGCGCGAAGACGGCCTGGTCTGCCCAGAGGTTCACGGCGGAAATCAATTCGCCGGATCTGTGGACGCCCTTCTGGTAAAGCGTCATCGCATGGCGCGCCGCGCCGCGATCCAACTCGCAGAGTGGTTCCTCATAGCGAAACCCGGCATGCCGGAGCGCGTTTCTGATGATGCTGATGTCGAAGCTGCCAATCGGCTGACGAAGGTCGGAAGACATGACGTCCTCCTTTATTGGGGCCAGGGTGAGTGCCGCCCAGAAAGTGGCAGTGCCCGTTCAATGGCTGCCACTTGAATGAATATGGGCCCGCTTATCAGAACTTGCAAGCCCCCTCGAAAAACATCCATAGGACGTGACTGGAGACACTGTCGTCATGTGGTCAGCGCCGCGCGTCGCTTCCGGCACGAACAAAGTCTCCTTAATGGCTGCCTTCAAAGAAGGGACGGCTCGCTGTGGCATGTCTTTAACCTGAGCGGCGCGGCTACAGCGATCACGAAATCTGTCGTCGTGATTCAAACTCCTTGCGCTGGCGTGGATGCAGAAACAATTGCCGCTACAGCGCCAGGTTCACGTCAGCTCAAAGCTAGGGCACAACGATAAATTTACGCTCGCTCGCGGCGCTTTGCTGACAGGGCGAGATGACCGGCTGCTCTCGAGTATCCAACCGACCACCTTCAATGGCCGAAATGGAGGCGCATAGCAGAAATCAGTTCAGCTTGGGGGGCGAATGAGGACCGACAAATTCCAGTTTGCCCAGAAAGCACCACAGCCTCAGAAGAACTTTCGCATCCAGAAGCTACCTTTGAGAGAATGACTGGAAGAATGATCAGACAAGTCGCTGGCCAGCGTAATGTCGCTGCCGAGAGCAAAACCGTCGACGTTTGCATGGAGCACGCCGCCCAGCCCTAGTTCGCCCGTCCATGGAGCGCGCGGATCGACCACCGGCACACCACCCACCAAGACGGATGTCTCCCTGATCAACCCATCGGCGTGAACGGTTGGCGTCAGCTTCCGGGTCCAAGCGGGAGACCTCCACCAGGCCTTGTTTGTTGGCAATGAATAGGCTCTAGGATTAAGTACCTAGCGAAAGATGCGGACTGGCAAATCCGCCAGTTACAATAGGAGCCGCTGTTGCAGACTCTTAAAAACGGATCCTGGCTCAACGAGCCCACGAAAGCGAAAGCATCGGATAGCGAACTGTTCGTGGTGACTGACGCCAAGACCGATTTCTGGCGGGAGACCCACTATGGCTTTATCCGCGACAACGGCCACTTCTACGTATTCGAGGCCGAGGGCGATTTTACCGCCCAGGTCCGGGTCCGGGCACATTTCGAACATCTCTACGATCAGGCCGGCCTCATGGTGAGGCTCGACGAAAAACGCTGGGTCAAGACCGGGATCGAGTTCTCGGACGGATATGGCCTGCTCGGCAGTGTACTGACGGATGACGCCTCCGATTGGGCCACGGGGCGATACGACGGCGATCCATCGGATTTCTGGATAAGGGTGACCGTCAAGAGCGGCATTCTGAGGATACAGGCGTCAGGCGATGGGCGGACTTGGCCACTGGTCCGCCTCTGCCCGTTCCCAAAAGCGGATCGTTATCTGGTTGGCCCAATGTGCTGCACTCCAGAGCGTGCAGGCCTGGAGGTACGGTTTAGCGAGTGGCGACTTGGACCGGCCCTGGGCAAGGACCTTCACGACCTTTCGTAGCCGCCAGAGAGTAAGGAAGTCGCCGCGTCCGCTTCGAGCGCATTGGCGACGTTCCACTGTCATCGTTGCTCACCGTCGAGAACGCATTCCTCCCTCCATAAGCAACGTTCAGGTGTCTGTCAGCTTCGCACGGCAGTGCATCGGATCTTAGGATCCATGCACGAAAGGAAGCGGGCTTGTCGAAGACGCTTTTGAAGTTCAGACCGCGCCTGCGCAGCGAATGGCTGAGCATACTCACCGCAGTCTATCTGCTGTTTTTCATAAACGGGACTTTCTGGGGCAAGTCCTTCCTCTACCTCCAGGGGCAAGGCTTCGCGCTCGTTGCGCTGGCGGTCGGCCTTCTGGCCGCCTTCGTCGCGCTGACCGTCACGTTCTCAGCCAAATACCTGATCAAGCCAGCGCTGATCCTCATGGTGATCACCAGCGTGGCGAGTGCGTGGTTCATGGATCGCTTCGGCGTGATCATCGACACCGAGATGATCCGCAACGCGGCTGAGACCAACACAGCCGAGGCCGGCCACCTGATGACCGGTGCCTTCGTCCTGCATATAGGCCTATTCGGAATCCTGCCCTCGCTGTTCATCGCCTGGGTCGAGGTCGTGCACCGTCCGCTCCTCAAAAAACTCATAGTCAATCTGATGATCATTGTGCCGTCCCTGCTGATCTTTGCTGGTGCCGGCCTCTCGAACAGCGGCACATATATCTTCAGCACCCGTGAGCACCGGGACTGGTTCCGAACGCTGAACCCAATCTTTCCCGTCGGAAGTGCAACCAGCTTCCTGATCGGACGATCGCGCGAGCAAGCGATCGTTCTTGAGCCCATCGGCACCGATGCCAGGGTGCCGGATGCCTTGCCGGCGAACCGCCGCCGACCGCGCGTCACGATCATCGTCGTTGGCGAAACGGCGCGGGCGCAGAATTTCCAGCTCGGCGGTTACGAGCGCCCGACGAACCCTCAGCTTTCGAAGCGCGACATCACCTATTTCAGCGACACTTCGAGCTGCGGAACCGCGACGGCTGTCTCTGTGCCCTGCATGTTTTCCGTCTATGGTCGACGGGACTACTCGCACGCAAAAGCCTTGGCGACGGAGGACCTGATGGATGTCCTCACCCATGCCGGCATCAAGACCGAATGGTGGGACAACAACACGGGCGACAAACATGTCGCCGATCGGATCCAGAAGACCGATTTCTTCAAATCGAATGATCCGCGTTTCTGCCATGGCGGTGAGTGTCTGGACCAGATCCTGGTCGACGGCCTCGACGCCTGGCTGGACAAGGTCGATGGCGACGCCGTTCTGGTCCTCCACCAGCTCGGCAATCACGGCCCCGCGTACTATCTCCGCTATCCCGACGAGTTCCGGAAATTCGTGCCTGATTGCCGCTCGTCAGACTTTGATGCCTGCACGCCGGAGACCATCAGAAACGCCTATGACAACGCCCTGCTCTACACCGATCATATCCTCTCAGAGGTAATCGACAAGCTGAGCGCCCATGCCAAGACACTCGATACGGCGATGATCTACATGTCCGATCATGGCGAGTCGCTCGGCGAAAACGGTCTCTATCTGCACGGCGCGCCCTATGTGTTCGCGCCAGCGGAACAGACCCATGTTCCGTTTGTCCTTTGGACGTCACCCGACCTTCGTCAATCGACGGGCATCGACAAACCGTGCCTCACATCCAAGGCGGATTCACCCCATTCGCACGACAATCTCTTCCACAGTGTGCTCGGCCTGATGCAGGTGAAGACTGCGGTCCATGACCCGGCCCTCGACATTTTCGCAGCCTGCCGCAGCGGCGTATCGTCTTGAGGGGAACTTCGGAACTCGGTCCACCAAACACATCAAGCCTACTCACGACAGACAAGGACGCCGCGGTTTGCGGCGTCCTTTGTTTCGTTGGGGCTTCTCTTTCAGAGGATATCGCCGCCTTCCGGTGCGCGTTTGCGCCCGGTGAACATGGCAAGCGCCAGGTTCTCATGATGCCGGAGGCTGGCATGAATGACGCCCACCACGTGGATGGCGATGGCCACCAGCAGCAATTGAGCGAGCGCTTCATGCGTCTCCTCGACCCATTCAATGCCCCAATAGGCATCCGTCGTCTGCATCCAGCCGGTGAGCGCGATACCACCGACCATCAGAAGCAACACGACCACCATGGCGGCCCCGAGCGGATTGTGGCCGAGATAGCGGGGCTCCTTGTGGCGAAGCATGTCGCCGGCATAGAGCAGCGTGCGCTTTGGCGAGCGGATAAACTGGCTGAAACGGGCATAACGCGTCCCGGCTATGCCGAGAACGAGCCGCAGGCCAATCAGGCCGGCGGCTGCATAGCCTGCCACCTCGTGCAGGCTCTGCAACTCGTCCGCCGTCAACCAGCACAAGGCGACACTGCCCACAAGGCTCCAGTGAAAGAGCCTGACCGGACGATCCCAGACCTTGACTGTCGACGTCATCGATCAGTCCTCGATCTTCATGTCGACCGACTGCAGGGTCTGCGGGTCGAAATAGGCCTCGACCTTCTTGCCTTCGGCATTGATGGCATAGGCTTCATAGCAGCCGTCTTCGGTCTTGATCGAGCGGACCTTCCAGCCTTCGCCTTCAAGCTTGGTCTGCAGCGCCTCGCGCGGCTTCCAGTCGGCCATGGCGACATTGCATTTTTCGGAAGCAAGTGCGGTGCCGCCAAAGGCGGCTGCGAGGCCGAGAGCGATGATGATCTTCTGCATGGAATGTGTTCCTTTCCTGATGTTGGACACGAGGAGAGGATCGACCCGCAAACTGACAGCCACCTGAAGGGCGAGCTCGGACCTTGCGGGCGGTTCAGCGGGCTGTCAGTTTCATGCGCGACAAGAGATCCCGATCTCTTGGACAGGAGTAATTGAATGCGGGTCTTGCTGGTCGAAGACGATGAAATGCTCGGCGATGCGGTGAAGACATACGTACACCGCCAGGGCCATGCCGTGGACTGGGCACTCTCATGCGACGAGGCAGCGGCGAGCCTTCAAGCAGCCGCCTATGATCTCGTGCTCCTCGATCTCAGGCTGCCGGATGGGAGCGGCCTCGACATCCTGAAGGCTCTGCGGGCCCGCCGCGACGAGATGCCCGTCATCATCATGACGGCCCACGACCAGGTGTCCGATCGCATCGCCGGACTGAATGCCGGGGCCGATGACTATCTTGTCAAACCTGTCGATCTCGGCGAGCTGCAGGCGCGGATCCACGCGGTATCGCGACGATACGGCACACACAAGCTGCCCGATCTCACATTAGGAGGAATCGGAGTTTACCTTTCCGAGCGGCGGATTGTGGCTAGGGACGGTTCGGAGATCCTTCTCTCCTCCCGCGAATGGGCCGTACTCGACAGGCTGATCGCCCGCAAACGCGCCATCGTGTCGAAGGCACAGATCGAGGAAGCGCTCTATGCTTTCGGCGCGGAAGTCGAGAGCAACACCGTCGAAGTTTATGTCAGTCGTTTGCGGCGCAAACTCGGCAAGGATGCAATCGAGACCGTGCGCGGTGTCGGCTACAGGATTTCCGCCGATGCGAATTGAGACCCGAAGCCTTGCCGGACGCCTTGTCCTTTCTCTGTCGATCCTGCTCGCTGTGTTCTGGACGATCGCGGTCGGGCTCTCTATTCACGTCATGCGTGCCGAATTCGATGAAGTGTTTGACAGCGCGCTGCAGGAAACCACGGAACGCCTCGCCCCTCTCATCATCGACGATTTCTTCCGTCGCGATACGGGCACAGGGCCGAACCAGGTGGCCGCGCTCAATCCTGGCGCGACCGACGAATACTTGACTTACCAGGTGCGTGATCTCTCCGGCCGGGTACTCCTGCATTCGCACAATGTCGGAGCTGAACCTTATGCCGCACCGCTCTCGCCCGGCTTTTGGAGCGGCGATGACAGACGGATCTTCACGATCGCGACGGTCAGCGATACGCTCTTCGTCCAGGTGGCGGACTCGCTGGCGCATCGACGCGAGGCGACGCTTGAAAGCGCCTTGACGCTGTTGCTGCCAATCCTGCTTCTGCTTCCTCTCGGCATGTTCGCAATCCGCTGGGTCGTCGTTGGGGCGACAAGGCCGGTCAATGAACTGCGGGACGCGATCAGCAGACGCGATGGGAGCAACCTCGAACCCATCGCTTTGCACGGCCTTCCGACAGAAATCGCGACGATACCGGGCTCGGTCAACACGCTTCTCGGACGGTTGAAGCTGGCGCTGCAAGCCGAACGGGAGCTTGCCGCCAACAGCGCCCATGAACTTCGAACGCCACTTGCCGGTGCGCTCGCCCAGATGGAACTGCTGGCCGGTCAACTCACCGAGCCGGACGACCGGTCGCGGTCACAACGCGTGCTGGAAGCGCTTCGTCGCCTATCGCTGATGCTGGAGAAGCTGCTGCAGCTCTCCCGGGCGGAGGCGGGCGTCGGATTATCCAGCAGCCCCGTTGATCTGCTTGCCCTCGTAGAGCTGCTTGTCGAGACCTTCCAGCGCTCGCATCAGACCGCGGTGATCGTGTTGCGGCCAGAGCCAGGGTTATCGGCACTCGTCCGAGCAATCGATCCAGACGCCTTCGCCATTGCGTTCAACAACCTGTTGGAAAACGCTGCCCGTTATGGCGATGCCGAACAGCCCATCACGATCGGCATATCCGCAGAGGGGCGCATCACGGTAACCAATGCCGTGTCCGTCCCGCTCGATCCACACCTCGATGTCTATCGGACACGGTTCAGGCGCGGTCAAACCAACAAGCCCGGATCCGGTCTCGGTCTCGCGATCGTAGACAAGCTAATGGCGCAGATGAACGGCACGATGATCTTGAGGACTGTCATGCTGCCTGAGGGAGTCACGGGATTCGAGTGTGAACTCTCACTCCCGTCGCCAGAACAATGACTAAATGGCGCCGGTGATAATCGGCGAGTCGGCGTAGGCGTTCGGAGCAGATCACCACTTGCGTCCCGGTTTGAGTTAGCGCCCCACTAGAAAGGCTGCTGACGTGGTGCGCGATGCGGCGGCTTTCAGAGCAATCAATTGAGATGGCCAACGACCGGAATGACGGCGCTTAGCTGCCCCGCTCAAATACTAACCTCACCTCCGGCTCTGCACGCCCGAGCGGAAATAATTGCCGCTCTCCCGCCATGTTGACGTCAGCCCACAGCCCTGTGAGGCATTCCACCCCTCTCGACTGATCAGCAAATGCGGGCACAATACCCAATGGCGGGCCCATATAAGCCTCAGGCCGCAGTATCACGAGTTGCACCCGCAGCCCGATTGCTGCCTAGCAATGCTAGAACGACCTTATGGTCCGCGAAACTTCCTGAAGGTTGAGGAACGCCTGATAGCGTCCTTCATGAAGCGTCGCTACACGCTCGGCGCTTGGCGTGTGGATCGAAGCACTCCTTGCGAGTTCACGCATGGCATCGCGAACATCCGGGAAGGCGCCAGCAGCGACGCTACCAAGAATGGCAGAGCCGAGCAGGACAGGTTCGTCCGCTTCAGTCGCGACAACAGGCTTGCAGCAGGCGTCCGCCAGGATCTGGCGCACTAAGGGGCTTGCACCAGCGCCACCGCTGATCACCACCCGCTCGACGGACGCACCGGATTTTGCCTGCGTCTCGATGATCTGGCGCAGTCCGTAGCCAATCCCACAGAGGCCGGCGATGTAGAGAGCGATGAGACTGTCGAAGTCACGTTCCATTCCAAGGCCAGCGATGACGGCGCGGGCATGCGGATCGGCAAAAGGAGCGCGGTTCCCGAGAAATTCCGGCACGACATGCAGGCCTGCAGCAAGGTCGACGGCTTCTGAGGCATCAGCAATCTTGAGTGCTGCCTGCTCGGCCATGAAGGCGGGCAAAGACTTCCCCTCGGCCTGTGCCCGGGCGGTCGCCTCCGCGGCAGCGGGATGGAAGGAGAGAAGCTGATCTATCGCCGCGCCAGCGGCACTCTGGCCACCCTCGTTCAACCACATGCCGGGTACCATGGCCGAATAATAC
>SXGS01134686.1_pt1 | contig 11975 bp, 10 predicted proteins | sample 3174681 | NCBI WGS metagenome assembly SXGS01 (sample SAMN11356861, study PRJNA531348) | freshwater metagenome | isolation source: freshwater sample F1-80 | place: China: Fuxian Lake, Yuxi | collected 2017-12-25
GACGCGGGCACGCTGTTCGCCGCGACCATCGAGCACACGCCGGGCGGCGCGGTCCGCGAGGGCATCGCCGCGGCCGCCGCGCTGCCGTCGGGCGTCTCCCTCAATGTCGCCGCCTCGCGCCTGGGCAACGGCGCCCGCGAGCTGGCCGAGGACACGGTCCCCCTCTGCGTCTGGATCGCCGCCGGCCACCTCGACGACTTCGAGGCCGCGCTCTGGGCCTGCGTCACCGCCGGCGGCGACATCGACACCACCGGCGCCATCGTCGGCGGCATCCTCGGCGCCGCCGGCGCCCCGATCCCGCACGACTGGCTCCGCCACCGCGAGGCCCTGCCGCCGCTTCCGCGCCCGGGTCTGGCCCCGTAGCGCTCGTCGAGGTCGCGCGATCGTTCCTGGTTGCGTGATCCATCCATTGGTGTACAATGGACACTAATGGATTCCAGTCCGGCCGCGTGCCTCGCCCGGGCCCGCGTGTCCCTCGAAGGGCTCTCGGTCGGCGACGCGTTCGGCGAGACCTTCTTCGCCCGCCGCGGCAACATCGCGTCGCGCACGGTGCCAGAGCATGCGCCTTGGCGATGGACTGACGACACGGCGATGGCGCTCTGCCTCGTCGAGGAGCTCGCCGAGCGCGGCGACATCCACGAGGGCTCACTCGCCACGCGCTTCGCGCGGCGCTACGTCGCCGAGCCGTGGCGGGGGTATGGGGGCACGGCGCACGGGATCCTCGGCGCGATCGGCGACGGCATTCCGTGGGTGGTGGCGGCGCGTGCGCCGTTCGGTGGCCAGGGCTCCAAGGGCAATGGTTCCGCCATGCGCGTGGCGCCGCTCGGCGCCTACTTCGCTCACGATCTCGATGTCGTGATCGCCGCGGCTCGTCGCTCGGCGCGGCCCACGCATCTCCACCGCGACGGCGAGGCCGGCGCGATCGCCGTCGCCGTCGCAGCCGCGCTGGCCGCGCGCGTCCATGCGGGCGAGCAGCCGCGCGACGCCGCGGCCTTCCTCGCAGCGGTCTACGAGCACACGCCCACCAGCCTCACCCGCGACGGGATCGATCTGGCGACCCGGCTCGGCGCCGACACGCCGGTCGACATGGCGGTGCTGCGGCTCGGCAACGGCTCGCGCGTGATCTGCGACGACACCGTGCCGCTGTGCGTGTGGCTCGCCGCCCACCACCTCCACGACTACGAGGCCGCGCTGTGGACGACGGTGGCAGCGCTCGGCGACATGGACACGACCTGCGCGATCGTCGGCGGCATCGTCGCGGCCGGTGGCGCAGCGATTCCGAGCCTCTGGCGCGAGCGGCGCGAGTCGCTTCCCGCGCTGTAACCGTTGTCTGCTCCGCGGGCACTGTCTGGACGAGACGCACTCGCGTCACCGCCGTCCGTCGTCGCCTGATCCGCTGCCTGTCGCCGTCCTGGCGAGCGGGCGCGAGGAGGTCCCATGCGCACCCGCGTGTTCGCCCCCGTCTGCCTGCTCGCCGCCCTTCCGACCGTCGCCGTCGCCCAGAGCGGCGGTGACATCGCGCTCGATGGGTTCCGGCCCGCGCTCGACACCAACGGCTACGTGACCGTCGACGGCGCGGCGCTGACGCCGCCGGCGCAGCTCGCCTTCGGCATGTACACCACGTGGGCGCACGGTCTGCTCGAGCTCGAGGGTCAGGGCGCGCGCTATCGCGTGCGCGACACCTTCACGCCCACGCTCGTGGCCGCCATGGGCGTGCCGCGCTTGCCGCTCGCGCTCGGCCTCAGCATCCCGTTCGGCGTGGTCGCCGGCGACCGTGATCTCGGCACCGGCGAGGACGACCACCGTACTGGCGATCAGGGCCTCGGCGATGTCGGGGTCCACGCCAAGCTCGGGCTCGGCCGTCGGGCGGCGCTGGCGGCATCCTTGTGGCTGCCCACCGCCACCGACGACGCGTGGCTCGGCGCCGGCGCCGCCAGCGGCCAGCTCCGCCTGATCGTCGAGGGTCGGCGCGGTCGCCTGCGCGGCGCGCTCAACGCCGGCGTTCGGGTGCGCGCCGGCGGTGCCGCCGAGTACATGGACCTGCCGCCGGCCATGCCCGGCACCGGCGCGGGCCTGTCGCTCGGCGCGGCGTTGCCGGTGGGCGGCGCGCTCTCGTACGCGCTCGCGCCCGGCCAGGTCGACGTCCTGGCCGAGGGCTGGGCGCTGGTGCCGCTCGACGGCGCCGGCTATGCGCCGGTCGAGGCGCTGGCCGGCCTCAAGGTCCACCTCGCGACCGCGTCGCATCTGACGCTGGGCGGCGGCGTCGGCGTCGGCCCCGACGCTGGCAACCCTGATGCGCGCGCCTTCCTGGCCATCGTCTTCGAGCCCGGGCGGCCCGAGCGCAGCCACGTCAGCATCCCCGACCATCCCGAGCCGGCGCCGGTCGCCGTCGATGACGATCGCGACGGCGACAAGATCGTCGACGCCCTCGACGGCTGTCCCGACGATCCCGAGGACTTCGATCGGCTCGAGGACGAGGACGGCTGCCCCGAGGACGACGTCGACGGCGACAAGATCGCCGACGTCGACGATCGCTGCCCGACCAAGCCCGAGACTCGCAACGGCGTCGCCGACGACGACGGCTGCCCCGACAACGACCTGATCACGTTCACCGGCGGCGGGTTCGAGACCCTGAAGCCGATCCACTTCGAGTTCGACTCGTCGGTGATCAAGCCCGAGTCATACCCGGTGGTGCGCGCGGTGGCCGAAGCGCTGCGCGCCCACGCCCACATTCGCCGCATGGAGGTCGGCGGTCACACCGACAGCCGCGGATCGGCGGCGTACAACCTGGCGCTGTCGCGCGCCCGCGCCGCCGCCGTGAGGGACTTCCTCGTCGGCGAGGGCGTCGACGCCGACCGCCTCCAGTCCGAGGGCTACGGCGAGACCCGCCCGCTGCTCGATCGCGCCACCGAGGCCGCCTACGCCCAGAACCGGCGCGTCGAGTTCCTGATCATCGACTCGAACTGAGCGGCGCGTTCAGGGCGCGCCGCCGCCCATGCCGCCGCCGAAGCCTCTGGCCATGTTCACCAGGGCCATCAGCTCGGCCTCGGTCATCGTGAAGCTGATGTTCACCGCGGCGGCGTCCGGGCTCACCAGCAGCGACTTGGCGGCCTTGGTGAGGCCGATCGCGCTGGCGCCCTGGAGGATCTGGGGAAGCTGGCTCTGGACCATTCCCACCATCTTCTCGGCGGTGGCAGCGCTGTCGGTGCCGATCTTCATGGCGGCGCCGAGGTCGGCGGTGAAGTTGAAACCCACGGCCACGGTCTTGGCGACCATGCCCTGATCCGCCTTCATCTCCTTCTGGGCCTTGGCCGGCACGATCACCGTCATCCACAGGTCCGCGTTGGTGTCGGTGGCCGCGATGGCGTCGCGCAGTGCCTTGGCCTTCTTCGACGCGGCCAGGCTCTTGCCCTTGCCCTTGCCCTTGTTCAGGGCGATGTCGATCGCCGCCTTCATCTTGCCCTTCTTGGTGAAGAACAGGCGATCGCCGACGAACGCGGCGTCGGTGTCGTCGTTGGTGAAGATGCTCACGCCGGCGTAGGTCGAGGTCTTGACGTCGGGGATGGTCGACAGCTTGTCCTTGGGCAGGCGGCCCTCGATGATGATGACGATGTCCTTGAGCTTGTCGGCGTCGAGGTCGGTGGCGCCGCCGCCGGCGAACATCACGGTGTCGATGTCCTTCATCGGATCGAGGCCGAGCTCGGCGAGCTTGGCCGTGGCCTCGGTGCTGGTATCGAGGAGCTTCTTGAAGCCCTTCTGCAGCAGCGCCGAGTCGCGCGAGTCGGCCATGTCGAACACCATGACGATCTGGCTGCTCTCGGGCGCGAACTTGAGCAGATCCTTGCCGTCACCGGCATGAGCCGGTGTGGCGGCGACCGCGGTCGCGATGAACGTCGTGGCGAGGGCAGCGAGCGCTAGCGACTTGGTCATCCGCTGGGTGTAGTCGATGAGCGACGCCGGTTCAAGCAGATCAGCGGGCGAGGGCGATGTGGGTGTTCATCGGGAAGGTCGCTTGCCGGAGCAGCGTGCGCATCGCCACATGATCGGCGGCGAGCAACGGCGCCACCGTGTTCACCACGCTCTCGACGAGCGCCTCGGCCGAGAGCCCGACGTCGATGGTCTGTCGCTCGAGCTCGACGTCCCGGAACCCGGCGGCCTCGAGCCCTCGCCGCAGCTCGGCGGGCTCGGCGAGCTCGAGCTCCCAGACCGCGAACACCGCGCGCCCGCCCGGCGCCAGCACGCGCCGCACCTCGGCCAGCGCCGCGGCGCGATCGGAGAAGAACGGCAGGCCCTGCTGACAGACCACCAGGTCGAACGAGCCGGCCGGTGCGTCGAGCCTGGTCGCGTCGCCAACCTTCCATTCGATCGGGCACCCGTACGGCACCGTCAGCTTCGAGGCCGTCTCGATCATCTCCGCGCGCGCGTCGAGCGCGACCACCCGGCCCTCGTGGTTGACCACAGGCGCGACCTGGCGCGCGATGATGCCGGTCCCGCAGGCGAGGTCGAGCACGCGCTCGCCCTCCTTCACCGCCGCACGCTTGAGGACGGCGCGCGCCAGCGGCCGGAACATCGCCGGCACGAAGTAGGTCTCGTAGAGATCGGCCCCGGGGATGGTGGTGGTGGGCAGCGTCATGGCTCGCGCCGCTATCGTACTCACAGCGGTACTGAACAGATGTTCACTTCGCCGTCGAAGTTTGCTAGCGTCGGCCTCGTGGTGAAGCTGGTCTCGAACCCGCCCAATCCTTGGGCTTCGACCCACGTCGAGTGGCTCGAAGAACCACCCACCGCCGAGCTCCACGTCTACGAGGAGCCCGCGAAGTCGATCCTGTCCGAGAACGACTCACCTGACGTCGGCTTCCGCTGGAGCGTGAACCCCTACCGGGGGTGTTTTCACGCGTGCGCCTACTGCTACGCCCGCCCTTCGCACCAGTACCTGGGCTTCGGGGCGGGCACCGACTTCGAGCGCAAGCTCGTGGTCAAGACCAACGCGCCGGAGCTGCTGCGGGCGGCGTTCGGGAAGCCGTCGTGGCGGGGAGAGCTGATCGCGTTCTCGGGCGATACGGATTGCTATCAGCCGCTCGAGGCGAGCTACGAGCTGACCCGGCGCTGCCTCGAGATCTGCGCTGAGTTCCGGAACCCGGTCAGCGTCATCACCAAGTCGGCGGTGATCCGGCGCGACGTCGACCTGCTGGCGCGGCTGGCGCGCGAGGCCCGCATCCGGGTCACCCTCTCGATCCCGTTCGCGCGCGACGAGGTCGCCCGCTCGATCGAGCCGGGCGCGAGCTCGCCGGCGCGCCGCTTCGACACCCTGCGTCTGCTGTCGGAGGCGGGCGTGCCCACCGGCGTCGCCATCGCGCCGATCATCCCAGGCCTCAACGATCCCGACATCCCCGAGATCCTGGAGCGCGCCTACCAGGCCGGGGCGCGGCGCGCCTTCATGATCCTGGTCCGGCTCCCCGGCGAGGTGCTGCCGGTGTTTCGCGAGCGCATCAACGCCGAATTGCCCCCCGAGCGCGTGCGCAAGATCGAGCACGCGATCGAGGAGCTACGCGGCGGAAGCGGCCGCATGAACGACAGCCGCTTCGGCGCCCGCTTTCGCGGCCAGGGGGAGCGCTGGCGCGCGATCGAGGCGCTGTTCGAGCTACATCGCCACCGGCTCGGATACGAGTCCGGGTTAGAAGCACACATGGAGGACGCGTCGGCGCCAACCACCTTCCAGCGACCGACGCGTCAACTGGGTCTGTTCTGACCAGTCGACGTGACCAGATCAGCGGACCGCGGCGATCTTGCGCATCTGCTCGAAGCGGCCGCGGGCGCGGAGACCGAGGGCGCGCGAGTCGGCCACGCCGATCACGGGCTCGCCGTTGCCGAGCTTGAGGGGCTGCACGCACTCGGCGGTGCCGGTGCCCGGCTGGCCCGGCGCGGTGGCGGTGGTGTTCATGCCGAGGCGGTCGCTGGTGGGCTCGCCGCTGGGCACGTGGGCCGGGCGCTGGGCGCCGGCGGTGGCGGCCTCGGTGCTGGTGTCCGCGGCGGCCGACGGGGCGCGCTCGGTGAGGGTGTCGGTCTCGCCGTCGATCGAGAGGTCGGTCGGCTCGTCGATCGAGACGCTGTCGAGGTCCGTGTCCTCGGTCTCGGTGCAGGCCACGGTGAAGAGGGAGAGGGCGAGGATGGCGGTCTTGAGGAGGGTAGCGAGCTTGTTCATCGGAGACTCCGTCGGGGGTGGTTGCGTGACGGAAGGAGCTATCAGCACGGTCCGTGCCGAATGTCGCAACGCGGAGTTCTCGACTGGCCAGTTCGAGTCAGATCGCGGGGGTGCCACATCGTGCCGCGAACAGCAGTTCGCGCCCGCGGTGACAACTCCTGGTGAATACGTCCTGTCACGCGTCGGGGCATGGACAGGTCCCATCGCGTGTCAGAGCGCGTGTCAGCGCCGATGCGCTGTCCCGGTGAGGCACGCCCACATCCCCGTCCGTGGCAAGCCCCGGCACGAAACGGACGCGATCCGGGAATGCGCAAGCGCTTCGGGCCGGTTTGAGGCCGGTGTCGCACCCCGTGTCGCACCACTTGACACCCTCGGCACCTTTGATGAAAGTGCCCGCGCTCCGAGAGGCGGTCTGATGATCCAGGTCTCCAAGCTATCAAAGTACTACGGCGGCAAGCGTGCCCTCGGTCCGGTCTCGTTCGAGATCGACGACGGCGAGACCGTCGGTTTCCTGGGCCTCAACGGCGCAGGCAAGACCACGGCGCTGCGCATCCTGGCCTGTGACCTGCGGCCATCCGCAGGCGCGGTCAACGTCGGGGGCGTCGACGCGCTCAACGACCCGCACGAGGTCCGCAAGCGCATCGGGTTCCTGCCCGAGAGCCCGCCGCTGTACCAGGAGATGACGGTGGGCTCCTACCTCGAGTTCGCCGCCGACCTGCGCCGTGTCTCCCGCGGCGACCGGACCAAGATGGTCGGCGAGGCCATCGAGCTCACCGATCTCGGAGCGGTCTCGGCCGATCCGATCAACACGCTCTCGCACGGTTTCCGCCAGCGCGTCGGCCTGGCCCAGGCCATCGTGCACAAACCGGCCCTGGTCATCCTCGACGAGCCGACCCGCGGTCTCGATCCCAAGCAGATCGTCGAGATGCGCAAGCTCATCCACGGCCTCAAGGACCGCCACACGGTCCTGATCTCGAGCCACATCCTGGCCGAGGTCAGCCAGACCTGCGATCGCCTGCTCGTCCTCGGCCAGGGTCGCATCCTGGGCGCCGGCACCGAGGCCGAGCTCGCCGCCCACGAGGGCAACGTCAAGCTGGTGTCGATCACCGTCCGCGTCCCGCCCGCCGCCTCGGGCGAGCCCTACCGCGACGGCGAGGTCGACGCCAAGAAGACCATCTCGACGGTGCTGTCCCGCATCGACGGCATCAAGGAAGTCACCGAGCCGCAGTCGCGTGGTGACGGCTGGGCCGTCTCGCTGACGTCGACCAAGGATCTGCGCGCGGAGATCAGCCGCGCCGTGGTCCAGGCCGGCCTCGACCTGCTCAAGCTCGACTACGCCCGCAGCGAGCTCGAGAACACCTTCCTGCGCCTGGTCGACACCGGCGCCAGCGCGGAGGCCTGACATGCGCGCCGCCACCATCATCTACCGCCGCGAGATGGGGACCTATCTCCAGTCCATCGTCGGCCGGATCGTCGGCAGCCTCGCGCTGCTCCTCATGGGCGTCACCTTCCAGGTGTTCGGCGCCAAGACCCAGCTCTCGGGTGAGATGCTCCAGCAGTTCTTCTGGGGCAGCTCGGGCGTGGTCATGGGGGTCTCGATCATCCTGAGCGTGCGCCTGGTCGCCGAGGATCGGCAGACCGGCTCGCTGCTCCTGCTCAACACCTCGCCCGTGCGTGACGTCGAGATCATCCTCGGCAAGTTCTTCGCGGCCCAGTCCTTCCTCGCCCTCATCCTCGCCGTCTCGGTCTATATCCCGCTGCTCATCAAGAGCGAGGGCAAGATCACCGGCGCCCAGATCTTCGTGGGCTACCTCGGCCTGTTCCTGCTCGGCTCGGCGACCCTCGCCATCGGGGTGTTCGCGTCGACCCTGTCCAAGCAGCAGATCGTCTCGGCCGTGATCGGCGCGGCGATCGTGATGCTGATGCTGCTGTTCTACCAGCTCAGCCGCAAGCTCGAGCCGCCGGTGAAGGACATCTTCGCCGAGCTGGATCTGTGGTGGATCCACTTTCAGCAGGGCTTCATGAAGGGCGTCTTCAACCTCAAGGACGCCGTCTACTACGTGGCCGTCACGTACTTCTTCTTGCTCCTCTCGGTGAAGACGATGGAGGCGAAGCGATGGCAATGACCCGCACACCCCGCCTGATCACACGGGTCGGGCTCATCTTCGCCGTGGCGCTGATCATCGTGGCGCAACGGTTCGGGCGCGATCCCACCTCGGGGACCGTGCTCTTCCCCATCCTCTTCAAGCTGGCGATCGTCCTGGGCGCCGTCGCCGGGGTCGCCGGCACGTTCCTCCAGCTCGTCCGCTGGCGGCAGGGCAAGGGCGCCCAGCGTCGGGCCGAGGCCACGCTCCTGCTGTGCTACGTCGCGCTGCTCCTGTCCGGCGTCGTCTACTTCCTCGCCACCAAGACCGGCGCCGGCTGGATCGGGATGGATGACCTGTCGGCCAAGGGGGCGCGCAAGTACGACGTGGTCATGACCATCACGGCGGCGCTCCTGGCCGCGATCGCGGTCATCCCCGCCATCCTGATGGAGTTCACCGTCGGCGAGTGGACCAGCGAGAACGACGAGGACGCGGTCGAGCTGCGCCGCGTGCGCGAGATGGGCCTGTCGGGCCTGACCATCGCGTTCGCCCTCGCGCTGCTCATGGTGACGTGCAACGTCGCCCGCGAGAAGAACATCAAGAAGGACGTCAGCTACCTCAAGACCTCGCAGCCCGGCGAGTCGACCCGCAAGGTCGTCGGGGCCATGAGCGATCCGGTCCGGGTGCTGCTCTTCTTCCCCGAACTCAACGAGGTCGGCGGCGAGGTGAAGGGCTACTTCCAGGAGCTGGCCCGCCAGACCAAGAACAAGGTCGCGGTCGAGTCGCACGACCGCATGCTGTCGGTGACCCTTGCCCGCAAGTACCAGGTCGGCAAGGACGGCACCGTGGTCGTGGTCCGCGGCGCCGACGCCAAGGAGAAGTTCGAGAAGTTCGAGCTCGACACCGACATGGAGAAGCACCGCAAGCGCGACGGCAAGCTGCGCGTGCTCGACCAGACCGTGAACACCGCGCTCATGAAGATCCTGCGCGAGAAGCGCAAGGCCTACCTGACCGTCGGCCACGGCGAGATCAACGACCCCGAGTCGCTGCCGCCCCACCTGCGCGCCCAGCTCCCCGACGCCAAGACCCAGGTCATCAAGAACATCCTGACCAGCCTGAACTACGAGTCCAAGAACCTGGGCACCATGGACGGTCTGGCCAGCCAGATCCCCGATGACGCCACCTTCGTGATGGTGCTCGGTCCCAAGCAGGCGTTCGATGCGACCGAGCTCAACACCCTGGCCCGTTATCTCGACAACGGCGGGAACGTGCTGATCGCGATGGACCCGGAGGGCGACTTCCGACTCGGCCCGCTCGAGGGTCGCCTCGGCGCCGGCCTGGGCGAGCTGCGTCCCGGCCAGGACGTGCGCATCGGCCTGGTCACCGACGACAAGAACTTCTTGCCCCAGCGCCAGAACGAGAGCGATCGACAGAAGGCGCTGACCAACCAGTTCTCGTCGCACGCGTCGACCACGTCCTTGTCGCGCGGCGACGCCCGCAACGGCATCCTGCTCGAGAGCGCGGGTGCCCTCACCGATCGCGAGTTCACCACCCCGGGCGAGAAGCCCAAGCGCACCTACGTGATCCGCACCATGGGCGAGGCCTGGCTCGACTACGACCAAGACTTCAAGCCCGGCCCCGACGAGAAGCGCGATCGCTATAACGTGGGCGCCGCGATCGAGGGCCCGGCTCGAAAGAACGCCGACGGCACCGACGCCGATGGTTTCCGGGCCATGCTGTTCAGCGATCAGGACCTGTTCGCCGACCACATGATCCAGACCCGCACCGGCCAGATCTACGTCGAGACCAATGGCCGATCGCTGCCGGTCGACGCGATCAAGTGGCTGGGCGGCGAGGAGACCATCAGCGGCATCGTGAACGACGAGAAGGATCCCGAGATCAAGCAGACCAAGCGCGAGCAGGCCGCGTGGTTCACCGCGACCACGATCATCGCGCCGCTATGCATGTTCGGCGCCGGGATGCTGCTGGGACGGCCGAAGCGGCGACGCACGCCGCCGGCCGCCAAGAAGGAGGTTTCGCCATGAAGGGCGTCATCGTCCACGGCGCGCTCCTGGCCGTGATGCTGGTCTACGGGTACCTGACGTGGACCAAGGAAAAGCCGACCAAGACCCTGACCGGCGAGGTCGTGATGTGGAACCGCGGCGAGGCCGACCTCAAGGCGGTCGAGTTCGCCACCACCGATCACACCCTGCGCATCGAGCGCCGCGGCGAAGGCGCCGCCGCCTACTGGTGGGGCGTCGACACCCGCACCAGCAAGACGGTGAAGCCCAAGGAGCCGCCGCCGCCGCCGCCGCCCGCTCCGGGCGAGCCGCCGCCGCCGCCACCGCCCGTCGAGGAACCCGAGTACATCGAGGAGACCGTGACCCGCGAGTTCCCGGTCGGCGAGCCCGGCGAGAAGCTGGTCAAGGAGCTGACCCGCATGCGCGCGCTCCGCGCGATCGGCGTGGTCAAGGAAGAGGCCAAGAAGGACTACGAGCTGGTCGACACCACCAAGACCATCGCGATCGTGTTCACGGACGGCGCCAAGACCATGGTGCTGGGCGGCCGCGTCCAGGGCGGCAGCGATCGTTACATCCTCGACGTCGATACCAACAAGGGGTTCGTGATCGCGGGCAGCCTGATCACACCGCTCGAGGGCGGTGAGGGCTCGTTGCGTCCCAGCGATCTGCGCTCGTTCGATCCCAAGGCCGCCATGCAGGTCGAGATCGCCGCGACCGACAAGAAGAAGACGGTCCACCGCATCAAGGTGAAGCAGCCGGCGCCCGAGCAGAAGGATCCGCACGCGCCGCCGCCCAAGGCGGAGGCCGAGATCGAGACCTGGGGCGAGGGCACGACCGCCGATACCGCGGCCGCCAACTTCATCGACAAGATCGAGAAGCTCAAGCCGACCAGCTATGAGTCGAAGGTCGATCCCAAGACGCTCACCAGCGTGGTGACGCTCACGTACCGCGACGGCAAGGGCAAGGCGCTGGGCACGATCCAGCTGCTCAAGATCACCAAGCCCGGCGAGGCGCCGCCGCCGCCGCCGCCGCCGACCGATCCGGCCGCACCGGTGCCGCCACCGGTCGTACCCGAGCCGGTGACCGACTACTACCTGATCACCGAGCGCACGCGGGTTCCCGCGCTGTTGCCCAAGGTGGCGGCCGAGCGCATCGCGCCCGATCTCGAGACGGTGTTTCCCAAACCCTGATCCTGGCAAGCCCTGACACGGGCCTGACCGTTCGGGCTGGGCCGTCCCGGAATACGGGCAACCCGGACGGCGGTCGTTCGTTCAAATGAAGCGTACCAACCGCATGAAGCACGCCATCGTCGCCGGCGCATGCGCCGCCATCCTTGCCGCCGTGATCGGCGCCGCCACCCACCAGGATGGCCGGGCCGACGCCCAGGCCCCACAGGCCCCGCTGCCCGCGTCGGCCAGCATTTCCGACGTCGCCGAGCGCGTCGTCGACTCGGTCGTCAACATCTCGACCACCCAGACCGTCGCGGACGGGCCGTTCATCTTCGATCCGTTCTTCGCCGATCCGTCGTCGCCGTCGTTCGGCGCGCCCGACACCCGCAAGGCCCAGAGCCTGGGCTCGGGGGTGATCGTCTCGGCCGACGGGAAGATCCTGACCAACGCTCACGTCGTCCGCAACGCCGACGAGATCATGGTCACGCTGCACGACGGC
>SXGS01079275.1_pt1 | contig 11974 bp, 12 predicted proteins | sample 3174681 | NCBI WGS metagenome assembly SXGS01 (sample SAMN11356861, study PRJNA531348) | freshwater metagenome | isolation source: freshwater sample F1-80 | place: China: Fuxian Lake, Yuxi | collected 2017-12-25
CTTATTGGAGAGGCGCAAGCCATCAAGACAGATCTTGCGACGGTCAAGGCCAAGTGTGATCGGTCCGTGTTGTTGATCAAAAGTCTGGATTCAGAACGCGAACGCTGGTCTCAGAGCAGTGCCGAGTTTGGGAACCAGATGAAGACAATCATTGGCGATGCGCTGATCTCCGGTGCATTCCTGGCTTACTCTGGCTACTTCAATCAAACCTATCGTGGGAGTTTGATCTCAAGCTGGATGTCCATGCTCGCCAAATCAACGATTGACTTCAAGCCGGATCTGACCTTGTCCGAGTTTTTGTCGACGGCTGATGATCGCCTTCGTTGGAAGCAGAACAACCTTCCGGCCGATGAAATGTGCACAGAGAACGCCGTCATGCTTCAGCGGTTCCAGCGATATCCCCTGATCATCGACCCTGCTGGTCAGGCGACACAGTTTATCCTGGCCGAATTTGCTGCGAAGAAGATCACCAAGACATCGTTCTTAGATCCGAACTTCCGCAAGTTCCTCGAGGGTGCCTTGCGCTTCGGCACGCCGCTGCTCGTGCAGGATGCGGAGAGCTACGATCCAATCCTGAACCCTGTACTGAATCGAGACGTACGCAAGCAAGCCGGCCGAGTCCTCATCACCGTGGGCGACACCGACATTGACCTTTCCCCAGCATTCAACATCATTCTCACAACGCGCAATGCAAATTTCGAATTCCGTCCGGACATTTGCGCCCGTGTGACTCTCATCAATTTCACCGTGACCCGCGCGAGTCTCCAGACGCAGTGTCAGGGCAAGGCGCTCAAATCGGAGCGCCCAGAGGTTGATAAGAAGCGATCGGATTTGGTGAAGCTGCAAAGCGAATTCCGTCTCCGTCTGCTCCAACTTGAGAAATCGTTGCTCAAGTCTCTGAACGAGGCCAAAGGCAGCTTGTTGGACGACGACGCCGTGATCGCGAAGCTCGAGACCATCAAAAAGGAAGCAGTTGAGGTGAAGAGCAAGGTTGACGAGTCTGAGGCCGTCATGAAGGAGATCGAAACGACGAGCGCGCAGTACATACCCCTTGCGTTGCGGTGCAGTGCCATCTTTTTCACCCTGCAACAAATGAAGTTGGTGTGCTTCCTCTACAAGTACTCCCTCCAATTCTTCATGGACATCTTCGAGGTGGTGCTCACACAGAACGATCACCTCAAGGGGAAGAAAGATTACGGAGAGCGGCTAAGTATCATTACTCGAGATCTTTTCCAAGCTGTCTTCGACCGGGTGTCCCCAGGAATGCTGCAGCAGGATCGGCTTTCACTCGCCTTCACGTTTGCGCGACTTCAGCTGCGAGGGACCAAGGACGAACCAAAGGCCGAAGAGATGCTGTTTTTCCTCGGAGGCGGTGCTGACGGCGGCAGTGACACAGGGGCTTTCGCGTCCTTGGTTCCTGCTACGCTCAATGCCGTTCAAGCGGCTTCGATCAACTCTCTTTCCGCGTCAATCCCAGCTTTCAAGAATGCTGCCCGAGACATGTCATGTCGAACAAAGGAGATTGCAGAGTGGGTTCGACGAGCTCGTCCTGAGGACACGATTCCATTCCCATTGGAGTCCGACGGATCCTCGATCATCGCCACGTTCCGACATATGTTGCTGATCCAAGCGCTTCGACCAGACAGAGTCATCAACATGTGCGGCATCATGGTTGATCAAGTGCTCGGGGAAGGGTTTGCCGCCGAAAAGAGTAACCGGTTGGCGGCTGCGGTGGATAAAGAAGTGGATCCGAAGACGCCCATCCTCCTCTGTGGTGTCAGCGGCTATGACGCAAGCACGGATGTATTTGACCTGGCTGTGGCGCAGAACAAGGAGTTGAAGCAAATTGCCATCGGGTCTGCGGAGGTACGTTCGCGTATCATCAGATTGTTGAATTGTGCATCCGTGTCAGTGGTTAGGGTGGAGGATCAAGTCGATTGGGAGTGATACCGTATATATATATATTTTATCTATTTTCGGGGCGAAATTTCCAGCTAGACCTAACACTGCGCGATCGGGGTTGGTAGGGATTTCGGCAAGCAGATGAAGCCATTACGCAGGCTGCCAAGCTGGGCAAGTGGGTGATGCTGAAGAACGTGCACTTGGCACCTTCGTGGCTGGTGAAGATGGAGAAGAACGTTTCTGGTCTGACGCCACATGCCAACTTCCGCCTCTTCCTGACGTCGGAGGTGAACCCGAAGCTTCCGGCGAACCTGCTGACATCGTCGCGGGTCTTTGTGTATGAATCAGCGGCCGGTGTCAAGGCTAGTTTGTTGCGCACCCTCAACACCTTCACGCCCGAGCAGATGGGCAAAGCGCCCGCAGAGCGGAGTCGACTGTACCTGCTGCTTTCGTGGCTGCATGCCGTTATGCAAGAGCGTCTTCGCTACGCGCCCTTGGGATGGTCAAGGAGGTACGAGTTTGGAGAGTCCGACCTACGCAGCTCCATCGAGACCATCGACCAGTGGATGGACGAAGAGAGCAAGGGCCGGTTCGTACATTGACATGCGATGCAGCATCTTTATTGACACTTGGGTCCTCCATGGGTGTGAGTCTTTGACGGATGTCCTTTCGTATCTCGTAGGGCGAATCTCCCACCAGACAAGATTCCCTGGGACGGGCTGCGGACGCTCATCGCACAGTCCATCTACGGTGGACGCGTAGAGAATGAGATCGACTTGCGCTTGCTTAGCGCCTTCGTCACGAACGTTTTCACTCCCAAGGCGTACGTTTGGGGGTTGGATGACGGGATTATGCGTACGGTGAGGCATATATGTTGATTGGCGAGCAGCTATCACCCTATGTCGAATCCACTAGTAATCCACTAATGCTCTATTTGGCACCATTGTATGCTTGAAGATTCGACCGTGGTCACGTGCTGGTGCCGGCGGAGGAAGGCAGTGAGGCAATTGTGATGCCAGACGGGAACAAGCGGGAGAATTATCTCCAATGGGCTGCAGCGTTGCCCAAGGCGCAGCTGCCAACATGGCTTGGCTTGCCAAACAACGCAGAGAAGGTTTTGCTGACAACGCAGGGCCGCGAAGTTCTGTCGTTGATGATGAAGCTCCAGGTTTGTTCATTCTAGGATGACCGAAACAAAATGCCATTTCCTCGAGAGACCCTGGAGAACAGGACTCTACCCATTCGCAGACGCCATTAATTCATTCACCCCGTTTGCTTATGCAGACCACGGACGAGGATGATGCCGGGGCCCTGAAGATCGACCCTCGCCAAGCGGCTGAAGCGTCAACTGGCCCAGCTTGGATGCGCATTCTTCTGGCCCAGTGCAACCGGTGGCTGACGCTTCTGCCAGAGCGGCTCACGACGCTGAATCGAACGGCCGAGTCGATCAAGAACCCACTGTTCCGCTTCTTCGACCGTGAAATCAGCATCGCCGCCAAACTCCTGAAACAAGTTCGTTTCGAAGCATGCCATGTTGTGTACGGTGTCGAATTGATACACAGGATCCACCGCAGTATTTCTGGCTCTTGACACCGGGACGGTGTGTGTGTGTGTTTATATTTCGCGAGGGGATCGCGATGCTTAGCTATTTGTAAGCCTTATAGAGCGCGACGTGCGCGAGTGTGTAATATGCGAGTATGTGTGGATTCCGCGCCCCGATGCATGTCCCTTATCTAGACCAAATGAAAACCGTTGCAGATACTATTATAACAGGAAGCGAGATAATCGTCAACATAATATTCCGGTTTCTCCATCATTTTCTCAATTATTTATTACCATATCCCTCTGTTCAAGGTGCGCATCGACGTCACCTCCGTCATCGGGGTGTGCAACGGGGAGATCAAGTTGACCAACGACCTACGGTCCCTGAACGACGACATGGTCAAGGGGTCGGTGCCAAAGAGTTGGGCCAAGTACAAGGTGCCAGGCACCATCTCAACCAACACATGGGTGGTGGACTTTGGGGAGCGCGTGAAGCAGTTCCAGCGGCTGGCTGATCATGCTGAGAGCGGGCAAAGCTTCAGTTCAGCGTCGGTCTGGCTCGGTGGATTGTTTGTCCCAGAGGCCTACTTTACCGCCACCCGACAGGCTGTGGCGCAAGCTCACGGGTGGTCACTGGAGCAACTGCGGCTAGAGCTCGATGTCAAGAAAGGCGACGAGACTCCATCGCTTGACAAGACGAGCTTCCACATTGTCAACCTGCGGTTTGAGGGGTCGTCATGCATTGGCGACGCGCTGTCTCTGTCTCAGGAGATGTTCACGTCGCCGCCGACGACGGTGCTGCGATGGTGCAACTCTACGGAAGGGAGCAAGTACAAGGAGTCGGAGCGGGTGGAGCTGCCCATTTATCTGAATTCGATGCGCGCCAACTTGATCATCATGGTGGATCTGCGCGCCCCGCCTGGCGTTCCACAGAGCGTCTTCTACGAGCGAGGTGTTGCTCTTCTTTGTTCTGCCCTTGGAAGCTAGAGCCCCCATTGCTCTATTTATTTGGTGTTTTTGTGTCTCGGTGTCAGAGCCGAGCCTTTTTTGTGGTAAGCGTACTCCATGTACATGTAGTACACGTACACGTGCATGTCCTCTCTGAAATCCATTCCGGTGTTCCAGCGGGTCAAGGGTGAAGCTCCCCCCCCCTCCCCCCCTCGTTGCCCCACACATACCAATACCGCGCGGTTGTGGACGATTTACTATTTTATGCATCCAGTACTATTATAGTACGGTTTACCAGTCCATGTACCGGTAGAAGATCTACCATCGAAGCTCTTGGGACACTAAGAGGAACCCAGCAGACACTCTACCAGTCAGAGGCTACCGACGGGTACGCACGGTGGTCCCGGCACCGTAGATCTACATGAGGATACCGGTAGACTGTCCCGGTACTAGTACATGAATGAATAGTACCATACGTATGCATACTACATACCGGTAGTGTGGGACGACCCGATAAGACAAGTATACTCGTAGTTTTTGAAGTTTATAGTACCGGTACCTACCGGCAGATGTATCGGAACGTAGATCTACATGTCGAATCATTGATCTACGTAGAATCTAAGGAACCTATTTATGCATCGATCTCGATCTACATGTATCAAATGTACATGCATATGTGATGAGATCGATGAGATGTTCGAGGTCTCGAAGTGGCACGCACACAGGTAAAAAATGAATGACTCGATCGCTGCGATACTAGTAGTATGTAGACTTCTGTAGTGTAGAAGACTACTAGACTATGTATGCGAGCCCGACGATGATCAATCAGCGAAGTCTTCCAGTCTTGCTTCACTTCGTTCACCCTTTTGTTGGTTGTTGTGTCGTGGTTCACTGCCTCCTGTCGTCGCTGCCGTTCGTTCTTCTTGCTTGTTCGACTTTTCGTCGTCGTGTGTGATGAGGTGAACATTAGGTGAGACGGACCGCGAGAACGTTTGTCGACCTTGATCAGAGCTGAGAGCGAGAGGGCAAGCATGGAAGACAGCGCGACGAACGCGTTAAGCGAGATGAGCAATCTCGAATGCCTTACGCTGAGCGCGCAATTTTTGAGCTTACACGTTGACGAGATCAATGCGAGCGAGCAACAGTTGATAGGAGGTGTAGCGAACCTCGACCTTGTTGGACGCGTCCCGTTAGCTTGGCAGTCGCCGCTCTCCGCACTCTCACCTGCACTCGGAGGTCAAGAAACCACACTTGGTTTCTTTCCGAGCTCCAACGTTCCTTTGGTTTTTGCACGAAACCCGGAGGAGGCACAACAACCCTTCCTGACAGGATCACCCACCATTCCGAGACCGAATGGGCCGGACGACGTCCTGGACTGTTCACCGCTACGAGCCTGCTTGCCAGATTCCGGAAGGCCCTCTCCGCCGATGACGGCAACACCGCATCCAACACTACAACCAAGGCGCGACCGCAGCATCCTGGATGGTTTCGACGACCTGTCCTTAGGACAATCCCTTCCGGCTACCCAGGCCTTGTCCGGGTCTACAGAACACAGGTTCGCTCACACGTCCGCGCTGAGTTCCTTAAAAGACGAATTTGGTCCCTCATTCTAGTTGCACCCTCTCGGTCAACAGGATCGTCTGGAATGAGTATGGGCACGACGTTGTAGCGGACATGGAGACGGAGCCCTTGGAGGAGGAACTGTCCTTCCTCGTCTCTCGGACACACATCAACCGACCGTCCACCTCCTTCTTTTACATCAGTTAAGTTAAGAGATGTTCAACCCCAAGATCTTCTAGATCTACATCGGTTCAGAGAGGATCAATGATGAGATGATGGATTGCTAGACTTTGACGTGAGCGGACAAATATCAACTCTTCCAGCAGGGACACGATTTGAATATGCCGCGCATGTTCGGAACATTGGTGGTCGATCGCGAGATCAGATACATGTGAATGTGACAAGGAAGTGTCCTGGGACGTCCAATCATGAGCCAGGTGTGTGAAAGAAGAAGGGAAGACGAGACACTATGGAGAGGGAACGGGTAACAGTGCCATTGAGGTCAGGGGAAAGACGATTGTTGCATGTGTCGCCGCCGTGCGTGACGTTGTCCCGAGCAGCACCCGACACCTGCACGACACTGCGCATCCGACCCCACCCCGGGCGTACAGACATCCACTCACACTCCAGAAGCAGAAACACAGCGCAGCCTGACGGTACAACACCGCGAGCGTGGTTCCAGGAAGGCGTGGTGGCGAGCGAGCGAGCGAATGAGCGAGTGTCAGGACACACGAGAAGCCTCATCAGCCAGGGTGGGCGAAAGGTACATGCGCCGAGCGAACGTGCTGTCGAGCGAGGCAAGTTCCAAAATGAAGTGAATAAAACAATCCACCATCAAGGCGGGGAAGGGGAGGTGCGAGGAACCTGATTAGCTGGGCTTGATACCCTGCGCAGCGTAGTATGCAGCCCACTGCGCCGAATAGTCCGCTGCACACGCCAAGACAGACTGGATTGTCACGCCGGCTGGGGCGCTCCTTCCACACGTCGCAAGCGAGGACTTACGCTGGGCACCCGCAGGAGTCGTTCCAGGAGCGGACGTGGGCTGCTGCTGCTGCGGTTGATGGGACCCAACGCCTGCTGTCGGCGTGGCAGATGCGGTCGGGATTGTCCCATAGTAACCCTGCGAGTTGTACCAGGCCTAGGCGAGCGGAGACAGGCGAACCACTCGTCATGCACGTGTCGAGTCAGCGCCGGAGCTATCAGGCGTCAACATGAATGGCGCACCTGATTTGCGAGGTACTCCGCGTTTGTAGGATAGCCCGGAGCCGGCGGGTCCGGCCCCGCGGGTGGTGCGCTGACAGCAGGCGCTACATGGAGTGGCAATCTTTGTGTGAGCATGGCAAATGCCTTGACACACACACACACGCGCGCGCGACAAAATGATGGAAAGCAAGGGCTTGCATGAGGAGGGCATACGAACCAATTCCCGGAGGCAGCGGGACTGAGCTCTGCTGCGGTGGGCCCGGGTCGGGCTGGCCGTAGGAACCTCCCTGCTGCAAAGGGCGAGGCACACGGTCACACCAAGTGCGATGCGGGCGCCATTGAGCTGTTGACATACCGGAGGATAGCCGTATGCGCCCTGTGGACCGAGGTAGGGATTGTAGCCACCCGGGGGTGGACCACCCCGCGGCCCATATGCCCCCGCTGGAGGGCCGTATGCCCCTGCAGGCGGACCGCCGTAGCCGCCGCCCTGGGGAGGCCCAAAGTTCCTACAGAGGCCCGTCGCCGTACAGCAGGGAATGATCGGGACAGGGCAATGCTTGGGAGCAGGATGCTGGATTCTTGAGGAAACGGTAAAAGGGGGAGAGAGTTTGTGAGCGCGGTGTATATACTCCGGACCACCCCGCAGGACACAGACCGGTTCGGTGGACCCCCACCCATGGGGGGTAGTCGGTTGCCCGCGACCTTATCGAGAATCATGCGCTTGGCCATGTCCACCTGCTGAGGCGTGCCTGGCCAGGATGCGGCGTGGGCATGGTTAGAGCGCGGCTCGGGTCATGGTTCCCCGCCCCTCTCCACATGTTAAGATGTAAAATTACCAGTTATGATAAATTCCTTCTCCGTCGCATCAGGCGCATGGTCACGATTCACCGAAACACGCGCCCCAGTGATATCCTGCAGTTGTCGGATGCTCTCACCGCCTACGCACCCGCATAGCCAGCAGCAGTAAGAATACACCGCACACCACACACGACGTTCACAGCTATGATTTCGAGGCTCAGAATGCCCGCATTTGCACTGCGCAGACATCACAAGGACGAACCGCGGCCGATAATCAACCCACACCGGTCCGCTGGGACACGGAGCGACTCCGACGGCGGGGCGGAGCGCTGAGGAGGCGGGGCACCCGATCCGTAGGCGCCACCGCCGCCGCTGCTGCCACCCCCACTGCCGCCGCCGGTCCCGTGACGGGACTCAACCTACAGGTCCAGCCGCACCCAAGGTCGCATGACCTACACGAGCAGCGGAAGTTGCGCGAGACAGCACGGCGCATCTCACCTCGGCGATGATGCGGCGGACCTCCTGCTCCGCGTCCTGCGCCATGGCCGCGGTGCCGGACACGAAGCAAGTGCGCACCTCCGCATTCACGTCTACACAGAGGGCGACGGCCGTGAGACATCCGTGCGACGACGCGTGTCAAAAATGCAGAAAAACGGAGTCAGAGACGGACCCTGATCAAATTGGATGCGCGCGCCCGTCTGCGCCTGCAGCCGCTTGATGGTCTCTCCCGCACGGCCGATGATGCTACCGACCGCAGCCCGTGGGACGGGGATCTGCACAACAGGCGAATCGACGGTCATGCATTTTGCAACGCCGACCCTGCGGGATACCCACGCCCTTCTCAGTGCTTACGGCTCACCTCAATCTTCTTGGTCGTAAAGTTACTGAGGTTGACTGCGATGTCGCCGCTCGAGACGCTCCCGGTGCCAAGGGGAATGTCATTTGCGCCCGTGCCGGGCCCGCTGCTCCCGCCAGGACCGCCTGCCTGCTGTCACGCGCGACCATGCGTCAGGCAACACACGAGGCTGACTGTACCCGGTCTGGCTTTCAGGCCCAGGACCATTCCGACCCATCTCATGCGAGCGGCGACCCCACACCGGGCCAATCACCTGGTCGCCAAGGAGGTCGCGGACAAGCTCCTCCGCGTGCTGCAGGGCACGCTCATCGCCCGTCATGCGCAGCGGCTTGAACTCGGCCGACGGATCGTCCTGCACATGGCGGATGGAGAGTGACGCGCAGCGCAAGAGGAGAGAAAGCTCCCCAGCACGCTGCCTCTCGTGTGCCCCTCAGATGGAAGAACGACAAACGTTGAAACAGCAGCCACTCGGGCGCAGCCTAGCAGGGGGCGCACCTGGATCATCTGCAGGCGACAGCCCGTGCGGTCCTGCAGACTGCGAATCGTCTCGCCGCCCTTGCCTGCACGCGACACGATGATCAACAGAGCATCGCGCCTGGTCCGTTTCTGTGCAAAAGAGGAGCGTACCGATGATCCGGCCGACCTTGCTGGAGTGCACCATGACGTCGCGCGAAGGCAGAGATGGCAACAGCGCGGACGATGGCGCGTAGTCGCTGAAGGGGGTCGAGCGAAGACAGTGAGGGCCGATGCGAGTAGGGCGGCATCGACGGAGACCAGACACACGCACACACACACTCATGTGTGACTACGTACAGCTGACCTGGATCCAACGGCTGCCGCAGAGGCATTCGAGCCCCCCGTAGAGGGAATGCCGCTCGAGGCAAGGCTGCCGCCCGTAAGGTTGAGCGATGATGTCCCCGGCATCCCGGCGATGCCCATGTCTCGCATCTTGCCCTCGTTCACCACACCGTTGATCAGCGCCTTGACACGTCTGCAAGTCCATTGCAGACGATGGTGAGGACATCGGCCATCACAGAGACGGCAGCAGTCCAATCGACACACCCCAGCCTCGCACCGTTTGGGCTTATCGTATGTATGATAACACTAGCAGCTCGAAACGGACTCGATGGACGCAGGGGTGCCAGTGAGGGTGGCAATACGCATCGAGGCGCCCGTGTCTTGCGAGACTTGGACGCGGCACCCAGCTTCTGTCTGAAGACGGTTGATGACTTCCCCGCCTTTGCCAATGACTAATCGCGAGCGTGGTCGAGCACCGGTGTGACGCGAGGAGAGCAGGAAATACGGCCCAAAGTTCACCTGCCAAAAGAAGAGGACTAACCTCGGCCTACTTGGCTGTTGGGTATCAAAAACTCTTCGGTTGCCATGACACCCAATCCAGGAAACCTGAGATGTCAACGGGCAGTGAGTCAGTATCACAGACAAGGACCGAGCTTGCGATGCGCATGGCGGCACGAGTTGTGTCGGTGGGTGACTCACGCTCCAAAGAGCGGGGCTGGTGCTGCAGCAAAGCGTTTGGCTTCTAGAAATGAAACAGAGGACAAATGATGAACAACAGGCATGAATGGTGGCTGTCATCCAATGGCTGGGCTTGCAAGACACACCTGGCTCTTGCTCCGGCATGCTGAATTCGCCGGGACGTTTTTCGCCTGTGGGAGCGTTGCGTGTTGGTTGTGGAAAGGCAGTAGGAAACGAAGATGAGACAGAACTATCATAGCCAGTTTTCCAACCTTGTGGCGGGCCCAAGTGCACTACCGAGGCCTGCAGCTTGGCTGCAATCTACAAGCAAGGCACCAGTGCATCTGTCAGGACGGGAGCGGAGTTCTCCGAAGCCTTGCAGGTCAAGACCCAACCTCAACATACCTCGCGAGCCCGAGCAACAGCAGCGGCAAAGTCCGTAGGGCCCGCAGGCGGTGCGGAGGAAGCATCCGCAGGCGGCGCAGCCGGGGCATCCGCAAGCGGGGCTGACGTTGGCGGTTCGTCCGCCATGGTCGAGGGAAGGGAGTGTTCTGTTCAAGTGGCTGGCTGGACGCAGACGCGGCGCGCGCGCAGCTGTTTGTTTTTGTGTGTGGAACGAACGAAAGCGGGTGGGGAGTACGGGTACAATGTCCGGCTGCGGACGCCACGACCCCCACTCGAAGACTCCGCTCCATCACAACAGCGGACGATTTCCGAGAAGAATGCTTCAAATCAAGGTAGATCTATGTATTCAGGCACACAGAGGACATCTGGCGTGGCTGAGGTCCAACTTCTTCTTATCGGGAAGAGTAATAAGCTCTGGCATGGTGGTCAGGGTCGGCTATCCCGACCGTTCTTGAAAACCGCGGCACGGGTAGCAAATGGGTCGGTCCATGTACATGTACACAGTGTTTGTTGGTTTAGAATGCATACACCCAAGTACATGTACAGTACATGCAACGTAAGCCAATCAACAACATACAGTTATACAGGTATACATCTATACATCTATTCATGTCCATGGATTCATCCCGTTGGCGTCCGTGGCGGCGCTGGCGCCACGACCAGGCGATCTGGGTGGTCGCGAGGCAGTAAGCGCACTCGCGAGGCTCCGCACTCAACTGGCTGAAGGTTCAGCGCATCGCGAATGCTAAGCACGACGGCCTGCGCTGTCGTAGAGATGGCCAACACGACGCCGCGGTGAAAACGCACAGCACCGCGCTCATCCCGACCAGGATAGAGCACAGACTGGCCCGCAAAGAGCAGGCTTGGACTCGGTGCTGCATTTGCCGCTACCCGATAGCCCTCGAGCCAGACCTGCGACCGGGTGCATGATGCGACATGGAAACATGTGAAGGATCGCAGATTGCGCACGTCCACACATGACGGGAGCAAGAAGATCAAGGATCACACAACATGTACAGGGGACAACCCACATGGATTTGGTTGGCAAAGCGCACGAAGAAGAAGGACACGAGGCCGGGTCCCTGTCCGGCTTGTCGCACACCGACCACCTGCGCCAGCCGGGAGAAAGAAGGCAGCGGTGACGCGTACCGGACAGCCCGCGACCAAACCACGCCATTCCTACCATCCCCATACGCGCGACGGGCCAAGAGTCGACGGACATGGGCGGGATACCAGTTGAGGTCCTCCGGGTACCATGCGAGGCATTGCTGCCCCACTTGCGCA
>SXGS01108422.1_pt1 | contig 11973 bp, 7 predicted proteins | sample 3174681 | NCBI WGS metagenome assembly SXGS01 (sample SAMN11356861, study PRJNA531348) | freshwater metagenome | isolation source: freshwater sample F1-80 | place: China: Fuxian Lake, Yuxi | collected 2017-12-25
ACCAAACTGCCACCGTCACGAACACTCCCGGCCTCGTCGCCTTCTGGGATTTCGTGAAACGGGAGCCGGACGGAACGCGGCGCTTCACCGCGCATGTACCCGCCGGAGCCAGAACGGACTATCCCCTCGATGCCGCGAACTACATCAAAGACTACTGGGGCGCTGGTCGCGAGGCGACGTATGCCGACTTCCCGCAGCTCGGTCGTGGACCGTTCGGCAACGCCATCCGCATCGTCAAAGAAACCGACTCTGACTTCCGGCCGTTCCTCTTCGTGCCGCGGGAGGGGCGCTTGCTCGATACCGCCAAAGCCTTCAAGGGGCGCTGGTGGGTGGATGGCGTGGAGCAACGGCCGGAGGAGTTTCGTTATCCGGTCGATGGCTGGCATATCCTCGCCTTCAACGCCGGTGGCTATGCCAGTGGCGCTCAATTCGGCATGGCCGCCGCCTGGGATGGCCGTGCGCAGAAGGGGCGCGTCGCGTTCTTCGACGGCGACATCGCAGAGGTGCTGGTGAAGATAAATGAGGAACTCTCCAATGACGGACGCCGCGCTCTCGAAGACTACAGGGCGGCCAAATACGGACTTAATCTTGCGCGATGAAGCGCGCGGCGCATTCGGACAACAAGAAGACACACTTTCAATTCACGTATGAAATACAAGCACCTAACTTGTGGTTTGCAGATACTCCTGAGCGTGCTGGCCTGTCCCCCGCCGAGACGCTGGGCGATGGCAAAGGCGAGGTGGACTGCCGTCGGCACATTCAATCCCGGCGAAACCGTCGGAGGCGTGAAGAACACCGGCTGAATTGACCTGATTACCGGCATCAACGCCTTCAAACGCAGCACGTCGACTACCTCGCCTTCGTCGAGGAGAACTACAAAGCCAGGTCACTCAACTACCGTTGGAAGCCGTGAACACTCCCGATCCCATGTTGAATCACGGCGGCTCGATCCCCGTCTGGAGATGTCGATAACGCGCGAAACTGCGAAGTAACAATCACCATGAACCTCAACCTCACTCCCGCCCTCAACAGGCGAACTTTTTTGCGCGGCGCGGGCGCTTTGATCGCGCTGCCGCTCTTCGAATCGATGATGCCCCGCCGGCTCCTCGGCGGGGTGGCGGATCCGGCCAAGCCGCCGGTGCGCCTGGTGTTCATCCACACCGAGAGCGGCATGTGGATGGATACCTTCAAGCCGAAAACATTCGGCACAGACTACGCGCTGACGCCCACGCTCGAGCCACTCGCGGCGTTCAAGGACGACTTCACCGTCTGCACCGGCCTGTTCCATGCGGCTGCGTTCAAGCGCAATGCCTGCGGGCGTCATTGCCAGGACACGACCTGCTTTCTCACTGGCGCGGATCTCGGCGCAGTGCCCGGCGTGCCGACGCGCAACACGGTTTCGGTGGATCAGGTGGCGGTGCGGCAACTCGGCGAGCGCACCCGGTTTCCCCATCTGCATTTCAGTCCGGGCGGCATCGACTCAATGGTGTATTCGGAAACCGGTACGCCCATTCCGGCGGAGACCAATCCCCAGGCGGCTTTCAACCGATTGTTCGCTGACAATTCTCCGCAGGCTCGTGCGGCGGCCAAGCGCCGTCTGGCCTTGAACAAGAGTGTGCTCGATGACGTGCTCGGCTCCGCCCGTGATTTGGAGCGGCGCATCGGCAGTCAGGACAAGGCCAAGCTCGACGAGTATCTGACGAACGTCCGCGAAGTGGAGCGTCGGACGCAGGTTTCGGACAAATGGCTCGACCAACCCGCGCCCGCCACGCCCGCCGGAGCGAAGGCGCCATCCGCCACGGGCACGCGCACGGAGCGCATCCGCGCGTTGCTGGATGTCACCGCGCTGGCGCTGCAAACCGACCAGACCCGGGTGGTGACGCTGCAGATTGGTGGAATGAGTTGCACGTATCCCGAGATTGGCGCGCCGGACGGCTACCACAAATACACCCACGAGGAACCCAAGAACATGCAGAAGGTGGATCGGCATCGCGTCACCCATCTCGCGCATTTCCTGGACCGGCTGAAAACGGTCAAGGAAAGCGACCGGGATCTGCTCTTCAACTCCACGATTCTTTACGGCTCCGGCATGGGCACCTGGCATGAATCCACCGACCTCGCCAACCTGGTGCTCGGTCATGGCGGTGGAACGTTGAAGCCGGGACAGCACGTCGACTTCAAGGGTAAGCCGCTCTCCAATCTATTCCTCACCATGCTCGCCACCGCGAAGGTGGAGCAGAAACGATTTGCCGATGCCACCGAGAGATTGAGCCTGTGAAGAGGTCCATTTGTTCTCTCACACCGCTTATCGTCGCGGCGGTATTCGCCGCGACGGACTTAGCACAAGCCGCAGAACCAGGGCCCCAGGTCGCGCCGACCAAAGGCGTCACTGATTTCTATTCCGAGCACTGCGTTCGCTGCCACAAGGAGGGCAAGGCCAAGGGCGGCTTCCGCGTGGACGAACTGCTCGCGAAGCCCACCGTCGAGGGTCTCGATGATCCGTGGAAGAACGTGCTCGATAAGCTTGCCGGACGGGAGATGCCTCCAGCCGACGAGGAGAAGCGGCCTTCGCACGCCGCCTACGAGAAACAGATCACCTGGCTGCGCCGGGAATTGGAGAAAAGCGAACTGCTCACCGCCGCCGCCCGGCCGCGCGCCCAGCGCCGGTTGAATCGTGCCGAATACAATCGCACCGTCAGCGACCTGTTCGGCCTTCCGTTGCGGCCGGCCGATGGGTTCCCGCCGGACGACATGCTCCACGGCTTCAACACCGTGGCCGAGGGACTGAACACGTCTGTTGTGCTGCTGGACCGTTACCTCGATGCCGCGCAATCCGTCGCCGCGCGCGTGCTCCGACCGTTTCCGGAGCAGCCGCCCGCCGTGACCACGTTTGCGACGATGGCCAATCGACCCGGCGGCAAAGAGGTTCCGAATTTCCGACTCTTCGACCCCAACAGCTTTCTTGAATTCGGTGGAACCAATGTCTTCACCTTTCAGGACAATTCCTGGGAACGACGGGTTTGGGTTGGGCATGCCTGGGGCACGGATTTTCCCGCCCGGCACCCCGGGAGTTACAAGGTCGCCGTTCGTGGGCGTCCCCGTCACTTCGCGGCCGGAGAGCGGGCGATCGTCAGGATGGAGATGGAGGAACGAGTCGCCGGGGTCTTCGATTCGCCCTTGGCTGACAGCGGCAACGACCTGCTGCTCGAAACGACGGTCTGGATCGAGAAGACCAGCGGAACAGTGCCCTTCGTGTTCACGTTCGTGAACGGCAATCCGTTCGGCGGAGCCGTGGGCGAGACCGTGGATTATTATCCGTCCTGCTGGCAACGGCATCAGGATTTCAAACACAAGCGCTTTCCTGGAATCGGGCGGACCAAAGATTCATGGATGCCTGAAGAACCGGCGGATTTGGACATCCGTTGGATCGAAGACGTGCGGCTGGAAATCTCCGGTCCACACTACGACGCCTGGCCGCCTGTCGGGTTTCAGCGCGAGTTCGCCTCCGAGTTGAAGGCCCGGGATCTCCGCGCCGTGGTCGCTGGATTCCTGCCGAAAGCGTTCCGTCGGCCCGTCAGTGAAGCGGACGTGGCAAACATCACGAAGTTCGCCGAAACCGGTGCGGGTGTGGACGCGAAGTTCGAGGACAAGCTGCAAGCCGCCCTCACGCGCATCCTCGTCGCGCCCGAGTTCCTTTTCCTCGTCGAAGCGGTTCCGCCGGGAACAAAGCGCGGCGGCTATCGCCTGACGAACTGGGAACTCGCCGCGCGCCTCGCCTATTTCCTCACCGGCACCATGCCCGACGCCGAACTACGCGCCGCCGCTGCCCGCGGCGATTTGACCAACGCCGCCAAACTCGATGCCCAAGTGCAGCGGTTGCTGCGCGATCCGCGCTGCGTAACCGCGCTCACCGATGGTTTCCTCAACTCCTGGCTGCATCTCGACCGCCTCGCGGGCGTCATGCCGGAGCCGATACTGTTCCCGCACTTCGGCGATGATTTGAAACGCAGCATGGCCGAGGAGCCGAAGGCGTTCTTCGCCGCGCTGCTGCGCGAGAACGGCAAGGTCACTGACCTGCTCGACGCGAACTACACCTGGGCCAACGAGCGGCTCGCCATGCATTACGGACTTGATCGGGCGAGCATTCGCGGCAGCGAATTGCGACGCGTTGCTCTCCCGAATCGCCAGCGCGGTGGACTACTCGGAATGGCGGGGTTGCTCACGCTCACGAGCGAAGCCACCCGCACGTCGCCAGTGAAACGTGGCATCTACGTGCTGGAAAATGTCTTCAATCGCCCCCCGCCTCCGCCGCCGCCGAATGTGGGCGACTTGATTCCGAACACGGCCTCCGCGAAATCCATCCGCGAACACCTTGCGCTGCACCGCGAGAACACCGCCTGCGCCGGCTGCCACAACCGCATCGACCCTTGGGGACTAGCCCTGGAGAACTTTGACGCCGTCGGCGCGTGGCGAACCAACGAGGTGGCGTGGGAAGATCCGAGCCGCCCGCAGAAGCGTAAGAAAGGCGAACGCGCGCCGGCCTTCGCGATCAACGCCAGCTTCGAACTTCCCATCATGTCCGACGCGGCGAAACGCTTCACGGGCCTCGACGCCGTGCGCGCCGAGCTGCTTCATCGCCGCGACGACTTTGCCCGTGGCTTCACCGAGAAGATGATGACCTACGCCCTCGGGCGCGGCCTCGTCATCTCCGATTGCCAGCGCATCGAAGCCGCCGCCGCTGCCTTGAAGAAAGACGACTACCACCTGCACGCCTTGCTCCGCGCCATCGTGCAGAGCCCCGCTTTTCAAACAAGATGACGTTTCACCAGCGCATCCCCGCTCACTCCAATAAGCCCCTGCGATGGGCCGCCGTGGCGGCTTCGGTGCGGTCGGAGACCTGGAGCTTGGCGAGGATGTTTCGAATGTGAGCCTTGGCGGTGCCGAGGGAAATGGTGAGCGCGGAGCAAATCTCGGGATTGGTCATGCCTTTGATGACGAGATGCAGAACCTCCATTTCCCGTGGGCTGAGTTCGGCGCTGGATTCCCGCTCGGCGAGAGTGCGGGCAATGTCGTCCGGTATCCAGCGGGCACCAGCGTGGACGGCGCGAATGGCCTCGGCCAGTTCCTCGGGTGCGATACTCTTGAGCACGTAGCCGCTGGCACCACTGCGGAGAGCGCGATGAATGTCTTCCTCCATTTCAGACGTGGTAAGAATGATGATGCGGGATTTTGCATCGCCTTGAAGGATTCGGCGCAGGGCGTCGAGTCCGCCGCCGGGCATCCGGAGATCGAGCAACGTGACGTCAGGGCGGGACCTTGAGTGGGAGGCAACGGCTTCATCGGCGGTGGCAGCCTCGGCAATGACTTCGAAGTCGGGTTCCAGCGAAAAGACCGTCTTGAGACCCATGCGGACGATTCGGTGGTCGTCGGCGATGAGAAGGCGAATCTTCATGGTAGAGAAATGCGCACCGTGATGGTTGTTCCAGCGCCCTTGGAGGTTTCGAGCGTCAGCTCTCCGCCGAGTCGCTCCACCCGCTCCCTCATTCCGCTCAAACCGAAGTGACCCGTCTCCGGTCCCGGTGCCGCGGCTGAATCAAACCCGCATCCGTCGTCCGCAATCTTCAGCTGCAGTTCGCGCTCGATATTTTTTTGAGTGACACGGATCGTTTTCGGCGACGCGTGCTTCAGCGCATTGGCGATACACTCGCGCACAATGCGGATCGCCTGGGCAATGACGAGCGTCGGCATCGCCGGCTCCGTTCCATCGTGAACAAAAATAATTTCCGTTGCAGCGCAGGCAGACGATTCCGTGCAAGCCTGCTCCAGCATGGTGGCGAGCGAACTCGGCTGCGTGCTGTCGAGTCGAAGATCCCACACGGCGTCGCGGACTTCCTGGCGGCTCCGGGCGACCAATTGATGGGCTAGCGAGACTTGCGCTGCGGCGCTTTCCGGCTTTGCGGTGAGCGTGCGCGAAGCGGCGTTGAGTTGAAGCCCGGCGGCGACCAGAGTTTGCTCTAGTGTGTCGTGCAGTTCCGCCGCGACCCGATGACGCTCGCTGGCAAGTTCCCGCTCGGCGCGCTGGCGGGCGTTGATTTCCTCGCTGAGCCGCCGGTTCCGGTTCCGCAAAGTCGCAGTCCAAGCCGCCATCAGCACGGTCAGTCCACCCACTGCACCCAACGAGGCGAGCAGGCGTTGCGTCGTCCACCAGGGCGCTGACTTGGTGACGTGAATGCCGGATACGTCGGGAAGTTGCAGACTGAATTGGTCTGGCGAACGTCCCAGCCGTCGCCTCGTCGGGCTTAGATGCAGGGTGCAGATGCCGTCCAGTCGCAGTTCAGCCCCTAGCGACACCGCATTGGGCAGCGGTGTGTTCAGCGGCAGCCACGCGGTGTATGCCACGCCTCCGCTCTCCATTTCCAGTGCCCGGCGATCATCGCGTTCACGCACGGCGCGCAGCGTTCCCGTCACCGAAATCCGCCGCGAATCCCGGTCCACGAGTCCCGTTGACTTCAGGACATCGGCGGCAGTTTGGTAAGACTCCGCCGGAGGTAATGCCGCGGCCTCCAGCTTCATGAGGCGAGCATCCTCCAACTCCACGGTGTATTCGCCCAGCACGGGGAACCCAACCACTTCCCACCGCTCACCGGGCATTGGTCCTTGCGACCCATCGCTTCCGAACGCGCCGGGCTCAGCCGGACGGATGCGAATGGCCCGGTCGCCATCCTGCAGCACGAGCAGTTCGCCGGGCCGGTGAAACGTTACCACGCCACGGGTCGCCAGGCGTGTCGCGGGTTCGTCGGCCGCGCTCCAGAATTGCACATCCGCGATGGACTGCACCGGCGGCGCGACCGGCGGCGCGAGGTCCGTGATGTCGGCCACGGAGTTCACCAGCACATTGATGCCATGAGTCTGGCCGCGCGGATTCTTCCACCGCACCACCACGCCGCGCACGCGGACTTTCGCGCCGGGGACGAAGCGGCTTTCGCTTCCGGCATACTGCGAAACCCACACGCTAAGCCGCCGTCCCCGGTTGCCAAAATCTAACGCCAGTCGCCGTGGCTGAATCTCCGGTGATTCGAGCCGTGCCCCGCGGATGACGCCTTCCATTTCAGCAAACATTCCCTCGTGCAACCCGTCGAGAACCTCGGCCATCGTCGTCCCCACCGGCTCGGGCAAAGTCGCCATTTCACCGGGCTCAATGCTGGCTTTGGCAATTCTCAGTCCATGCACGGAGACAGCGGTCATGCCAGTGACCGTGACCCGCTGTCCCGGCTTCAGGGGCTTACGGTCCATCGGGTAAACCATGACACCTCCGGTTGCATCGTGGAGGCTGAAGTTGAAATCCTGCGGGATGTCGCGCACATACGTGACGACTCCTGTCAGGCTCACCGGATGACCTTCTGCCGTCGCTGCGTATGGCAGCGATCGCGCGGTCGCCACGGATTCGAGCACGTCAACCGCATGCAGACACTCCACGCTGAAAAACAGCGCGAGGACGCATTCGGTGAACCGGCTAGTGCGGGGCATTTGTCACACGAGTATGAATGCTTCAGGGGGAAAAGGCCATCATCCACTCGGACGATAGCCATCTGGCCCCGCAGCGATATGATGGAGCCATGAATTTCCATCGGCACGATCCTGAGACAGCGGAGAAGTGCCGAAAGAAGATTGTGCGGCAGACCTCCGGGTGGCGTTTCATGCTGGTTGCCTTCGCCTTCTGCGCTCAGTCGCTGACGGCCGCGGTCCGCGTCGATATCTGCGAGCAGGGGCTGAACGACCAAGACGCCTGGCCTTCACTGTCGCCCGCAGCGACGGACTCTTTCGAGGTGCCGGCGTTTGCCATCGATCAAATCCCGGCGAAGTATGTGGACGACGGCGTTCGCGGAGCCCGTCCAAGTCCTTCGCTGGTGCGCTTGTCTTCTGTCGTCGAACTGCCTTCGGGAAAGCATCGCGTGTTGATCCGGGCGCGCAGTGCGGCGCGGCTTTTGTTGGATGGAAAGGTCATCGTCGAGACTCCCTTTGCCCCGAAGACTGGCGGCGATGGTTCGCAGGCGGACCCTGAGCGGCTCGTGCCACTGGACCTCGGACGCGGTTACCGCTTCGCGCCGCGCGGCGAGTATGAGAAGATCGCAGAATTTGAAACGTCCGGCGGCCGAGTGGAGGTGAAGTTCGAGGTGTTTGCCGGTGGTCGCGAGGGCAAAAATCCGCGCCGCGTGGAGGTTGGAGAGACTGTCGTGGCGGTGGCGAAAGGCGGCAGCGCGAAATGGGAACTGCTGACGCCGTCGGCGGAGGGCATTCCCTACACGGACTTGGCGTGGGAGAAATACACCGCGGGATTGGCCCGGACGGTCGCCGCTCTCAGCGCCGTCCGACGCGCGGAATTGCGGGCAAGGAACGATGGATATTGGCGGAGCCGCCACGACGCAGGCCAAGCTTGGGTTGCGTCCCAGCCGGCCATTCCGGTGCCGGAGATACCGAAGGGTTACATCGCCCGGAATCCAGTCGATTATTTCATCGCGGCGAAGTTCGCATCCGTGAAAGGCCAAAACCGCCAGACGGCGAAGGATGAAGTGGATTTCTTCCGCGATGTGAAGCCTCTGTTGGAAGGCCGGTGCGTGGACTGTCATCGCGGGGTGAAAGCCAAGAGCGGCCTGCGTCTCGAAAGCCTCGAGGCCGCACGCAAGGGAGGCGACAGCGGACCCGCCATCATCCCGGGAAATGTTGGAAAGAGCGAACTGCTCCGCCGCGTGACGAGCCAGGATGCCGACGAAGTCATGCCGCCCAAGGGCAATCGGCTCACGGAGGCTGAAGTGTCCACGCTGACCCGCTGGATCAAGCAAGGGGCCTCGTGGCCGGAGTTGCCGCTCGTGCGGGACTCGTTCGTCGGGCTAGTGGACGATGCGACCTTCATCCGGCGAGTGATGCTCGATACGGTCGGGGTGATCCCCACGGCTGAGGAACTACGGGGTTTTCTTACCGATGCCAGGCCGGACAAGCGGAGCGCGTTGATCGACCGGGTGCTGGCCGATGCGCGCTGGGCCGACCATTGGATGCCAGTCTGGCAGGACCTGCTCGCGGAGAACCCGAACATTCTCAATCCCACGCTGAACAATACCGGCCCGTTCCGCTGGTGGCTCTACGAGGCCCTGCTCGACGATCTGCCGATGGACCGAATGGTGACGCAACTCGTCCTGCAACGCGGAGGAGAGCGCGAGGGTGGTCCGGCGGGATTTGGCGAGGCTTCGCAAAACGACGCGCCATTCGCCGCCAAGGGCGCCATCGTCAGTGCGACATTTCTCGGCGTGAACATGAAATGCGCGCGCTGCCACGACTCGCCAGCGGGGACCTTCAAGCAGGAGCAGCTTTTCCAGCTCGGCGCATTGCTCGCGACGCATTCGCTCGAAGTGCCCAAGACGAGCAGTGTCGATCCGGTCAAACTCACCGCGGGCGGGCGCAAGGCGCTCATCCAGGTGACACTCATGCCGGGAACCAAGGTTGAGCCGAAATGGCCGTTCCCCGCTTTTGCCGATTCCGCCCTGGCCGCCGGGCTGGCGCAGAATGCGAAGGACCAACGTGAGTGCCTCGCCGCCTTGCTGACCGCGCCACAAAACGAGCGCTTCGCCCAGGTGATGGCGAACCGGGTGTGGCAACGGTTCATGGGACGCGGAATCGTGGAGCCGATGGACGATTGGGAGAAAGGGACGCCCACGCATCCCGAACTCCTCCGCTGGCTCGGTCGTGAGCTGGTGCGGCACGGCTATCAAATCAAACCTCTGGCCCGGACCATCATGAACTCCGCCGCCTATCAACGGGCGGTGGATCCCACGCTGCGCGATCCCGACCCACTCTACAGCGCTGCCGAGCCTCGCCGCCTGAGCGCGGAGCAGGTCGTCGATTCGCTCTTCGCCGCGACGGGCAAGCCGTTTCGCACCGAGCCGATGTGTCTCGATCTCAACGGCCGCCGCGAGACCGCGAATGCCATCGATCTGGGTGCCCCCCGCCGGGCCTGGATGTTGGCCTCGCTTTCCAACGAACGTGATCGGACCAGTCTCACGCTGCCCCGTTTGCAGGCCGTCTTCGACGTCATGTCCGCCCTCGGCTGGCGCGGTGCGAGGCAGGACCCTTCCTCCACGCGGGACGCCGCCCCCAACGCCCTCCAGCCGGCGATTCTGGCCAACGGCTTGATGAGCCAGTGGCTCACGCGACTCAGCGATGATCACGGGCTCACGGACCTCGCCTTGCGTGAGCAGTCCGTGGAAGTGTTGGTGGAGGACCTCTTCACGCGGCTGCTTTCACGCCCTCCAACCGAGTCGGAGAAACGCCGCTATGTCCAGTGGTTGTCAGAAGGGTTCACGACGCGACGCGTGGTTGACGCACAAACAGAACCATCGCCGCATGTCGCGCCGAAGCTCATCACTTGGACCAATCACCTGCTGCCGGAATCCGATCCCGCTGCCCAGGAACGCATCGCGGCCGCGCAGAAGGGCGAGCCACCCACCGCCCGGCTCAAGTCCAAATGGCGCGCCCGGTGCGAAGACGTCCTCTGGGCTCTGATCAACTCACCCGAAATGCTCTATCGCCCATGAACACCCATCTCCATCGCCGTCATTTCCTGAAGCTCGGCCTCACCGGTGCCGCCGCTTCGTTTTTTCCATCCGCATTTGCCAACCCCACCCCGGCTCCGAAGCTGGGCAAGGCCGAGCACTGCATCTTTATCTGGCTGGGCGGCGGCATGGCGCAAGTGGACACGTTCGATCCCAAACAGCTCGGGGATGCGAAAGCGAATCCATCCCGGCCGGGCAGTTATTACGCCTCGATCGAAACGGCTGTCCCCGGCGTCCGAGTCACGGAGCATCTGGCGAAAACGGCGCGTGTCATGGACCGCGTCACCGCCGTGCGCACCGTGAATCATCGCGTCGTGGATAAGCACGCCTTTGCCACAAACCTGGTCCACACCGGTCGCATGATCAGCGGAAGCACAGTCTATCCCTCAATCGGCAGCATCGTTGCTCATCAACGCGGCGCCGCCGATCCTTCCGTCCCCGCTTACATGCTCATTGGTATTCCCAACGTGAGCCGCGGCCCCGGATTCCTCGGAGCGAAGAGCGGGTTCATCTATCTCACGGACACGAAGAACGGCCCGGCCGGTTTCACGCGCCCTGCGGAAGTGGACACCGCCCGCTCGCTCGATCGTCTGGCGCTCCTGGAACCATTGCAAAACCGCTTTCCCGAAAACTCCACGCCCGCCGACTACCGGGCGGCTCAGGCGGAGGCGCTACGCCTCGCCGGGCCGGGCTTCATGCGCCACTTCCATCTCGATCAGGAGCCCGGCAGCATTCGTCACCGTTACGGTGGGGAATTCGGACAGCGCTGTCTGCTGGCGCGGCGGCTCGTGCAGTCCGGGGTCCGCTTTGTCGAAGTCTCGCACAATCTCGCCTTTGTGAACGGCACAGGATGGGACACGCACAATGCCGGGCAACTCCAACAGCACGTGCTCATTCAGGAACTCGACACCGCTCTCTCGGCGCTGATCGAGGATTTGGAAAAACAACACCTGCTCGACAAGACGCTCATCGTCGTCGCCACCGAGTTTGGCCGCCCGGCGGCCTTCGACAGCGGCGGTGGGCGAGGACATCAGGGCACGGCCTTTTCACTCGTTCTTGCGGGGGGCGGTCTGCGCCACTGCGGCGCGTATGGCACGACCGATGATGAGTCCAAGAACGCCATCGAAAACCCGGTGAGTCTTCCCGATTTTCACGCCACCATCCACGCGGCGCTCGGAATCAATCCCCACGGTGAATTGCTCGACGGCTCCCGCCCGGTACCCATCACGGATGGAGGGACTCCCATCGCCAGACTTCTGGTTTGAGAGAGCTGCTCGGTCTCTCATATTGTTTTGGCATCATCGATTTTGTCATGAACCCATTCGCTCTGCTATCCGTCCTCCTGGGCATCACCACCGTCCACGCCGCC
>SXGS01240725.1_pt1 | contig 11972 bp, 22 predicted proteins | sample 3174681 | NCBI WGS metagenome assembly SXGS01 (sample SAMN11356861, study PRJNA531348) | freshwater metagenome | isolation source: freshwater sample F1-80 | place: China: Fuxian Lake, Yuxi | collected 2017-12-25
AAGCTTTATAAAAGAACTACAACTACATCAGGAAATAACTCCACCTCAGTTAAAGTTTATAAAACTCATAATGGAACTGGTAGTACTTCACAGTATACTAATTATCCTTCAACAAGATCTGAAATGGATAAATGTTTTAATACAAGTTATTCTAACACTACGCTTTTATCTACTACTACAATGTCTGGTAGTTCCTCTTTAAATTTTGGAGCATATACAACTCTATCATCAGCAGGTGCTACTCTTACAAGTAATGGTGATTATTATGCTGTTGAAGTTACCTTTACTTTTACACCTTTAGAGACAGGTACATATTCTTTTGGTCTTACATCAGATGATGGTTCAGATTTATGGTTAGTAAATACCGGTACTATAGTTACTTCATATGGTGGAAAAGGATATGGTTCTTATAATTACGGTAGTGTAAGCTTAACTAGTGGTACTTCATATAGTCTTATTGCTCGTATGCAAGAATATGGTGGTGGAGATGGAATGTTTATTAAATGGAAAAGGCCTTCTCAATCAAGTTATTCTTATCAATCAGCTGAAGTTGGAGCTGTAACTACTACAACTTCGGCATGGTCTTTAGATGCTACATCAAATACTAATTCTTCTGGATACTATTCTTTTTCAAGAACAACAACTTCAAATACAGAATGGTATATTAAAGTAGATGCTCCCACCAGAATTCAAGCTTACACTAATACAGATATCCAAACAGTATCTAATATCATTTTAGGAAAATCTACAATCAATGGGTTATCTTACCACAGATTTGATGTTAACGATGATGGAAGATTAAATATTGCTGATAAGTATTATGTAGCTGCTAGAAAGTCAGGAAGATTTACTAAGTGGAGAACAGCTTCGGATGTAAGAATTTTTACATCTTCTGAATATACTACAATCTCTTCTTCTACTAGTAATATACGTAGTAGCTATCCCGGGGTATCTACATACTCAACAACAACTCTAACTTCTGGCGGAACACTTAATCTCTATATTATTGCTCCAGGATACAGTGGTTCTGTATCCTATTGATATTTATAACCGATGCTTAATATTATTGCACCCATATTACTTGCCTTAACCCCAGCAAAAGATTTAACTTATGTAAAAGTGCATGTTAACAATAATCAACGCATTGAAACGATCGGGGGTAGAGACGTTACTTTTGGAGTAAAAGAGGAAGTAGAAGAACTTTTAGTTAATAAAGGATACACTCCTGTTGACTCCGGGATTGCTCTTGATGTTCAAGTATCGATAGATAGTATTTATTCTCCGCAGGAGATGCTTAATATTATAGGGATACAGTGGTTAAAGAAAGATTATATTGTTGAAACCAGTATTTGTATTGGTTCAAGTTGTTTTAAAGCAGTTGGTGAAAGAAAGACGTTAGTTTTTGCAATGTTCTTAAACGTTGAAAACAACGAGGTTCCGTTAAACAGGAAAGCTTTTTCGAAAGCGTTGCAGGACAGTTTAACTAAAACAACTAAACAATTTAAAATATGAAAAAATTCTTCTCACAATTATTTGACGACAACAACTCAATCAACGAAAAGAGCGTTGTTGGATTCATAGCATTCTTAATGCTCTGTATCGCATTCTTAGTAGACATCATTACCGGTTATGCCGGTAAGGAGTTTGTAGTTAACAAAATTATCTTTGACGGATTTATGGTGATGGTTCTTGGATCATTCGGTATTGCGTCAGTAGATAAGTGGATTAACAAAAAACAAGATAATAAAAGCCCTGAAGAGGAAGGTTAATTATGTTACTTAGAAGAGGCGACAATAACGACAACGTAAAAAAACTTCAAACCAAACTTGGCGTTGAAGCAATAGGTAATTTTGGACCTAAGACTGAAGAGGTAGTTAAGGCATGGCAAGCAGCCAACGGTTTAACTCCTGACGGTATAGTAGGAGACGGAACATGGAATAAGATGTTCGGGACAACTCCAGATACTGCCCCTGCACCTGCAGCAGCTTCAATCCCCTCTGGTCCATTTAAATTAGACAAACTAAAGGGACATATTCCCGATGCAGTAATTGCTCAGATCCCTGACACTGCTACAAGATTCAACATAACGACTCCTTTAAGACTCTCCCATTTTCTAGCCCAGTGCGGTCACGAATCAGGCGGATTTAAAGCCGTTCAAGAGAATTTAAACTATTCTTCTAAAGGACTACAAGGCATTTTTGGAAAATACTTTCCAACCTTAGCTTTAGCTGAACAATATGCTCGTCAACCTCAAAAGATTGCTTCTAGAGTCTACGGCGGAAGAATGGGTAATGGTGTTGAAGCAACAGGAGAAGGTTTTAAATTTAGAGGTCGTGGTTATATTCAACTGACTGGAAAGGCAAACTACATGGCTTTTGACAAGTTTGTAACTGAAGATATAGCAAATAACCCTGATTTAGTAGCAACCAAGTATCCTCTGGCGTCTGCCGGTTGGTTCTTTGATACAAACAAGCTTTGGGGTATCTGCGACAGAGGTGCTGATGATGCAACAGTTACAGCAGTTACTAAAAGAGTTAACGGAGGTACTATTGGACTACCAGACAGAATTAAACATTTCAGAGAATATTATAATCTATTAAAATAATGAGTGAGTTTCAATTAAAAGAAGGACAAGGGTACATCTACGTAGGTGAGTACTTCCACAAGTTTGGAAAGGAAATGCCTTTAAAAGAAAAAAAGATCGGCAAGACTAACGATTTATTAAAAGTTCCTCAGATTGACGACTATGCTTTTAGCTTAGACTTTGCAGCATCCGACATCTATTTAGTAGAAGATGTTGATAAACTCTACAATGCATTAATTAACATCCTAGATCACGATAATCTAAAAGAGGATTGGTTTGAAGATACTGACAACGACTTAAAAGAAAGAGTTGCTAAATTTATGAAAGCATTCGGATATGTTGAAATTTGCGACGTTGACGGAGACGGGATACCAGATCACCTAGACGAAGAAATAGGATAAAATGAAGACGACACTACTTATAACATCAGCAGCGTTTGCTTTTGTATGCAGCTACTTTTTTAACTTAGCAATGGAAAACTCAGAGCAGTACCTTGCTGTTGTTGCAGTAATCTTTATGGACGGCTTCTTTGGAGTAGTTGCCGGAACCAAAAGAGAAGGATTTAAGACTTACAAAGCAGTTAGAATTTTAAAAACGTTAGTTGCTTGGATTATAACCTTAACAGCACTAGTAATGGTTGAAGCAGGTTTCAAAGGCACATCTTGGTTATCAGAAACGGTTTTAATCCCGTTAATAGTGTTTCAGGTTGTAAGTGCATTAAAGAACGCAGAACAAGCCGGCTTCATTAAAAATGAAGCTTTATCGTCGATCCTAAGTAAGATCGACAAACATAAAGAAAAATAACTTGCCTGTTAGTTACTTATTACATACATTTAAAGTATGGGTAAAAAACTATTCCCCTATATCATCGCACTATCAGCCTTAGCAGTCTCTGCTTCAGCTGCATTGTATTCTGTGTCTGGTATCATGAAATTATTTGCCGGTGCAAGTTTTGCTGTTGGGGTTATGGCTGGCTCACTGGAAGTAGCTAAGCTAGTAATCGCTTCGTTACTATATCAATACTGGACTAAATTAAATAAGTTTCTTAGAGCCTATCTAACAATTGCAGCTTTTGTGCTAATCCTCATAACCTCAGCAGGTATTTATGGTTTTCTATCATCGGCATACCAAGAGACAGCAAACAAAGCTGGTATCATTGATCAGAAAATACTAGCTCTTGAAACTAAGAAAAAACTTTATGTAGAAACTAGAGATGGAATTTATAAAGAAAAGCAATCTCTTTCCGGCTTAAAGGAGAGTTTATCCAAAGGATCAACAACTCAGTTTACTGACAGGAAAGGCAATTTAGTAGTTAGATCTAACAATGCGAGTATCAAGCAAATCGAATCAGCATCTAAATCAGATGAGAGACTTTCCGGAAAGCTTGATAAAGTAAACGATTCTATTTTCTCACTTGAAAATAAAATTTTAGAAGTTAAAACTAATTCAATAACTACTTCTGAATTAGGGCCTTTAAAATATTTATCAAACCTTACAGGTCAACCAATGGACAAGATTATCAACTGGTTTCTTTTAGTTATAATATTCGTATTTGACCCGCTTGCTATTGCATTAGTAATTGCAGCAAACTTTGCTTTTGGAAGAAAAGAACAGCAGGGATTAGCGGAAGAAAATAAGGAATGGCTAGAAGCATCTCTAATTGAAGAGGAGGTAGAGTGGGACGAAGATCATGCAATGGACCAGGTATTAAATGAGATAGTTGAAGATATGCCTGAGGAAGATTTAAAAATTGAAGATGAAGATAAAGAGCCTTACGAAGTCTATACCGGCCCTAAACAAGAAATAACACCCCTTCAATCACAAATTGAATCAATTCAGAACGATAAACACTTATCTGAATGGGGTAAGAGGTCTAACATCGAAGAAGCAACAAACCGATTTAAAAAAGAATCTTTAGGAAAAGTTTACTAACAGTTGCATTATCGAGTTATTATTCTTATCTTAACTATAAGATAAAAAAATAAAAGTTATGATTATACCAGAATTTACCTACCACTTAAGCGAGACCGATTCGCTTTTTTTTAAGACTTACCCCACCCACTTTGCTATTTACAGTAAGCATGAATCTACAGTCGAGACTAAGATTGCTGAGATGAGAAATGGTAAATGGCGCTTTGAAGATTATAATCAGAAAAAACTATTCTTTTTCCTATTCAATATCTACAAGAAGGACTTTGGTAAAGCATTAAAGCAGTACGTTAGAAGTCAAGATGAAAAACCGAAAACTTATATGATTACCTGTTTAAAGCGCCGGGTTGATATCAAGATTACTAAAATGAAACGTAATTTAGCAGATTGGATTTATGAAACTTTCTACGGAAGATAAACACGAAATAAAAGTATTCTTTATACTGGTAGCTGCTATCACAGCTATGATTAGCTTTGTAATTTTTATAATACCTTAATTATGAGTAGAATAGATAAAAATAGTAAATTTTATACCCCACCGACGTTTAAACAGCGTATGGAAAATCTTAAATACGCAATCCTGTTTTGGAAAGGACGCAGTAAGGGAATGATTTATACTCGTAGTATTAAATTAGATGACTTTAGATACATCTTTTTTCCTAAAGGATTTGAGAAATACGGTTACTTAGGTACGTACTTGTATAATGAAGATGGTGCTTACTTTAATGCTCTGTATCCATTAGTACTTGCTATGGACTACGAAGCTAAGCCTAAATTCTGCCCCAGGTGGTTTTTACGCTTCCTTCACGTGTTTGGTAGTGATAGATCTATTGTAAGAGTTCGTAACTGGACCTTGCATGATTTATTACGTAAGTTAACTAAAGGAATTGGTTTTATTGATTGGAAAACAAAATGGGAACATTATGATCTACGCATTTCAATTCACGGTCCTAAACACCTACAAGACTTAGTTGATGATATTGAGCATGGGTTTTATAGTAGAGGTAGACAAGAAGAATTAGTAGATGAAATTAAAAAAATAGATCCAAATGCCTCTATTATTTGGGGTAGTATTGAACGTTTTGAAAAACAATTAGAGAAATTAGAAAATGAGCGGTAGAACAACATTATACATCTTCCAGGTTGACTCAGCAGTAGTAAATATAGTATCTTACTGTGTTGAAGATGCTATACAAACTCTAAAACAATATACACCATCTTCAGATATAAAACTATTAAAAAAATAAAAAATATGGAAAGATTACACGTTAAATTTATTAAATGGTTATCCAATAAATTTGGATACAAAATTGTGATGCTGAAAGCTAAAAATGGTACAACCACCATTGAAGGAAACCGAGAAGTATTACCTTATGTAGATATATCAGGATACTTTTTCAAAAAAGAACCACTAAAAAGAACCTATCCAAAGTTTGTAGACCCCGAACCAATTAAGCCATTAACATCTGAACAATTAAAAGAAATTGGGTTATGAAAAATAAAAGAATTATTAAAGTAGAAGTCCCAAAAGAAATCTGGGATGTTGATATGTCAATATGGAATGTTCTTTTTATGAGAAAAGACATAATGGGTGCATGGATGAAAAGTATTGTTGAAGTTGTAAAACAAAAATATTAAAACAATATCTACCAACTTCAGATATAAAATTATTAAAGAAAGAAAAAGTATCTTTTGGAAATCAATACATTAATACACTTACAGAATGATTAAATGGATCTATAAACCTTTAGGTAACCGCCCAGTACAGGCTGAAGGATACTTTTTAGGCCACTACTTCTACTTTAGAGCAAGAGGTAAATATGCTACTATCGAGTTCAGTAAGGTAGAAAGTGTTTCAGAAGTAGCTTATTATATCTTAACTAAAACCAAACCTTACATGGCAGGTAGGCTACCTAAATGGAAATGTAGGTTGCTAATCTGGAAAGGATGTCTTAAATTTATGATTAGAAAACAAATACAAAAACTAGGTTTTATATGAGCAAGATTAAACAAAAGAAAATACTAGTAACTCAAGATGAGAATGGTAATCTAAAGATGGATGATGAGATGGGTAAGTTGCTGTTTGGTGATACTAACGCTAACGCTAAGTATAAACTAGTTCGTGAACGTGATGGATTAACAAAGTATGGAAGAGAGATAGGATGGATTGAATGGGAAGATAGTAGGTTTAAAGAAAAACACGATAAACCTGCTGTTGGTCTATCTTGTATTTTAGATCCACACCGAATGAGTTTTACTTGGTTAACAACAACTGCTACAGAAATTTTAGAAGAAAGAGAAGACTATATTAAATTTAAAACTACAAATAGTACATACGAACTATGGAAACTAAGAAACGACTAACTAGAGAACAAAAACGTGACCAAGCAGTTATTGACCTAATCAATCAGATGTTTATTATTGCCGGTTATGATGTTACCTACGATGATATTTTAGGTAAAGAGAAATGGTTTCAAGAATACTCAATGACTGTCCAGCAAGGAGAAGAATTTAAGAAGTGGGGTAAGAAATACCTTATGAAGAATTTAAGGATGTATGCTAAGGCAGCAGAAAGAGAAATGCGATGGTTTAGCTTACAGTGGGGATTAACTTATAGTAACTGGGAGGAATATGATGCAAAGTAAAATATATACTAACCGGTACGGTGATAAATTCACCTTTACAGAAACTGAAGACGGTAACATGCTTTGGGAAGGAAATTTTGAGTGGTGCCGTTTTGCCTGGCCTAACGTTTACGATAAGGCTTATGAGGCTTACTGTGCCGATACCGAGACTGACGAACGAATGACTATAGGTGAGTTTGAAAAAGCAGTTCATGAATATAATAAAGAAACTTATGAATATTCTGCTTTGTCTAAAAAGTATACCGAGTTAGTATATTCAGACACTGAGAAGATTAGTATGGTTGATCCTTCAGGAGGCCCTTACATAACAACCGGAATGCTGGCTAATATGTTTATTCCAAAAATGAAAGGCACTATTATAAGCTTTGAACGAATTGAATCAGGTTATAAAATAATAGTAGAATGAGAATTAAAGACGGATTATTTTTAATGGTATTAAGCTTCATAATAGGTTATGTAGTAGTAGAATCAAAACCGGCAGTTAGAGATCCTCTAGCCTGGGGTGAACTACCTCAAGTAGATACTATCAAGCAAGATACAATCAAACAAGACACAGTCATTTCAGTTAAAGGAAAGAGGGCTTTATTTATTGGCGATTCACATTCGGCAGCTGATTTTGGATGGCAATACCAGTTGTGTAAAAAAACTGGAATGGCAATCAATAATACTGCCGTTGGCGGCAAACAAACCAGTTGGATGGTTGGTGTAGCTAAACTAAATCTAACATCGGGATATGATTATTGTTTTATTTACGGAGGAGCAAACGACATGGCAAGCAACAGAGCCCCAATGAAATCAGTAAAAAATGTTCAGGCAATTGTGAATATGTGTTTGGAAAAACAAGTAATACCAATTGTAATTACGGGTTTTGATCCGTTAACTTGTATTAATGTCAGTAATAGAGAGGCATACAAAGGATATCCACAGCGGTATGCCAAGTTCCAGCAACTACTGATTGATTCGATTGTGGGTGCTAAGGTAGCAAAATCACATTGTATTTTAAAATCCGATTGTGGGGACTTTTTATGCCATATGACAGCAGGTGGTCATAAAAAAATGGCCGAGTTTATGATTTTGGCTTGTAGATTTAAGAAAATTTAGATATGAAAAATTTATTGTTGGTAGCAATGTTAATGATTACAGCTAATGTATTTGGTCAATACGTTAAAACACCAATTCATTATGATGCTCAAACTGCCGCCAGTCACATTATTAAAGGACATATTAAAATGTATTTAAATGATTCATTAACTAGGGTAGTAGTTGAGAAAAAAAATAATAGATGGATAATAAAATATTTAAGCAGTAGTGCTGTTGTTAAAAAAATAAATAGTATACTTGAGCAAGGTGAGCCTAGGTTTACTGGTCGCACTAACGGTGGTTATAGGTTTTATATAAACATTTATGATATTACTGATGATACTAAAATAATTAATTCATTGGATATCACGCTGGATGCCTTTACACAAAAAATAAAATTAATTGAAATAAAATTATGAAAAAACTATTATTAATGCTGGTGGTTCTGTTTAGTTCCATTACAGCAAACGCAAAATGTAATTGGGGTACTTTGAAACTCCAACAATGGAATGAACGTAATTACTATAAGTGGCAAGTAAGCGGTAAAGTTTTAGATGATACCTGTGTGGATTATATGTTTATGGTGTATGATTTTCAAACCAAGAAAACTGATACAGTTCAGGATATTCGTGGTATTGTAGAGGTTCAATTTAATGTTAAGGGTAAATACAAATTGTATTTGAAGGTATGGAACAAGTGTTTGAAGTGTGATACAACACTTTATCGTCCAATCGAAATCGTTCAATTCCCTGGTGCTGGATTAGGTTGGCAAATAAAACCAACTGATTGTAAGAGGTATTTGTTTGAAATGAATTATATTAAAAATAGACCAATAAAAGATACTTGTATGGAATACTACTTGGTGTTCTATAAAGGTCCTTGGATGGATACGATGACTCAGAAAGAGTGGGATAATTTAACTGATTATCAAATTAGAATGGAGTATGATTTTCCTGATAATGACTTTTTGGGATATACTCAAACTAGACTAGCTGATTTTACATTTAAGGATAGCGGTAGAGTATTAATATATGCTCAGTGGTGGAATAAATGCTTGAGACAGGATACATTTATGTTTAGGCGATTGGACGTGTGTAAACGCGCTAATACAACGTCTATAAATGTATTTAATAAACAAGAACCAAAACTTATCGGCATGTATGATATAATGGGTCGTCCTATTTATAACGTTAAAGAAGATGAATTAGTAATTTACTTGTATAGTGATGGTTCAAAACGTAAAATAATTAGAAAATAATTTGAGAGAAAGTTGCTTTTCTGCAACCCTTTTCTTATATTAATATAAATAAAAGTTATGGCATACGTTCCTAAAATTCAAGTTGAACCTCTTCAAAAATACACTCGAGAGTATACTAATAACACAGGTACTATCTCTACTTGGTATTATGACCGTAGTATTACAACCAAGGGTCCTTATAGGGTAGAGCATAAATACACAAAAGAATATTTAGATTCTCTAAAAGAAAAAAAGAAAAAAAGGTTAAAAACAAAATGAATAGAACAATAAATAAGCAGGCGGTCCTCTCCCTTTCAGGAGGTATGGATAGCTCCACATTGCTGCTTCATCTACTTACCAATGGCTATGAAGTTACAGCACTATCCTTTGATTATGGACAAAAACATTCTGTTGAGCTTGAACGTGCTCAAGATTTAGTAAATTATTTAAATAGTAAAGCTGATGAAATCAAATACAAAAATGATACAACAGAAGTTATCATGCATCATTTTTCTAAAATTAATTACCAAGTAATTAAACTTAATGGTTTAAGCCAATTACTTAACTCAGCACTTGTAACCGGTGGTGAAGAAGTTCCTGAAGGTCACTATGCTGAAGAAAATATGAAGGCAACAGTTGTACCTAATCGTAATAAAATATTTAGTTCAATTATTCAATCAGTAGCATTAAGTATAGCAAATGAAAAAAATACAGAAGTTAAAATCGCAATGGGTATTCATGCGGGGGATCACGCCATTTATCCGGACTGTCGTCAGGAGTTTAGAGATATTGATTACAATGCTTTTTGTGCTGGTAACTGGGGTGCTGATCGTGTCCAGTATTATACTCCTTATCTTAATGATGATAAAGCTGGTATTTTAAAAGATGGAGAATTATGTTGTGAACAACTAGGTATTGATTTTGATGAAGTTTATAGACGCACTAATACCTCTTATAAACCAATGCAACATATTATTTATTGGGAAGATAAAAATGGAGAAACCCTATCATCTAAAGAGTGGTTTTCAGACTATAAATCAGCATCATCTGTTGAACGGATAGAAGCATTTATTAAACTAGGTAGAAAAGATCCAGTTCAATATGCCGACGAAGGAGGTCCAGTTACTTGGGAGCAAGTAGTTAAACATGTTAAAAACATTCTAAGTAAGTATGAATCAGCCTGATCCAAAATTACATCAGTTAGTCAGCTTTTTGAAATCAGCTGTTAGAATCTCCGGCTACGTTGCTCTATTCTGGAGCGTTAGCCTCGGAGCAATTATTCTAATTCTATCAGAACTAATAGGTGTTATAGAAGAATTAGTATGAGTACCCGTACCTTAAAACACTTGCAGCTTTATGAGCAGTTATCTGAAGCTATTGATTTTGAAAATGCAGTCGCACTACCTCTGCAAGTAAATGCTCCTACTCGAACTACTGTTGGAGGATTAAACTTAGGTATGCAGATTGAACGTTTTCCTAAGACTTACAAACCTTATTTTAGACCTGGTACTATATTATACGATAAGTTTAATAACAACTACTACAATATCGGGTTTGATGTTGACGAATCTAACGTGCAGGTACAGAAAACAGATTATAAGGCTTTAGCAAGTGTTTTAGGAGTAGTTGTAAAATCTATTCTACGGTGGATTAAAGAAAATAATCCTGATGTTTTAACAGTGATGCCCACAGCAGGTACTTCTAGAGAGTTTGCTAAGAAGTTAAGCATCTATGCTGCTATCTTAGAGAAGAATCAAACTCTGTTAGATAGCCTTGGGTACACTTGGGACTATTATAGATTTAATTCCGGCAAAGGAGTTTACATAGCAAAAAAAGAATTATTAGAATGAAAAAAATATTATACTTTAGTGCACCTTGGTGCGGTCCTTGCAAGCAATTTGGACCAGTAATGGATAGAATATCACAAACAGGTATTCTAGTTGAAAAAGTTAATGTTGATAATGCTCCGGCAGTAGCAGCAGCCTATAACGTACACTCAGTACCGACAATAGTTGTAGTGGGTAGTACCGGAAACGAGATTGGCCGTTCTGTAGGAATGATATCAGAAAGTCAAATAAGGCAGTTGTATAATAAAGATTAAGTTCATATATTAAGTTATGGGAAAGTATCAATCAACAAAATTATTTGACGGGTTTAGTTGTGTCTTCCGTCAATGGAGAGCAGAAGGAACCCACTGCCGGTTTATTCACGGTTACGGTATATCATTTAGAGTTTGGTTTGAAGGAGAGTTAGACGAGAGAAACTGGGTATGGGACTTTGGAGGAATGAAAAGAGCCAATGGGACCATCGACGGTATGAATCCGAAAGCATGGATGGACTATATGTTCGATCATACTATGATTATTGCTGAAGACGATCCGTTTATTGAATCGTTTAAGTTAATGGGTCAAGCAGGAGCAGCTCAAGTAAGAATCCTACCTGCAGTAGGAGCAGAAAAATTTGCTGAGTATATCTTCAATAAACTTCAAGAATTTGT
>SXGS01602626.1_pt1 | contig 11971 bp, 9 predicted proteins | sample 3174681 | NCBI WGS metagenome assembly SXGS01 (sample SAMN11356861, study PRJNA531348) | freshwater metagenome | isolation source: freshwater sample F1-80 | place: China: Fuxian Lake, Yuxi | collected 2017-12-25
CTTTTATGGACCTGAACTTTACATAAAACTCTTCAAACAACCATCTAAATTTTCAGAACCTGGATTGATAGAAAATGATATTGTTATAGTAAATAATCTTCTAGTTGAAAAGATGCAAAAAAGATTCACTTCTAAAATTTCAATCGTGTCTGGGCGAGGAAAAGAATCAATCAAATACTCTCTCAAATTGTTACTGGATAAATTTGATCTGAAAAATTCTGCATTTCTAGAAGATGAGCCAAGGGAACTTGCAAAACCAAACCCTGAATCTTTAATTCGTTCAATTAATGGTATGAACTGTAATCATTGCATTTACGTTGGAGACTCGATGGAGGACTTTATCATGGCTAAAAAGGCTACAAGTTTAGGCTGTAAGACTACTTTTTGTGCAATTATAGGAACCAGCAAAAATCCGCAAGAAAAACTAGAATTATTTGAACAAAATGGGACACAATTCGTATTGGAATCTATTAATTTGCTTCCGAAGATGTTAAATTTAGAATAAGACAAAGCACAGCTCCTGTGAAAAATATGACACCAAGAAAAAGTTCCGTAAACCGTAGTACAAAAGAAACCAGTGTATCTGTATCTGTTAATTTGGATGGAACAGGAAAAACTAGCATTCAAACTGGAATTAACTTTCTTGATCATTTAATCACATCATTTGGAAAACATGGCATGATGGATCTTAAGGTAAATGCCAAATCCAATGATAAAATTGAACATCACTTAATTGAAGATACTGCAATTACTATGGGTTTGGCCATTGACAAAGCTTTGGGAACAAGAAGTGGTATTACTAGATTTAGCTATGCATCAGTACCGATGGATGAATCTCTGGCTGAGGCTTCAATTGATCTAGTAAAACGACCCTTTTGGAAATTAACCTTATCAATTAAACGAAACACAATTGAAGATATCTCAAAAGAAGACTTGGAACACTTTTTCCAATCCCTCCTTCAAAACTTGAACAGCTGTGTACATCTTACTGTAAAGTATGGTGATAACGATCATCATAAGGTAGAAGCTGCAATCAAATCACTGGCTGTTGCATTTAGAGAAGCGTCTTCATATGACAAAAAACAAAAAGGCATTCCAAGTACAAAAGGTTCAATGTAAATGGTAAATCTTGCAATATTTGATTACGGCGCTGGAAATATTTTCAGCCTAAAAAATTCGCTTGAAAAAACAGGAGCCACAGTAGACGTTATTACTGATTTTGACAAGCCAAATATTTACTCTGGATTATTGCTTCCAGGAGTAGGAAATTTTGATCCTGCAATCAAAAGTATATGCAAATCATCGAAAACCGGCTTTAACGATTATGTAAAAGACAACACTCCTGTTTTAGGAATTTGTCTTGGTATGGAAATGTTTTTTGAGAAAAGTGAAGAAGGAAACGAAAAAGGATTAGGTCTAATTAAGGGCGATGTAATTATTCTTCCACCATCAATGAAAGTTCCACACATGGGATGGAATAATTTAGAAATTAAAAAATCTGGCAAAATACTTGAAGGAGTAAAGGACAGAGATTGGGTATATTTCGTACATTCGTACAGAGTAAAGCCTGCAAACAATGACATTATTACGGCAGAATCTGATTACGGAATTAAGGTACCTGCAGTTGTTGAGCAGGACAACTTTTTTGGAACACAGTTTCATCCAGAAAAATCTGGCAAAGTGGGAAAAATTATGATTCAAAACTTTCTAGACGTGTGTAAAAAATGAAAGTAATCCCCGCAATTGATCTGATGAATGGTCAAGTGGTACGACTCTACAAAGGTGATCCTAACCAGAAAACTGTGTATGGTGATAACCCAATTGAGATAGCAAAAAAATGGGAAGCAAGTGGTGCCGATATGCTTCACTTGGTAGATCTAGATGCGACACTTGGAAGAGGCTCAAATCTTTTAATAATTAAAAAAATTCTTGAGCAGACTTCAATTCCGATTCAAGTAGCTGGAGGACTAAGAGATGAATCAATAATAAACGATGTTTCAAAAATTTCTAACAGGATTGTTTTAGGTACATTGGCATTCAAAGACAAATCTACACTAAAAAAATTATTATCTAATTTAGGATCTGACAAAATTGTAATCTCTGTTGATCATGTTGATGGTGAAATAGTAATACATGGATGGCAAAAAGAGACAGGCATTAAATTAATTGATTCTATGAAAGAATTTCTTACAATGGGATTTTCTGAATTTTTGTTGACAAATGTTAGCCGTGATGGAACACTACAAGGACCTGATCTGGAATTTTTAGAACAAGCATGCAAATTAGATAACGCACATGTAATTGCAAGTGGAGGAATCTCAAATATTAAAGATATACAAGATGTAAAACAAAAAAATGCATTTGGAGTAATACTAGGCAAAGCACTTTATGAGAATAAAATTTCAATTAATGAGGCAAAACAAGTAGCATGACTCTAACAAAAAGAATAATTCCGTGTCTTGATGTAAAAAACGGCCGAGTAGTAAAGGGTCTTCATTTTGAATCAATTAAAGATGCTGGCGACCCCGTGGAATTGGCTGAAAAATATAGTAATGAGGGTGCAGACGAACTTGTTTTCTTGGATATTACTGCATCTGACGAGCAGAGAAAAACAATTAAGGATTTGGTTAGAAAAATTGCAAAAGTAATTGATATTCCATTTACAGTTGGAGGTGGTGTAAAATCACTAGAAGATGCAAGAAATATTTTACTTAATGGTGCAGATAAGGTAGGAATCAATACAGGTGCAATAAAAAATCCACACGTTATCACTGATCTAATGGAATTATTTGGAAGACAATGTGTTGTAGTTGCAATTGATGCCAAAAGAAATTTTGATACTCAAAAAAATAAAAATGTCTTTTCTGAGAATGGAAAACAATTCTGGTTTGAAGTTTTCATTTATGGCGGAAAGGAAGCAACTGGAATTGATGCAATTGAATGGGCAAAAAAAGCTGAAAAGCTTGGCGCAGGAGAAATATTACTTACCAGCATTGACAAAGATGGCACAAAAGACGGATATGATATTTTGTTAAATAGTGAAATTGTTAATTCCGTATCTATCCCAGTTATCGCGTCTGGCGGATGTGGAAAACCAGATGATATGGTAGATGTTTTTCAAAAATCAAATGTTGATGCTGCCTTGGCAGCCTCCATATTTCACTATCAAACACATGGTGTGAATGGAGTAAAGATGTATCTCAAAGAAAAAAAAATTCCTGTACGATTATAAGCTATGCTTTATGATCTGAAATAATGAAAAAATCAATCGATGATATTGATTTTGCAAAAAGTGACGGATTAGTTCCAGTAATTGTTCAAGATGCTAATACAAAAGATGTGTTGACTTTGGCTTATTCAAATAAAGAATCACTTGAGCTGACTAAAAAAACTGGCAACTCTTGGTTTTGGAGTCGTTCTAGAAACAAACTTTGGATGAAAGGTGAAGAATCTGGCAATACACAAAAAGTAAAAGAAATTCTTGTTGATTGTGATTCTGATGCAATTATTTATCTCGTAGAACCATCAGGACCAGCTTGTCATACTGGTGAGAAAGTTTGCTTTCACAACAATCTGGAAAAATAATTTAACACACAGGTTCGATATTTGTTCCAGGAACTACATCATCTGTTATTTCAAAATTTAAGTTTGGATAGTTTGTACCTCTAAAAACCATTGCCCACTTTCCTGTTATGTCATCAACTGAGCATATTCCTCTGCCTTTTGAAATTTGAGGTTCTATGTAGTAATTGAATGTAGATTTTACAGTTCCATCAAATGGAATGGTCAAATATACTGAGTAATGTGTATCATTTAGTGGTCTCAAAACTGCAATCTGACCTTTTTCATTTGTATTCAATCCTCCAATTACAATGAAAATTTTTTCACCTATTGTATATTGACTACGATCAATTTGAAATGGTCCTGATGTGATCCATTCTCTTTGTTTTGGTGAATACTCATTTTCCAAATTAATTTTTTCAACCTTATCTAATTTTTCTTGAATTTCAGGAACTTCGATTTCTGGTTTTACTTCCTTATCAAATGTGTCTTCAACTTCTATCACCTCTGATTTTTCATTGTATATCAAAATTATAGCTAAAACAATAACAAAAATACTTACTCCTGCTACGATACTTACAATTAGCCCCTTTTCCACACGTTTCATCTTCTAAAAATATCTAAAAACCTTTCTCATGATTGAAAAATCTCTAAAACATGGATTTCTAATCTTTCAAACCCTAATGCCAAATTTTTTAATAAATACTAGTATCTGTTCATTATATTTTTTACACAGTAAAGTTAAGCATTACTTAACTTGATATTAGGATTTTTTATGTATAGTCTGAAAGGAGAAAATAATCTTGGCTAGAACATCACTACAATGCAGAGAATGTAAAAAAGACTATGATACTGCTTTCAAGTATGTCTGCAATGACTGTTTTGGACCACTTGATGTAAAATATGACTTTCCCACAATTACAAAAAATACTTTTACAAATCGTGAACATACCTATTGGAGATATTTTGAATTATTGCCAATAGAAAACAAATCAAATATTGTCAGCATTGGTGCAGGAATGACACCTCTTATCAAAGCCGACAATCTCGGAAAAAAATTAGGACTGAACAATCTTTATGTCAAAAATGATTCTGTAAATCCGACATTTTCATTTAAAGACAGACCCGCAGGAGTTGCAATATCAAAGGCAAAGGAATTTGGATTGTCTGCAGTAGGATGTGCATCTACTGGTAACTTGGCATCTGCAACTGCAGCACATGCAGCTAAAGCTGGATTGCCTTGTCATGTATTTGCACCAAGTAATATTGAGATGGCAAAAATTGCACAGGCGTTATCATATGGCGCAAATTATATTGCAGTTGATGGAACGTATGATGACGCAAATAGAATAGCTGCACAGATTGGTGACAGCAAAGGAATCGGAATTGTAAATATTAACATGCGTTCTCACTATGTAGAAGGCTCCAAAACACTTGCATACTAAGTTGCAGAACAACTTGATTGGCAAGTTCCTGATCAACTGATAGTTCCTGTAGGAAGCGGCGCAATGCTTAATGCCATTTGCAAAGGATTTGAAGAACTACAAGCAGTTTCATTATTACATAATGTCTCAAATATGCACATGATTGCAGCGCAACCACATGGATGTGCACCTATTGTTGATGCATTTAAGAAAAATAGCAAGGAAGTCATTCCAGTAGAGCATCCTGATACCATTGCAAAGAGTTTGACAATAGGTGATCCTGGAGATGGTAGATATGTTTTGAAAAGACTGCAACAGTACAATGGATTTGCAGAAGAATGCAACAATAAAGAAATCTTGGATGCAATACTGCTTTTGGCAAAGACTGAGGGAATATTTACAGAGCCTGCAGGTGGTGTATCTGTCGCTGTACTCCAAAAGATGGTAGAGCAGGGAAAAATTGACAAAAATGACTCTGTAGTGTGCTATGTTACTGGAAATGGATTAAAAGCAACTGAGGCAATAATGGAAGTTTTGCCAAAACCAAAAGTGAGGAAGGCAAATATTGTAGAAATATCGGCGGTAGTAAACTAAATGGCAAATATCACATTTACAATTCCATCAGTGCTAAATCAAGGCGGTGGAGAGAAAAAAATAGAGATTTCAGCTGATTCTCTAACTAGTGCGTTTGCAAAAATATCTGAAATCATGGGTGATGATTTTAAGAGACGAGTTATAGAATCCGATGGAATTCCTCGCTCTCTGATTAATATTTACATTAATGGAAAAAACGCAAAATTTTCCGATGGAATGAACACCACACTAAATGACAGAGATGAGGTGTACATCCTTCCTGCAGTAGCAGGTGGTTCTGGAGAACTATCCGCAAAAGAACTAGATAGATTTTCAAGACAAGTTATGCTAGAAGAAATTGGTTACCAAGGACAACTAAAACTAAAAAATGCAAAAATATGTGTTGTAGGTATGGGAGGATTGGGAAATCCAATTACATCCAGACTATCTGCAATGGGTGTTGGCACTTTACGAATTGTTGACAGAGATGTAATAGAACTATCAAATCTACACCGCCAAACAATGTTTGATGAATCCGATGTCGGTCAAGTTAAAGTTGAAGTTGCTGCAAAAAAATTACAAAAATTAAATCCTAATTGTAAGATAGAAGCACTTGCAGTTTCAGTAAATGATTACACTGCATTAGAAGTAGTAGAAGGTTATGATGTTGTAATTGATGCACTTGATAGTGTTAATGCAAGATATGCGCTAAACAAAGCATGTGTTAAATTTGGAATTCCATTTGTTACAGGTGCAGCAGTTGGAGTATCAGGACAAGTATTTACAATTATGCCAAAAGAATCGGCATGTTACTATTGCATATTTCCTGATCTAAACGAAGACACAATGCCAACTTGCAGCATTGAAGGAGTTCATCCATCAATACTTTCTATTGTTGGAGGAATTGAAGTATCAGAAGCTGTCAAAATTATTATTGGAAAAAAACCAAGTCTATTCCAAAGAATCCTTCACATTGATTTAGAAAATCTTGACTTTACAAGCACTAGAACATTTAGAGCTGAAGAATGTCCAGTTTGCGGAACAGGAAAAATTACAGTGGCGCCAAAACAAGAACTGATCTTAGAAGAACTATGTGGAAGAAATAGTGGAAAGAGAACCTACTCCATTACTCCTACTGACACATTTGATCTTGACACAAACAAAGTTAGCATTCTTGCAAAAAAACAAGGATTCATAGTAGAGAATCTCGGTGACCTTGGATTATCTATGAGGACAAATGATCTTTCTGTCATCTTTATGAAAAAAGGCTCTGCAGTAATAGTGGGATCAAAAGATGAGAACGATGCCATATCATTATACAAAAGTCTGCTTGGCAGAGAAATTGCAAAAACTAGTCTATAAAAATTTCATAAATTACAATAAAAAGATGGAAAATATAACGATCATATTATAGAAAAAAGATAAAAGTATAATTTTTATGTCGCCATCATCTAATATTTTTATAAAATCTAATATTATGATGAAGAAATCTCAGAAATTTACCAAATTGTGGATAATTCGTCCATTAGCCTTATATACAAATTTTAAAGAGAAAAATCAATAACATGAATAACGAAATACAACGAAAAATAACTAGTCTTACATTAATGACAATTATGTTAGCTGGCGGTATGATCGTTGCTGTACCTTCAATGGTACCAGTAGCACATGCAGCTAACGCTAACTTATTTGTCTCCGCAGAAAACTCGCAGTTTTCTAACTACATGTCAGGACCACAAATAATTGAAGTCGTGATTATAGATAGTGATATCAATGACACTGATCAGTTAAAAGGTGAACCAGACGTTACAGTAAACGGCAAGATCCTGAGAATGGTTCAAGCCGTTGATGGTAACTGGTATGGCTACTTTGCAGATTCAACAATGGCATCAATTGCAGATTACACATCAACCACAGGTGGTGCAAACTCTGAAGGTTTGAACTTTGGTACATTATGTGCCACTGGTTCTACAACAGAAACTACCATCGGTATCTCTATTAGTGATACAGTTGGCGTTGCTCTTCCACTTGTCAGCTTGACAGGTGGTTCAAACGGCACATCTACAGGTTCTCAATTGACGTCTCAATGTACAGCAGATCTTACAAATGCTACACGTGCAAATGTAGTGAGAGAAGCCAAAACAATCAACTCCGCCTTAGCTGCCGATTTCTTAGGCCAAATTGGTCTAGGTAAAGAGGTAAACGGTGATTCAATAAATGATGATTTATGGCCATTCATTCAACTATATCCTCTAACAGTAGGTGGTAACGTTGTCATTCAGTACAGCAAAGGTGGTGGTGTTCAAACAACAACACTTACTTTTGATACTGTTGATAAATTTATCAGCACAGTCTTAGATAGAACTACATACACACAAAATGGACAAGTCCATCTCACAGTTACAGATCCATGGTTAAACATTGATCCAACTGATGAGGATTCTTGGACATTTGGTACCAATGCTGATTCATTGTCTACCAACTACCAAGTCTTCAATGAAAACGGAATAGCAGATGGAGCAGCAGTAAATAATGGCATCATAAACATTGCCGGCAATCTAACATCTTTAATGAATCCTGAAGCAGTCTTAACATTAAATGTTGATGCCCAAAGCATTGGTACTAATGTTGTAACTCTACAGGATACTGATGATGTTGTTTACACTACTTGTACAACTGCAGCACTTTGTGCTGCAACAGGTAGTGCCGGAAATGGTTTAGGTGCAGGTACACAACCAGTTACACTTACTGAATCTGGTCCAAACACAGGTATATTTGGAACATATGACGAATCAGATCAATCACAAATCAAAATTGCAAGTGGTGCAAAAAGAGGCACATCTGCAACAATTGGTTATGATACTACAAGTACAATTCTTGTAGGAAACAGTTTTGCAACAATTGACATTCAAGCAACTGATGCTGAATGGAACTCTGGTGAAGAGATTCCAATCATCCTAGTTGATAATGATGCCAACAAGAACAGCAGATCTGATGAAGATCTTACATTGTCTAATCCAAACGTTACATTGATTCCATCATTGTCAACTGGTGATCCATTCACATTAGGTGAAGAGACGAACTCTACTGGTATAACAGCAATTTATGCTGATGTATCAATTGCAGGTTCTTCTTTAGTTACTGCAGCAAATCCTGTAACTACAACTGTTACTGTTGATTCATTCAGCCAAATAGCCAGAATTGATGCTACAGCAACCAGTAGTTTTGCAGGAACTGACTCTATAATTATTGACTTGAAAGTTACTATGGGTGATCTAAGAAAGTCAATCACAAACACCAATACAAATGGTACTGCTCCTCGTCTACAAGGACTTAACCTCGTTAACTTGGATGTCCGTTCATTTAATAATACAGGTGTTTTTGATGTCTATCTACTCAACACTACTACTAATGTTCTCACTGGATCTCATACATCTCCAACAGCACTAACCGGTAATGTCGGTTCAGCTAAAATCGCTTCAAACGTAAGTGCAGAAAGTTTGAGTTCATTGAACTCAACTGATCTGAACTACAAATTGTTTAGAACTACAACTGGTATACCTGGTGGTACAGCAGATACAGCAAAAATTGGATTACTAATTCAACACAAAGTTAGCTCTACAACTGCAGATACTACAAACGTAGTAGAAACAGATCAGAGTATTGATCCAATTGTTGTTGACTTCTTTTCATTCGGATTTACCGATGATGGTTTACAAGCATCCGAAAGGATATCTAACCAAATCGTAAGATTTGAATTAGAAGAGTCTGGTGATAACACAAGTACATTTGAAGGCACATTGGAATACATAATGATCAATCAACTAAATGTTAAAACCGCCGCAACTTATACAAATCTTGAAACAATTAGCGATGAACCAACGTTTATCGTATTTGAAGATTTGACTGATGAGGATGCACCAAGAGTCAATTATCTTGACTTGGGTTCAGACGGTGTATCTACACAAATTGCTGATCAACAAAATGCTCCAAGCCATTCAGGTGTGGTATCACTTGATAATACTTCATACAAGGTTGCTGACACAGTTACTATAACTCTTGAAGACTTAGATCTTAACGTCGATTCTGAACTCATTGAAATCTATACAACTGTTTCCACCACCACTGATGTTGCCTTTGATACCATCGGCAAAGCATCTTTACCAACTTTAAGTTGGGGTGATCTGGGACAAATGTTAGATGTCACATTTAATGATGAACAATGGAGATCATCTGCAACAGCAGCATGTGTTACCGCCTTAGATACCATTGATACAGGTTTGAATGATGCTGGATTTACTCTAGTAGAAACCGGACCTGAATCAGGTATATTTGTCGGTGACTTCCAAATTCCATCAAAATATTGTGAATTAGGAGAAAGTACACCCTCCACAGTAACAGGTACAGACATTGAAGTCAACTATGTTGATTTCAGAGATGCATCTGGTGAAATTGTTGAAGTCGGTGATGGTGCAGGCGTTCGCGCAAACACTGGATCCGTCAGTCTTGATAGAACTGTTTACCCAGTACCATTTGGTATTGAAAGTGACTTTGTCGATCAAGATACAAAAACAACACCTAGTGGAAGAGCATTATTCCCAATCCATCAATCTGGAATGGCTACTAGCTCTAGTACTACAGGACTTTCATCAAGTGAGTATATCACAAACGGAGATCTAACTATTCACGTACGAGTTAATGACCCAGACTTCAACTTATCCGCAAATGGTGAAGATACTATTGGAACAAACGCTACCGGCACAACAACCGTAGTAGGACCTGTCAAGATCTCTGTTATAAGAGGTTCTTCATCAGTAATACTTGGTTACGCAGGTGGTCCAGCAGTATTAGCTGGTACAATTGATACCGATAATTCAGGTCTCAATGGCACTAGACAATTCGGTCCAATGACTGAAATTGCACCAGATGCAGGAATATTTGAATCTGACATAGTTGTTAGATACACCGATGGTCCAGCAAGTTCAAGTTGTTCAATAACAACTGACACTTTCACAAACCTAGATGGTTCAGGTACTTCAGTAACAGATAGATTTGACGCCTCCCCAACATCAGGTACAGCTTACTGTATCATACAAGGAGATATTCTCCAAGTAGAATACACTGATCCAACTGATGCAAGTGGTGATGTCAACACTGTTACTGATTCCGCTACCTTTGACCTAAGAAACGGTGTATTGCAATCCGACAAATCAGTTTACATTATTGGATCCGATATGATCTTGACTCTCATTGAACCAGACTTCGATTTGGACAATGATCAAGCTGAGACATATGACTTGGACTTGATTGAATGGGACTCTGATGCTGCAACCGTCACCATGGGTGACGCTGATGGCGTTGGATCTAAATTCGACCCAGAACCAGCTTCCTTCAGAGAAACAGGTGACAGCACTGGAATCTTCCAGATCGTCATCGAAATCCCTGAAGTAATAACAGGTACAGAACGATTAGAAAGAGGAGAAGAAATTGTCCTCGAGTATACCGACTGGGGTCCATCAGGATCTGACTATGTAGGTGATGAAGATGAAGATGTCAACTTGACCCTCTTCACTTCAAACTTCGGAGCAACTGTAGAGCTTGACCAAAAAGTTTACACATGGACTGATAAAGTCTACATTACTATCGTAGCCCCAGATCACAACTTTGACAGTAACTTAGTTGACGAAGTTGGTGACTCTGCCTTGGACCCAATAAAGGTCTCAACCAGAGGAGCAAATCTCGATCTCTATAAACTCGTTGAAACTGGTACTGACACAGGCATCTTCACTGGTGAGGTAATACTCGTCGGATTTTCACATGATGCTGATGGCGATACCACAACTGGTACAAACGGTAATGATGTAGTAGCCCAATCTGCCTCTGGCAGTGGCCCAACAAGTGGTCTATTACCAACTGATGATGACGACGGCATTACTGTCTCCTTTGAATTCTCAGAGGATGAAACAATTGTCGGCTCAGCATTAATCAGATGGAATATTGGTGAAGTTCAGTGGCTTGAAGCAAGCTATCCAGCAAGCGGTACAGGTGTTATAAGAGTAATTGATCCAGACATGAACTTAAAACCAGAATCAGTCGACAATTTCGTTGTTGACACATGGTCTGACTCAGATGCCGGAGGTATTGACCTTACTGTAACTGAGACTAATGAGGCAACCGGAATATTCGAAGGTACAGTGTTCTTCACTACTCCCGATGACTCCTCTGGTCACAGACTCAGAGTCGCAGACGGTGACACAGTCACTGCAGACTACGAGGACAATACACTACCTAATCCATACACAACAGCAGATGAACTTGATATCTCTGCCACTTCACTAATCGGTACTGTTGTACCACCTCGCGAGAGAGCACCAGCTGCTAACTTGAGAACAGTTGACGCATTCGGTAACAGC
>SXGS01368224.1_pt1 | contig 11969 bp, 13 predicted proteins | sample 3174681 | NCBI WGS metagenome assembly SXGS01 (sample SAMN11356861, study PRJNA531348) | freshwater metagenome | isolation source: freshwater sample F1-80 | place: China: Fuxian Lake, Yuxi | collected 2017-12-25
AATAGCCACGCGCTGCTTCTGTCCGCCAGAAAGGAAGAGTGCCTCGGTGTGTAATTTTTTCTCCAGTCCAACTGATGCGACGGCCGCCTCCACCCGAACTTTCCGCTCATCTTCGGTGAGATCTGCATAGAGGAGGGGCAACTCAACATTGTGAAACACGGATGATCGTCCGAGGAGATTAAATGACTGGAACACGAATCCGATTGTTTCATTTCTCATGTGCGCACGTTCGTCATCTGTATAATCAGAAATATTTTTTCCAAGCAAACGGTAGACACCATCTGTTGGAATATCGAGTAAACTGAGAATATGCATGAGTGTTGATTTTCCTGATCCTGATGGACCCATAATGGCTACGAACTCTCCTTCGGAAATCGACAAAGAAACATCGTCGAGGGCGCGAGTCGCTGCTCCATCGTTCACGTAATCTTTCGTGACGTGTGATACTTCAATCATGAATCGTAAAGCGTTATTTTTTCACCGTTGTATGCGCCACCTGATCACCTTCCTGGAGACCTTTTATCACTTCAACATTTCCGTACTGATCGCGCTTGCCGATTTCTATTTCCTGCTCGATTGTTTTTCTATCCCTGTATCTCTGGATAAATACTTTTCCATCTCGTTCGGTCATGAGATATTCCGGCACGAGAAGAATATTTTTCTCTTCGTTCGTAACTATTGAAAGATTGGCTGAAAATCCACTTAAAATCCGCTCATCATCCTCAGCTGGCTCGACAATAATACGATAGTGAACGACACCATCGAGCATGGTCTCTACCCAGTCAATTTTTGAAACAGTTCCCTTAAATGTCTCATCCGGAAATGCGTCGTAGGCGATATTCACCGGATTATTCATCTTCACCTGAGAAATATCCGCCTCAGAGACAAAGGTCTCAATTTCTTTTTCGCCCGACTCGACAATCTGCATGAGCGGCGCATTCGGTGCGACCATCTCGCCAACTCTCGTATCAATTTTCACAACGGTTCCCTTTACCGGAGACCTCAGCGAGAGGCGAGTGCTTCCTGTTTCTATTACCACCTGATTTTTTTCTACCTCTTCTCCCACTGCAACGTTCATCTTTGAAATGCGGGCTCCCCGATCAGCATTCAGCTTATAGCTCGTCTTAAACCTTGTTTTTCCGGTTACCGCGACCTCTTCGGTGAGCGTCCCTCGAGAAACCGTCACGACGGTGGTTTTTGGCTGGAATGAAGCAAATTTGAAGCCGATTCCGACTGCCGCTGCGATAACAACCAGACCAATAATGATGGAAACACTGCGTTTCATAGGGGTCGAGTATAGGTCTTATTGATGCCATTCGTCAAGGTGTGTATGATATCGCCATGAAACACGAAGTACAGATTGTGTATGAAGATGAGTTTATGTTCGCCGTGAACAAGCCGGCGCGAATCGCGAGTGTGCCGTCAGAAGGCATTCCGCTTCACCGAACGATGTTGGGAATTGTTCAGGAGTTTTGTGCGGCGCGAGAGAATGAGTATGTTCCCTATCTGCTGCATCGTATTGATATGCAAACATCCGGACTTTTGATGTTTGGAAAACATGAAAAAGATCGTGAGCCACTCGAAAATATTCTTACCCAGAAAACAACTCAGAAAAAATACACTGCTCTGGTAAAAGGCATTCCACGAGGAAGTGTTATTACCGCACGATTGAAGGCGCGAACATCTGATGCAAAAGTTTTTGCGCAGACGAAGTACAAAGTTATTCGTGTCTACAAAGTTCTTGGTACGGTTGTGTCGCTTGTAGAAGCCCAAATTCTGACGGGACGAAAACACCAGATCCGACAGCATTTTGCAAATATCAAGTGTCCGGTCGTGATGGATGGCGAGTATGGAGACTTTGCGTTCAATCGAAAATTTCGGGAAAAGTTCCGTTTTAGCCGGCAGTTTCTCCACTCTTCATCGGTTGAGTTTCACCATCCGCTCCTTGAGAAAACAGTAAAAATCACCGCACCATTGTGGCTCGATCTCGAGAGTGTTCTTGAAAAGATGATCGATCCGAAGGTACTTGCACCAACGAATCACCACCTGAAAAAGCCGAATCCCCGGAGAAAGAACTTCAGTCGGCGGAGGTAAATAACTCTTTCAAAATATCAACATTTGCCTTATCGGGTCCTTGATTGTCGAAGCCGGGGACTTCGAGAATCCAGGCGGCGTGATGGAGGCGTTTTTCTGATGTGAGAGCCTTGAAACCTGCGAGGCCGATGTGGCCATGTCCGAGATTTTCGTGACGATCACTGTGAGAGTTATGTTTTGTTTTTGAGTCGTTGACGTGGAGTGCGACGAGATCTTGAAGATTGATTTCTTTGTCCCACTCGTCGAAAACTTTTTTTACATTTTCTGCGGTAACCTTTTCTGCCAATACCCCCGCCTCAAATGCGTGCGCCGTGTCGAAACAAACTTTTACACGAGGATCATGTACCAGTCGTTTGATGCTACCAAGGTCAGCGGCGCTACTTCCGAGTTTTCCACCACCGCCGGACGAATTTTCCATGACCAGAAATGTGTCGCCAGGAATCTGTGCCAGAACTTCCTGCATGCCTTTCGCCGTCTGTTCGATTGCGTGATCACGGGACATATCACCACCAAAAGAGCCCATGTGAAAAATCAAGCCTCTTGCACCCAGCAGGGTTGCAATTTGTAGATGTTCAGACAAACTTTTCACTGATTTCTGATAGGATTCTTCTGAGCTGGTCGCGAGATTTTGAAGGTAGGCTGCGTGGAGATAAACGGCTTTTACGTCAGAATTTTTCATTGCTTCCTGATATTTTTTAATGGTACTTTCGTCTGGAATTTTTGCAAACCACTGGCGTGGCGAAGCGCCAAAAAACTGAATCGCGTTCGCGCCAATTCGTGTCGCATTTTCAATGGCACGATGAAATCCGCCAGCTGCAGAGACATGACCACCGATGAGTATGCTAGGGTTTCTGTTCTTCATCCTTTTTGATCAGTCGTGTGAGATAAAAAGTGACGATGATAATCGCGAGCGTAAGACCGGCGGCATACATGAATTTTGCGAGCAACGTATTTTGTGTTGCTGGGAAAAAATATTCAATCAACGCTTTTATGGCTTCATTCCATGCTAAACCAGCCACCAGACCGAGAGAAGCAGCAACGTATGTCAGTAACTGTTTTTGCACCTCGCGTTTTACGGCAGCACTTTCATTTTTCAATTTTTCTTTCAGGGAGGCTCTGTCCATGGATGTATTTTACCGCACTTGTTCAACTTTTTCCAGCTTCAAAATAGCGATTTTTTGAGCGGCACCGCGATTGTAGCCACCTGTTTTTCCATCCGAGCGAATGACGCGATGACAGGGGATTCCCGGGTCGTAGTTCTTGTTCAGAATATTTCCAACCGCACGAAAAGCTTGTGGACGACCTGCTGCGATGGCCACTTCTTTGTAGGTGAGCGTCTGTCCTTTTGGAATTTTTTTGACGATAGCATGGATAGTGTCGCGAAATGTAGGTGCCATATGCCTGATGTCATGTGATAAAGTGATACGCGATAATTCCGAATGCGACGGAGACGTTGAGGGATTCTTTTTTGCCGAGCATAGGAATTTTGAGAATTTTTGTTGCGCGTTTGAGAATGTCTGGAGAGAGACCTTCTACTTCACCGCCGAGAATGAGTATGGATTTTTTGGAATTATATACGGTCAGCTCTTTGTAGTTGATCGCATCTGGATGAAGTTCGATCGCGTAGATTTCGATGTCTGGATCCTGTTTTTTCGCTACATTAAGTGCGTCAAGTGTCGACTCCGCGTGTTCCCATTTCACAAATTCTTCGGCACCGAGAGAAACTTTTGTGACGCGTGAGTTGGGACGGCCATACTTGTCGAGTGGACCGGGAGTGATGCCGCATAGAAATATTTTCTCCACACCTGCAGCATCCGCGGTTCGAAACATTGAACCGACGTTATGCATACTCCGGATATTATCGAGAATAACGATCATAACAGGGAAGTGGTGCGGGAGGTAGTGCGCCCAGTATACCTTATGGTATAGTTGGTGCATGAAAAAACTCCTTTGCAGTCTCTTTTTAGCTTTGATTACGGTTCTTCCGGTCGGTGCCCAGCAGGCAGACGTATCCACCAATCAATCCCTTCCTCCGCAACTTTACGAACCAGAACTTTACTCGACCGCGGTCGTTGAGGACATTATTAAAGAGGGTGAAGAAGATATTGCCGGTGTGAAACAAAAATTCCAGGAGTTGAAGTTGAAAATTGCGAGCGGAAAAGAACATGGAAAAATAGTTATTGTGAAACATGGTGGACAGGTCATGATTGCCAACAATCAGCTTGTTGATAAAGGAGAGAAGATTATTCTCGTGAAGACACTCGCAGAAAATGGACAGGAGGGATATTACATTGCTGACAAGTATCGACTGCCGTGGTTGTTTTTTGCCGTGGTACTCTTTCTTGCGCTTGCGGTGTACTTCGGACGGGTAAAAGGTGTGATGTCGATCGTGGGACTTGCGTTCAGTATCGTTATTCTGCTCACGTTTGTGGTGCCCTCGATTCTCTCGGGCACCTCGCCATTTCTTGTAACATTTGTTGGATCATGTTTGATCGCGACGGTATCGATGCTGCTGGCACATGGACTGAGTCGTCGCTCACTGATTGCCATGGTGAGTACGCTTTTGACCCTGCTTATCGCCATTCTTCTGGCTGTGCTCTTTGTTCATCTCTCGCAATTATTTGGTGGCGGTTCTGATGAGGCGGTCTATCTGCGACTCGATCCAAATCTCCAGGTCAATCTTCAAGGTCTGCTCCTCGGTGGAATTATTATCGGTACCCTTGGTGTGCTCGATGATATCACGACGGCACAGGTGGCAGTTGTGGACGAACTTAAAAAAGCGAATGCATCTCTCAGTGCGCGTGAACTTTATGCTCGCGCGATCTCTATCGGACGTGAACACATCGCCTCGCTGGTGAATACTCTGGTTCTGGCGTATGCGGGTGCAAGTCTTCCATTGTTTCTCATGTTCACCCTTCCAGGGGCTCAGCCGCTGTGGGTGACTTTCAATAGTGAGTTCATTGCCGAGGAGGTCATACGAACGCTGGTGGGCAGCAGTGCGCTCATTCTCGCGGTTCCACTTTCGACCCTGATGGCGGTGCGATATTTGGCGAGAAAATCGTAGGGTTTTACTAGCTTTGTTTCAGCTTTGCTACTTCTCTATGTTTTCTTGACAATGTTGCTATTTTTATTCATAATAGCTTCCTTTTTTATAAATCTCACCTTTTTCTATGGCTCTTTCACAGCGTCAAGAACCAGCCGAGGCAGATCACCCTTGGGCAAATCGTGGAGCTCCGCGCACCCGTACGAGTAGTCGTCCCATTCTGGATAATACCCCGACTGACTATGTCCGTCGAAATGAAGCAACAATATCTGCCAACGATCTTCTGATACTCCAGCAGTTTCATCAGAAACTTAGTAAGGAGGGTTTTATTCATCAAGCTGACACGTCCCGTTTTAAGGGACAAGATATCGAGCGGCGGGAACTGACGGTGATGTGCATGACACTTCCCCTGGCTCGTGGACAGGAGATGCGAATGACTCTCGCATGGAAGATGTTGGAAGTTCCAGGGCGGCAGTGGCAGATGCGGATTCACGATCCGCGCAAAACACGTATGCATTCTGAGACTGGTACACTTTTTCAAATCGGTTTTGGACTTGAGCGATTTTTAGTACAATGCCGAGCAGATAGACAGTTAGGATTCGATCAACTTTTATAAGAATCTCATTTTTTAAACATCTCAATTCACATGTCACTCGATTCAACAAATTCTCCTCATTTTACTGCTACCGTCTTGCCGGAACTTCCTCCGCCGATGAGTGATCGGCCAACCATGCTCGTAAGAATGGTTCGGATCGATAACAGGAAAGGTGCTCCTCCTGGGCCGTCCCATCCTGTTTTTGGCTTTTCTCCAAGAAATACGCCCCCTGTACCCTTTTGTCCGGCTAAGACAGCTCAAGATCATGCTGCTGAACCTTCCCTTCCAACGCTTGCGGCCAATATGGAGACTTATGTTGCCCATAACTATCATGCCTGTGTCGCAATGACGCATGCTCGTGAGCTTCTGACGACCCTTGGTTTTGTTGATGCACCTTATCCGACCTCAGATCATGCCAAGGATCTCAAACGTCATGCTTTTCCTGTTATGCATGTTGGCCTTCCGACTGAGCTAGATCGGCCAGCTCACTTCATTACGATCAAGCACCTTCCTCAAGAAAGAGCGCTTGAGTTCTCCGACATGATCGGTAAACGAACCCCTGAAGCCCCTCATCAGGTGTCTTCCGATGATGATCTTCGTCCCCTGATTCAGGCGAGCGTGACTCATTATGAAGTCTATACCCTCATTCGGAGGAAGTGTTAAGCATTTATTTAACGTCTATTTTTTCAATTCGAATAATGCAGCCTGGAGTCATTTTTACGACATCTACGTTGATGTCGCCTGGCTCCTTCATGAATCTGCCAACTGAGAGGTAGCCATGTTTTGGATTTTCTGTCGTTGGTGTTGAGCTTTCCCATGCGGCTTCGTGGCCATCACGAATCAGGCCGAGACTTCGTGCGAAGGTGTATTCTTTTGGCGGCATATCTTTGATCAGTTTTTTCTGTCGATCAAGAATCGTCACCCGAATACGGGCAGATGATTCGTCATTGCCGAGTATATTTGTTATCACCTCATTCGCTGTTCCTGATGTGATGCCATTACCATACTTGTCCATGCCCATATACTGGAACTCATTTTTTGCCAGATCAAGTGATGGAATGGTCGTTTTGATGTTCAGCTTTTTTCCTTTATAGCATGCGGGAAATTCGCCGCCGGTCATGGCAACTTCGGTCGTGATGTGTTGTTGAAACTCGAGAGAACGAAACTGTGTTCCTTTTTCGGCGCCTTCGATCGTCCAAAGGGTTGTGAGGTATGGTTTGAGGTAGGTGAGTGTCTGATATCCGTAGGCGGTACCACTGTGCTCAACACCATCACCGAGATCAAATCTGAAGTACACGAGCGGATCAGATGCCGATGCTTCTGCGCCTTCCAGGCGATCGTGATTTTTCGTGCGCGAGGCGTTATTGAGAGCAAAGAAGCGCGGGCGAATCTTTCGTCCTGGATCAAAACGGCGCGCCTGATTGACGGCTATCAGCGCATAAAATCCGCACTGTTCCGGACACTTGATGGTCGTTCCCTGATCAAATACATCGAGCTCGACACCATATCGATCCTCGATCTCCTTACGATGATCGTAGATTCGAATGCGGGTTGCATCATTTTCTGAACATGAGACATCGGGCTCACTTCCGAAAACATCGGTAATATTTCTGAATCTGGCAATAGCGAGCGGGCTGAGGATACCAAGAATAAATTTTTGAGTCTGATCCTGGATATTCGTAATGTCGGGGTGATTTTCTTCCTGTGCCTCAAGGTAATGTTTCAATGCGGTCAGTGCCCGGTGGAGACGGGTATTTTCTGGCGATGAAGAGCCTGGGAGGTCGAGACCAACGCTCTCTGGATTGAGAGGAATATTCTCCAGAACCTTGATCGCTTTTTCAAGCGTTTTGAGTCCGATATTTTTGAAGGCTTCGACTATTGCATCATAGTCCGTATCGCGACGATTGGCCTCGGCATGTATTTTCTGTCGCAGCATTTCTACCCGAGCATCCTGTGAAAATGTCAGAAGTTTTTCCTGAGGAGTATCTTTCTCGAATGGTGATGGAAAAAAATCCCCCATCCACTCTGCTGCTTTTCGAAAATCGTCAATTGAAAATTCCTCAGCCAGAGCAGTAATCATCTCTGGGGGAGACATTTCACTACTGTACATTTGCAGCCATGCCCTATCTTCTGGCGTTATTTTTTTTGCTACTTCGAGAAGGGACCCTACTGTCTCGCAAAACATGATTACATGATTATGGCGATACATATTAGAAGAATGCTTCTTAAAATCAAGCGAACTGGCTTTATATTGCACTTTTTAGTTTTGACTGTTACCGTATTTTCGGTTCTTTTCACCTTTTGCTGCATATGACTTCCACTCCGTCTCCTTCCAGTATGGGTACGAATCGTATTGAGGTGCTCGACTATGTTCGTGGCCTCGCGATCATCCATATCATTCTCTACCACTACTTCATCGAGTGGTTTCATGGAAGTTTTCTCATTGTTCCTCAGGGAATTGCCGCGAATGTATCACGAGTGACGATGTTTGAAGATGCGGGCGTACTTGGTGTGGTGAAAAATCTGTTTGGCTTCTTGTGGGCGTATGGATTTTTTTCCGTGAATTTATTTCTGGTATTGAGTGGATTTTTACTGACATATTCGGCCCTGAAACAAGAAATACGCCTGGCAGATGCGCCTAAGCCGGTGACATTTTTTGAGAAAATGGAGGTGCTGCTTGCGTTTTATTGGAAAAAAATGAAGCGTGTTTTGATTCCGCTGTATATTTCTATTTTGATCGGAATTGGATTTTTGTATTTGAGAAATGTCTTATTTCCTTCTCTGGGTGGGCCACCGATCTACACCGGATTCGATGTATTGAAATTATTTTTTATACCGCTCCTCGTTTTTGATATTCCATTTTTGCAGAAGTTTAATGGAGATTTATGGTTTATTACACTGATTCTTCAGCTCTATATCCTCTTTCCGCTGCTCTATCGCGCACTCAAGTCATTTGGTGTCTGGAAATTTCTCGGACTGCTTTTTGTCCTGACGATTGGATTCCGATATCTCGTGACCTATCAGGGCTGGTCTGCTCCGATGGGCGTTATTGCTGATGCTCCTCACGGTTATAGGTTGTTCAGCTTCTTCCTTCCACGACTGGTTGAGTTTGGGTTTGGCATGGGACTTGCGTATCTTTTTCTCACTGGAAAAGATCTTCTGGGGAAAATAGCGGGGTGGAAAGGTTTTCTTAGCGGCGTTGCGCTGACACTTGGCGGATTTGCGTTTGATATGTATCGATGGGGCTGGCCGTATGCTGATCTCATGGCTGCCGTTGGCCTGTTTATGGTGTTTTTAAATATTGGCGTTTTGTTTGCGCGGATTGAGTTACTACGTCGACTCATGGTTTTTTTGAGCGACTCGTCCTATGAAAATTTCCTGCTGCATCACTATTTCTTGAATTACTTTTTGATGCCGCTTTTGTTGGCTGGGGGGTTGATGTACGAAAGTATCTTCTGGCTGATGATGCCCGTTTTTGTCATTGGGTCAGTGGGAATTGGATGGGCAGCACAAAAAATAGGTGCGAGATTGGGATAACTTCATGCCTGTTTCGCTAGTTCAGCCCGTACCTTTGGAGCAATGCTTTGATGCATTGTATGGGCTTTTTTTCCTAGTAGCCATATTGCGTATACCTCTGGCGCACCAAGATGAGCACATATCTTCTTCGCAACTACATCAGGAATACTATAAATCCCTACACCAGAAATTCCTCGGCTTTTTTCAATAATCCCTGCGGAAACATCGAGGAGTCCAAAACTAGCGGCAAATACTGTCATATTCTTGAGAAGTTCCCAGGGCAACACTCCTGTATTGAGATTCGGCACGTACGTTTCGATAATTTTACCCACCTTTGAAATATCGTCTGCGCGCATTAATCTTTCCTGATTTTCTGGTGAAAGTTTATTAAACCATTCCTGCAATTTCTGCATTCCGGCTGATTTTTTTATACTCAGGACATGGTTCGCGATCTCTTTTGGAGATATATCTTCGTTCTGCTCAATGGCGTCAGTAGGCTGTTCTGGGCTGGACATGAATTTTTATTATTTGTATTGTTGTTATTATAACATAATTTTTATATTTTTGCAATAATTTACATGACTTCCAGGACTGCCGTCTTCAAGTAACGACCCTCTGAAAAGCCCAGAGACTCGGCGTGATCGGCGGGTTGGGCAATCCACTTCAGAAGCTTCACCTGTTTGTGGGCACGACCGGCAGCGATGCGAAGAATGTCGCGGAAAGCCTCCTGAGTGATACGTCCAGAACAAGAACTGGTCACGAGAATGCCACCTTTTTGGAGATGGGTGAAACAGTTTTGATTGAGCATCATGTAGGCTTTGGAGGCACTGGGGACATGCGCCTCGGTCTTGGCGAGGGCCGGTGGATCACAAATAATAAGATCGTATGGACCATGAGGAAGTTCCGTCTGGCCGATGATTTCAAAAATATCGTGGTCTTCAAATGCATATTTTTTTGTGTCTTTCGGGTCGACGTTGTTGAGGGAGAAGTTCTGTTTTGCCTGCTCAAGCGCGGGTTTCGAGATATCGATACTCGTCACCTGAGATGCATTATTTTTTGCCGCATAGACACTGAAAGCTCCGGTGTAAGAGAAAAGATTGAGGACTCGCTTGTTCGCCGAGAGCCTTCCTACCTCTGCGCGAGCATCACGCTGATCGAGAAAGAAGCCAGTTTTCTGGCCATGCATCACGTCAGCCTGGAAGGTATGACCATTTTCCTGAAATGTAACTGGCTCGTCGACGTTGCCGAGATGAACCGTAATTGGCATATCCTTGAGTCCTTCTGATTTTCGGAACTCGATGTCGGAACGCTCCACGATGATACGCGGTGAGAAAACTTTTTTCAGTGCATTCACAATTTCTGCACGGAACTGCTCCATGCCAGCGGTATGAATCTGGAAAACAAATGTGTCATTATATCGGTCAATAATCAATCCAGGGAACATGTCAGTTTCTGCATGTACGAGACGATATCCATTCGTATTTGATGGAATATTTTTCTGCTTCCAGTCGTCGAGATCCTTGAATCGTTTTTCAAAAAAAGCTGCATTAATTTCCTCATTTGAATTTCTCGTCAGGAGACGAACTCGAATATTGGTAAGTGGACTGTAGGTTCCAATGCCAAGCTCTTGGCCATTCGATGCAAGGACTTTTACCAGCGAACCAGGCGTGAGACTTTTATTTTCTTTCTCAACCCCATTTGAAAAAACCCAGGGATGTCCACCCAGGATGGGAACTTCTTTTTTTGGCTTAAGGGTAACGGTTGGGAGAGATGTCATGGGTCCTTTTTACAGCACTGCGGTCGCAATAGCAAAGTAAATCGTCACACTCATGACGTCCTGAACAATCGTTCCAATGGGACCGCTTGCATTAGCAGGGTCAAATTTCAGCTTACTGAAGAGGAAAGGAATGATCAATCCTGTTAAAATTGAGGAGATAACCGCGAGAAATAATGCGACCCCGAGCACCATTCCCATCTCAATGTTTCCATAGAGTAGAGCGCCGGAAAGGGCCAGCAACACGCTGATAACCAGCCCGGTAATGACAATAATCGGCAACTGACGAACGATATACTTCATAAAGGCGAGCTTTGGATCCATAGCGAGATCGCGGATAATAAATGCCTCCATCTGCGTTCGGGCGGCGTCGGCCATGTAGACCACCAGAGGAATAAACGCTGCGAGTATGAGATTTTTCTGAAGAGTTTCTTCGAACCCGGTTACAATTTTTGCCGTGAGCAGACCTCCGAGCAGACCAATAATCAACCACGGCAGACGATGCTTCAGTGACTTGAATATCGTCATATTCGTTAGATTGTCGTAGGCATCTTTTCCTGAGATACCACTTGCGCGCAGGGCATTTTCTACCGCCTCCCGATCGAGGACACGCATGATGACGTCGTACTGGATAACTCCGAGGAGCACGCCACTTTCTTCTGCGACAGGCATCTGTTTAATCTTGTGCGTCAGCGCCTGAATAGCCACTCTTTCCTGATGAGTATGTGGTTTTGCTGCGATAATCTGTTGCTGCATGATATCTTCAACCTTCGATTCTTTTTTATGAGAAAAACATTCCTTGATGGAAAATATACCCTTGAGACGACGCTGACTATCCACCACATAAATATAATCGATGGCAACAAATTTCTTCGCGTATTCTTCGAGCATTTTTTCTACGTCGCGGAGTGAGCTTCCGAGCTGCACGACTGGAATTTCATCAATGC
>SXGS01485030.1_pt1 | contig 11967 bp, 13 predicted proteins | sample 3174681 | NCBI WGS metagenome assembly SXGS01 (sample SAMN11356861, study PRJNA531348) | freshwater metagenome | isolation source: freshwater sample F1-80 | place: China: Fuxian Lake, Yuxi | collected 2017-12-25
GCCTAAACGACGTGCGCTACCGATCGCTATTGAGGGGCAGACGAATGTGGATCGTGGTCCCGAGGCCCGGTTCACTCTCGACGGCAATCGATCCCTTGTGGGCGCTGACCACATCCTTCACAATCTTTGTGCCGAGCCCGGTCCCCCCGGCTTTCCGGCTGATCACCTGGCTGGTGAATAGCGAATCCCGCACCTCCGGTGCCATCCCGCGCCCCGTATCGACGACGGAGAAGGAGCCTCTCCGCCCCCGCCTCGACCCGTCCACGCACCGTCACGGATCCACCGGGAGGGACTTCCGGAATCGCGTTATCGATCACGTTGTAAAAGGCATTGAACAAGCGGCGCTCATCCGCTTGAATGACCGGCAACAATTCCAGACCTTCGGCATGCAACGCGACCCTCTTCTCTGCCGCATACCGCTGGAGAGGTCATCACGTCTGCCACACAGGTTGCGATCCGGCAGGATTTAAACTCCGGCGCCGTTGTCACGCCCTTTACCGCATCGGCCATCTCCCTCACGCGATCCTGAATGCGGCGGGCATTGTTGACGACCATACCCACCAGCTCACCGCTCACCTTCCGATGCGCCTCGGCCTGCGCCCCCTCCCCCTTCAACACTAACCCATCGAGGATCTCCTGAACTTCTTCCCGCAAGAGATCCACGCCGCTCAACACCGGCATCAGCATATTCTTGACGTCGTGGCCGATATCTCCCAGTGCGCGGGTCACCTCCGCCACTTTAATCTCCTCCAAAAGCTCTGCTGCCAAGCGCTTCCGCTCACTGATATCCTCGATCGTCCCTTCGTAATGGAGAAGATCTCCCTGCTGATCACGCACCTCCCTTGCATTCACCGACACGGAAATAACGCTGCCGTCCCGGCAGGCCAGCTCTGTTTCAAATCCACGGAGAGCCCCGGACTTGCTCAGCTCGGCCAGAACCGCATCCCGCTTCTTCGGGTCAGCATAAAGCTGGAGCCCGATATTCGTGACCGTTACAACCAGCGATTCCGGCGAGTCATAGCGCAGCATCTGAGCCAGGCTGGGATTGGCCATCAGAAACCGTCCATCCGGTGTCGACTGAAAGATCCCCTCCACCGCATTTTCAACGACGCTCCGGTAGCGCGCCTCCGCCTGTTGCTTCGCCTCTTCAGCCTGCTTGCGATTCGTAATGTCACGAATGATTCCGCTGAAAAAGATCCTGCCGCTATTCTTCCCGCTGCCCAAAGAGAGTTCCAGCGGAAACTCCGTCCCGTCTTTCTTCAACCCATGCAGCTCGACCGTCCGTCCCATGACACGGGCCTCGCCGGTAGCCGCCAGACGCGTCATGCCTGCCTGATGCGCCTCCCTGTATCGTAGCGGCATCAACAACGTGAGCGGTTGCCCGATCACATCCTCCTCGGTATAGCCGAAGAGCCGCGCGGCAGCCTAGTTCCATAAGAGGATGGTCCCGTTGTAATCGGCTAGCAAGACTGCGTCAGGCGTAGCGCCCACCACAGCGCGAAACCGTTCTTCGCTGGCGCTCAAATTCTCCTCGGCTTGCGCGGGCCTGGAGGCCAGCCGTTGCGCATCAGCGATTTGACGGAGCGCGAAGCGGAGCTCGTAGGAGTTGTAGGGTTTCGCCAGGTAGGTGAAGGCGCCGTGGTGGAGGGCCTCTACCGTATCATGCTCCTGCGTGGAGGCCGTGAGCACAATGACCGGGAGGAAGGGAGCGAGTTTCTTTACCCCGCGCAGGACCTCCAAGCCGCTCAGACTCGGCAAGCCGAGATCCAAAATCATAACCCCGACCTGTCCCTCTTCAACTACACACAAAGCCTCGCGCCCGGCTTGCATCGTGCGAACCTCATACCCTGCATGTTTCAGGAAATCGCCCAGAGCGGTACAGATATCCGTGCTCATCGTCCACGATGAGCACGGAAGGAAAAGGAAGGAGACTAGTATCCATGAGCCACCTCATCCCAGTTGAACGGGAAAGGCCTGTGACCGACAAGAGCTTGCACCGATCGAAGAGAAAAGTAAGCTAGGCATACCCATGTAGTTACTTATCGAGCAGTGGAAACCTATGGTAGTGCAAAGCCTCAGCCAATAAACGCACTGGAGGCGCAGCCTCTTGACTACATGGAGGATGCTTGCGAGGCGAGAACGAAGCTGGCAGGCCTTTTCATCATTCTGCTACAGCGCTGGAGACAATGTCCTGATAGTAAACGTCCAGCACAGCTCTGCCGGCTGGCTCGACAAGGACCAGTTGGCGCTGATCTAAGGTGTTGGCGCAATAGAGATAGACTCCCTCCTCCGCCTGCCCCAGCTCGACATGGAGCTGGCGTCCATCCGGCTCCTGCTTCGTCGTCTCTTTCAGCAGCTGCTTGTTGCGCAGCTGCTCCCAGATCATCTGCGCGGAGGGCCAATGGTTCTCATAGAGAGGCTCGCCTGAATCGGGCAAACCGGTTTTTAGTTTGACTCGATCGAAGGGAGGGCCCTCATCCGGCTCCGGCGCTTCATCCCAATGAAACCGGCAAACAGCGCCCCGCCCCAAGAGATAGAAGGGCCCATCGTCGGCCACTTCCTTCACGAGACGATAGCGGATCAACTCTGGCTGCTCGATCAAGACAAAGCCTCTTGCAGCCAGGGCCCGCTGCAGCGGAACTCTCCTGGCCAACTGACGGGTCTTCTCAAAGAGCATCATGCGCCCGCCTGCAGCAAGCAGAGAGCTCAGGCCATCGAGCCTGGCGCCAATCCCCGTTCGCTGTTCAAAATCTGCTTGTGGCCGGCTCTCGCTCCCACGCTCAAAGGTATTCCAACTGCGGCTGGGAATGCCCGGGTCCTGTTCCGCTTGTAAAAGGGCATGGGTGGCAAGAATCAATTCACAGGAACTTGCGGGAAATGTCTGATCGAAATCGAGACAGTCGAACCGCACATTGGTCAACCCCAGCGCTTGCGCCTGCTCTTGCGCACGCGCGATCGAAAGAGGCGAACGGTCGATCCCGACGAACGTCTTATCCGGATATTGTTTCGCATAGAATGTCGTCAGGATACCGACGCCGCAACCGACATCCAGAATGGAGCTGGCCTCACCGATACGATCTGCCACACGTTGGCCGATGGCCAGATAATAATCGTACCGCTGACTGTAAAGGACCGGGAGGATATTCGGATGGGCCGTGGCATCGTAGAAGGCCACCTCGTCGGCCGACGATCCGCGGCGTTTCTGCTCGACCTGTCGATGTAAGGTGGCGATCTCGTCCGGCGAGAGGGCTTCCCTCTGCCACTGGAAGTAGGCGTCGTCCGACGTGAAGGGACGAAGACCCCACCAAGCCAGGTGTGAATGGAGCGATGGCAACCGTGAATCGTTAATCATGAATGCAGCCTCGACCCGCCTACTCAACAGGTTTTCCAGCGAGGCCGCAGGTGAATCGAAACCGGAGGCGTACCCTTGGGGTACGTTGAGGATTTCGATGAGCCGAGAACGAAGCTGGAGAGCCTGTTCAGCAGGCGCCTACGGCCTCTTCAGCATGATGGCGTCAAAGTAGGCCTCCGGCACCGGATGCGGATACCGCAGCTGGCCGGAACCGAATGACACATACTTTTCGCAGGTCAATTGTTCCAAGCCGATCGGACCCTTGGCATGGAGCCGTGAGCCGCTCAGGCCGATATCGGCGCCAAGGCCGTAACTATCGCCGGCATTGAGGCGGGACGAGGCGTTCACGAACACGGCGCTGGCATCCACTTCACGCGTGAACCGCATGGCCGACTCATAGCTCGTCGTCGCAATGACGGCGGTAAGACAGGGACCCTGCGCCACGATATGCGCCAAGGCCTCGTCCAGGCTTGCCACCATTTTGACGGCCAACACGCGCCCCTGGAATTGGGTATGCCAATCCTCTTCCTTCGCCAGGATGATCGAGGCATGGCCGGTCATCGCCATTTGCCCCATAAGGGCCATGGTCTTCGGACAGGCCCGGACTTCGATCTTAAATTCTTCGAGCATCCGGTTGACCAACGGAGGCAGGAACTGCCGCCCGATCACCTGCTGCACGAGCAACGTATCCAGCGAGTTCGAGGCAATCGCCTTCTGCACTTTGGAACTAATCGCCACGTTCTGCGCCATCGGCATATCGGTGTTAGCATCCACGTACATATGCGTGAGACCGCCATCGTTGCAGAGCACCGGCATCTTCGCCTGCTCAACCACCACCTTGCGGAGGCCGGCCCCGCCCCGAGGGATAATAGCATCGAGGCTCTTGCCGGACCGGATCAGCTCGACCGCCACCTCTTTCTCCGGCCGTTCGATGATGACCCATGAACCGGCCGGCACTCCATGCTCCTCTGCAGCTTCGCGCAGGCCTGTCCCGATCGCCTCTTGCGTCAGACCCCACTCAGGCGCGCCACGAAATACACAGAGGTTGCCTGACTTAAAGCACAGAGCAACCGACTCCACCGTCACGAGCGGACTCAATTCTGAAATGACGCCGATCACCCCGATCGGCACGCGCACACGGCTGACCTGCAATCCGTCCGGCCGTTCCCATCGGGAAGTCACAGCGCCGACCGGATCCGGCAAGTCCGCAATCAAACGGAGGCGATCCACCATCTCCTTGATATCGTCCGAGGTCATACGCAGGCGGGCGACGGCGGCCTTCATCCGATCCTTCATGACGTCGGCCTCGTAGGACTTCCCGACCGCATCCACGTCTTTTTCGTTCGCCGCCAGAATCTTTTCTTCATCAGCCGCCAACCGATCCGCCATGGCGCGCAAGGCCTTGTCCTTGACAGGGCCCGGCAACAGCGCGAGAGACCTTGTCGCAATACGGCATTCTTTCAACAGCTTATCAATGTAGAGCTTAACGGGAACTTCAGGCATCTTGAACCTCGTGAAACGTGAAGCGTCAAACAGACAACAGCATTCGACATAATCAATGAGCGACAGGCAGAAGACTATAGCATGCGATTTTTCTGACAGTAAACAACCTAGGTTGAGCAGTCAGATATCCGCCTACGTCTCAGGTCTTCCTCTTGTCGAGCGACGCGCCATCCGACCCATCCCCAGAACAGCGACAGAGGGATCAAGGCCCAGGACATCTGCCCCGCCGTGACACCCAGAGCCTTCACCCAGTTGACGATCCAGCCGGTCGTCGCATCGCCCCCGCGCGAGACAGCCGTGTCGATAAAGTTCTTGGCCTTGTACTTCTCCTCCCGGCTCATCACCGTGAACAGGGCCTCGCGAGCCGGCTTGGCGATCGCATATTCGCCGACGCGGCGCAGGATGGTAAAGCCGATGAAGACGGCCAGAACCGGCAGGACAGAGACTAGCCCGAATCCGATGGCGCTCAGGAGCGGAAGGACGACGAGGGCCGCCGCTAACCCAAACCGGTTCATGAAGCGGCTCGTCACGAGCGCCTGAATCAAAAAGGCCAGCGCGTTGACAGCCAGATCGATAAGCGCAAACAGGCGCGTCCGCTCCTGAGGAGAGGCAATCTGCTCACTCACCAGGCGCGTCTGCTCCAAGTAGAGGAATGTCGCGGTCATGGTCAGACACAAAAGATAGAGACAGATGCCCAGGAGATAGGCAGACGAAAGCGCCAGCTTGATTCCAGCCCAGATACTGCCGCCCATCGGTTCGCCCAGCTGCCTCACCTCCCGACCAGGCCGCGCCATCGCCCAGCGGTCCAGCCGGTGGATGCAAAGCCCGCAGAGGGCCAGACAGCCGGCCGAGATAAGTAGCAACGAAGGAACCGGGAGGATATAGGTCAGCCCGGTGGTTAGGAGCGGGCCGACCATCGCGCCGATACTGCCCCCTGCGGCAATCACGCCAAAAAGCCGGGCCCCCTGCGCGGGCGTGAAGAGATCGGCCATAAAGCTCCAGAACACCGACACGACGAACAGGTTGAACACCGAAAGCCACACGAAAAAGCACCGGGCGGCCCACTGGGGAGAGAGATGGCTCGTCATCACGACGAAAAATGCGAGGAGGTTAAAACCAAAAAAACCGTAGACCGTGAGCAGCAGCCGATACCGCGGCAGGCGGGACGAGAGCCATCCGAAGAGCGGCGTCACCAGCAGGAGGGTCACGAAGGTGGCCGTCATCATCCACGGCAGGTGCCGCACCCCGCCCTCGATCGCCATCTCATCGCGCACGGGACGGAGCATGTAGTAGCCGCAGAGCAGCACGAAGAAATAGAGGAACGCCCAGCCCACCGGGACTGCCTCGTCCGGTTCTGCATCGAGCACCGACGGGAGCACATGACGAAGCCAGGCCATAGAACCGCATCCTGACGAGGCCCCCGTCTCCCGCGCAAGGGGAAAATTTGCTAGAATGCGCCGAACCAAAGGACGTGGGGCAGGCTCACGCATATTCCATGATCGATTTACGCAGCGATACCGTCACGAAACCCACCGATGCCATGCGCAAGGCCATGGCCAGCGCGGAGGTGGGAGACGATGTCTATGGCGAAGATCCCACCGTGAACCGCCTCCAGGAGATAGCGGCGGCGATGTTCGGGAAGAAAGCCGCGATCTTCGTGCCCTCCGGCACCATGGGCAATCAACTCGCCATTCGCCTCCACACGCAACCGGGCCAGGAAGTCATTGTTGAGAGCAAGGCCCATATCGTCCGATACGAGCAGGGGGCAGCAGGAGCGCTGGCCGGAGTCCAGCTCCATTGGATCGTGGGAAACCGGGGCCTCATCTCAGCCGAACAGGTGGAGGCGGCCATCCGCCCCACGGACCCCTACACGATTCAAACGGGCTTGATCTGTCTGGAGAACACCCATAACAGCGGGGGCGGCACGATTTATCCGCTGGCCACGATTGAACGGATTCGCGCCGTGGCAAATACCCACCGTATCCCGATGCATCTGGACGGGGCCAGGCTGTTCAATGCCATCGCCGCCACCACTCTGCCGCCTGCCTCCTATGCCCAGCACTTCGACACCCTATCGGTCTGTCTCTCGAAGGGCCTGGGAGCGCCGGCCGGCGCGCTCCTCATGATGAACGACCTGACGCTCCTCGAGAGGGCCAAGCGGCTGCGCCGGATGTACGGCGGGGCCATGAGACAGTCCGGTATCCTGGCCGCTGCCGGCATCTATGCGCTGGAGCACCATGTCGCGCGATTGAAACTAGACCATGACCATGCCAAGAAGCTGGCGCGGCGGCTGCAACAGATCCCCACGGTCAGGATCAGCCCGCAAGACGTCGATACCAACATCATCATTTTCGACGTCATCGGCCACAGACTCACGCCCCCGGCGCTGGTCGCAGCCCTGAAACAGGAGGGGCTTTTGATCAACGCTCTCGGTGGAACCAGCTTCCGCGCCGTCACCCACCTGGATGTCTCCCGCGCCATGACCGATCAAGCCTGTGAAATCTTCGCCCGTGTGCTGGAAGCATGAGCCTCCCGCTCATTGACACCTCCCCCACTGAAATCTAGAATGCCTCGTAATGGAGCAGCAATGCCGTTAGACGTGGTCTCGTTCAAACAGATCAGCCGGATCCTGGATGTCACCGACTCGCTCGGCCTGAACCGCGAGTGGGTGGAGATTCCCTTATCTCCGGAAAGCCCGGGCCTCGTCCGGAAGTTAGCCAATGGCAAACTGGAAATCATCGTCGATGCGGATCAACCGTTCGAAGACTGGCTGGGATCGCTCCCGAAACATATTCAGCTCGCACAGGGAACCTAAACATGGATAGCCCCGTCACGCATCAGACCCCCACTTCAGAAGAATTGAACGCCGAACTGCTCGCCATGCCGGAGCCGCCGGAGCAGCCGGACCCGATCGTCGAACCGGGCTACGAAGAGTTGGTGACCATCGCCTTGCGCCATGTCCGCGGCCGCCGCGGAGGCGATCTCGTCAGCGTGATCCTGGTGGGATCCAGCGTGCGGCGCGCCATCACGACGCACAGCGACATCGATCTCATTGCGCTCGTCAAAGGACAGGCCGACGGCCACGAGATCGTCCGTGTCGCCGATCGCCTGGCTGACATCCGGTACCGCGGATATCGCGAAATGGAAGAGGACTTGCCCTATTCACCGCGCCTCCCCTCGCTCCTCCGCAAAGCCCGCATCCTCTTCGACCACGAAGGCCTCGGCGCCAAACTGCTGGAACGAGCCAATCAGCGATTCCGGCAGGGACCGCCCTCTGTCAGCATCAATGAACAGATCCGCATGAAAGCGGAATGTTTCCACTGGCTGGGGAAGGCCCGGGATCTGGCCGACAGACCGGCCACCGCGCAGTATCTGCTCTCGATGTTTTTCGACGATGCCATCAACGCCTTCTTCCGGCTGCGGGGCTTCTGGCTGACCGCGCCGGTGGAGTCGCTCAAGTTCATCGTCTCCCGCGACGCCACGCTGGGCGATCTGGCCGGGCGGTTCCTCACTGCCACGACCCTGGCAGAGCGGCTCAACGTCGGCCGTGATCTGGCCGATCTTCTCTTTAGGGACGTGCCCAATCCTGCCAGAATCGACTGACAGGATTCCGAAATCGATCATCGAGCCTCCGCCACAGAAAACATTCATGCAGGATGCTCAAACAGTTCGTCCTGCAAAGCCGTGGCCGATGAAAGCACCGAAGGCGTAGCCCCTGGCTACGTTGAGGATGCTTTCGAGGCGAGAACGCCGCTGGCGAACTGTTTCAGCATCCTGACGAAGGAGTTCCTATGGACATCGGATTCATCGGGCTGGGGAAAATGGGCATGAACATGGTCACCCGGCTGCAGCGGGACCGGCACCGGGTGGTCGTCTACGATCGATCGACGGATCTGGTCAACCAGGCTGTCGGAGTCGGTTGTGTCGGCGCCTCCTCGCTCGCGGATCTGGTCGGCCAGCTCAAGGCCCCGCGCGCAGTCTGGATCATGGTCCCCTCCGGCGCACCGACCGAAGACACAGTCCAGGCCGTCGCGGCGCTCCTCCAGGCTGGCGACACGGTCATCGATGGCGGCAACACCAGATTCCACGACGATGTGCGGCGGGCCGCAGGCCTCAAAACCAAACAGATCCACTATGTCGATGCCGGCACCAGCGGCGGCATTTGGGGCCTGACCGTCGGCTACTGCCTGATGATCGGCGGCGACGAGGCGCCGGTCAAACAGCTCGCGCCGATCTTCACGACCCTGGCCCCGGAACAGGGCTGGGCCCACGTCGGAGGAGTCGGCGCAGGCCATTACGTCAAGATGGTCCATAACGGGATCGAGTACAGCATGATGCAGGGCTATGCGGAAGGCTTCGAGCTGATGGCGAAAAGCGACTACCGGCTCAACCTCGCCAAGATCGCAGACCTCTGGATGCACGGCAGCGTCGTCCGCTCCTGGCTCTTGGAGTTGGCGGCCGGCGCGCTCAAAGAAGATCCGCGGCTGGAACAATTGAAAGGCTATGTGCAGGATTCCGGCGAAGGCCGCTGGATGCTGGCCGATGCAGTCGAAAAGGATGTCCCGGTTCCGACGCTCGCGACGGCCCTGTTCACTCGCTTCCGATCGCGGCAAAGCGAGTCCTTTGCGGAGAAGATGCTGGCCGCGTTGCGCAACGCCTTCGGCGGCCATGATGTCCGCCGCTCATAACGGCAAACCGAGTCGCGACTCCTGTCAGGCCAGCCGTACCTGTTTCAAAATCTCCTCGCTCGTTCCCAACCCGCCGATAAACCGCTCGAACGTTCCCTGCCGATAGAGGGCCAGGGCCGGCAGAGATGTAATCTCCAGCTCCGCGGGAATCTGGAACTGCTCCTCGACGTTCATGGTCACGATCAACAACTCGCCTGCCGTCTCCTGCTCCAACTTTTCGAGCTCGCGCATCAACGATCGGCAACTTCCGCAGCCGGGCTTCCAGAACTCCACCAACAGAGGTAGTCCCGCCTGCGCCACCAGACGGTCGAAGTCCCGGTCGGTCACCTGACGCATCACAATCTCCTCGCCAGGAGGGGGGCAACGACCTCGCGATATAACCGTTCCGCCATCAGCCGATAGCCGGCCGTGGTCAGATGCAGCCCGTCGTTGGAATATTGGGCCGCCAGCTGCTGTGTCTCCTGCTCCGCTGTGGCGGAAAAGAGATCGAAGGCTGCCAGCCCCTTCGATTCGGCGAAACGGAGAATCAATCCGTTAAGCTGACGCCGCCGATCCAGATGGTCGGCAAACCATCGGCGCCCCTCCTCACTGGACAGGTCGTCGCCCACCCTGATCGAAGGAACAGTCACAGGCACCGGCGTGACTCCAGCTGCTGTGGCCAGTTCATACATCTGGAGAAGATTGCCCAGAATAGTCGCCGGCGTGACATTCCAGCCCAGATCGTTCGTGCCGCCGAGAATCACCACGCAGGCCGGTTCATGGACCAGCACAGCCGAGCGAAACCGCCGCACCATATCGCCGGTCAATTCACCGCAGAGGCCGCTCACCGAGACACGCACGGAAGGCCCGGTCAGTGCTTGCAGAAACTCTCCATAGGGAGTCTCGGCTCCCTGCGGATTGTCGACGCAGGGCGATTGAAACCCTGCCGTCAGACTGTCTCCGAAACAGACGATGTGGATCATGTTCTTCATCGTATTGGTTGGTGCTCAGACGACTCCTACGACGGATTCTACCGACGCGCAGGGCAGACTCACAATGCCCGCCTCTCCGGCCGTTGAACGAGGGACGACGGCTCGACCGTTCATCGCCGGAACGCACGCGGAGAGCGGCTATTTTCTTGACGATTCCTCACTTCCACGGTACGAATATTTACATGGACGAGCCGAAAACAAACGGCGGCTCACAGCCGATCGCACCCGCAAAAGAGCCGGCCAATCCCGAGCTGGCCTCCATGCTGGCGGGCTTTTTCAGCATCCTGCATCCGCCGATCTCTTGACAGGGCACAGCCCCACAGTTATTCTCGCAACCGTTCATTGATCGCATCGTTTACCAACAAGGAGCGCCTGTTATGCATACCATGGGAACCATTTTTCGGCGGATCACTCTCCCCTTGGCCGCCGCGGGCATGTTGTTGCTCGCCTCTCTTTCTACGGCAGAGGCTGCCGAAGCCTTTAAGATGGGCGTCGTCGACCCTCAGACTGTCTTAGAAAAATCGAAGGCGGGCAGAAAAGCCCTGGACGGGCTCAAGGAATATGTCACCACCAGGCAGAAGTTGCTGTCCCGTGACGAAGAGGAATTGCGCACCGCCGAAAAAGCGATCAAGGATCAACTCGCGAAGCTCAGCGAGACCGAGAAGAAGGAAAAAGAGACCCAGTTCCGCGCAAAGATCCAGGACTATCAGAAGCGCGCACAGGAATTTAATCAGGAGTTGCAGGGGAAGCAGAAAGAATTGGTCGATGACTACATGAAGCGAATTGCCACGGCCACGCAGGCCGTAGCGGAAAAAGGCGGATTTGCCCTCATCCTCGACAAGGGCAGCGAACAAACGGTCAAGATTGTAATCTACAACAAAGAGACCTTCGATTTGACCGACCAGGTGATCAAAGAGTTCGACCGGGTCAACAGCAAGTAACCGTTCCGATGGGACCTCGGCCACTCCGGGGTCCCATCACGACTCCATCGGATAGCCCGCATCCCGCCAGGCCTTGATCCCCCCATCCATCGACACCACATTCCGATAGCCCATCTGCTGCAGCACGTCCGCAGCTAACGCCGACCGGTAGCCACCTCCGCAATACAGCATAATCGCCGCCTCTTTATCGGGGATGAGCGTCTCCACATCGCGCTCGATGATCCCTTTCCCCAGATGGCGGGCGCCTTTCGCATGGTCCTTCGCAAACTCATAGTCCTCGCGTACATCCAGAAAGTGCGGCACCTCACCCCGCTCGAGCCGCTCCTTGGCCTGCGCCACTGTACATTCCTTCCCCCTCGCTCTGGCTGCGGCCACCAACTTCAGAAAACCGGGATTATGTTTCATCGTCGCTCCCCTTCCTCTCGTTCCAGCAATAGCTGCGGCCCACGTTGATTCATCGCCTGCAGCGGCTATGGTCCTCGATCTTCCGGCTCCTGTCAACGGACGGACCC
>SXGS01527308.1_pt1 | contig 11967 bp, 7 predicted proteins | sample 3174681 | NCBI WGS metagenome assembly SXGS01 (sample SAMN11356861, study PRJNA531348) | freshwater metagenome | isolation source: freshwater sample F1-80 | place: China: Fuxian Lake, Yuxi | collected 2017-12-25
CATCGCAACGCCGCTGATCGCTCACTGGCCAGCCGGTATTCACGATCAGGGCGGCATCCGACACACACCCGGCTATCTGCCCGACATCATGGCCACACTGCTTGATGTGACTGGCACCCGCTATGCGGGGGAGCGAAATGGCCAGCCGGTGCCCGCGCTCGAGGGTACAAGTCTGCGGCCGGCCTTCGAAGCCGACGGACTGCCCGAGCGCTCCATGTTCTGGGAGCATGAGGGGAATGCGGCGGTGCGGGTGGGTCGCTGGAAGCTGGTTCGCAAGTTCCCCGACCCCTGGGAGCTCTACGATCTGGAGACCGACCGTACCGAACTCAGCGATCTATCGGCACAGCATCCAGCGCGCGTTCAGGAGATGCTTTCGCTTTACCAGGCCTGGGCTGCGCGCTGCGGCGTGATCCCTCGCGAAAAGATTCTCGAGATCATGGCACGCAATCCCGAGCCCGCATTCTGGGAAGAGAAGGAAGACGCCTGAGGCGGGCTGGATGAGTCGTTGTTGCGCGCCCTTGGGGGGATCCCCGGCGGATCTCGTCGCGACCGAACCGGGAGCGTCGGCGGTCGGCGCTGGCTACGAGCCAGAGCATGCTCGGCGCACCGCGCAATCCCTTCTTGATGTCCCGATCGGGTGGATCGATATCGCAGGTGGCAACACCCGAATCGGCTCCCATGACCCCGAAGGCTTCGCGAGCGACGGCGAGGGGCCGGCACGAAACATTTTCTTGAGCCCTTACCGGATCAGCGCTACGACGATCACCAACGCGCAGTTTGCGGCATTCGTGAACGCCACCGGCTACGTTACCGAAGCCGAGCGGGCCGGCGAATCGTTCGTTTTTTATCTGCAGATTGCACCCGATCGTCGGGCAGCCCTGCGATGCGTAGTGTCGGAGCTTCCATGGTGGATGATCGTTCCGGGCGCATCATGGCAGTGTCCGCACGGGCCGGGCTCCAGCTGGCAGGCGCTATCGGATCATCCTGTCGTACAGGTGTCCTGGAACGATGCCGTGGCATATTGCCGCTGGCAAGGCGCGATGCTGCCCTCTGAGGCGCAGTGGGAGCACGCGGCGCGCGGCGGCGCCCCAGTGCTTCGCTACCCGTGGGGAGACGAGCTCGAGCCGAAGGGTGAACGTCGTTGCAATATCTGGCGAGGCGGATTTCCGAATGCGCCGCTTGCCGGCTGGCAACCAGGTACGGTGCCAGTCCACGATTTCCCACCCAACGGGCTCGGTCTTTATAACACCTCGGGCAATGTCTGGGAGTGGTGCGCCGACTGGTTCAACGCTGACTACCATCGAGGAACCCGCGATCGTGACCCGCTTGATGAGCGGCCTAGCAGCCGGCGTTCGCAGCGCGGCGGATCGTTTCTATGCCATGTCTCATACTGCAACCGCTACCGGAACGCGGCTCGCGGAGCAAACAGCCCCGACAGCGCCACCAGCCACACCGGTTTCCGCGTGGCAAGCGCGGCGGGCTCGGCCTGAGCGCGCGCCTGTCTTTCGAACGGAGCCATTCCCGATGACCTACATTCTGGCAATCGATCAGGGCACCACAAGCTCACGCGCCATCGCGTTCAATCGCGAGGGCGAGGCCGTGATCACGGCGCAGCGGGAGTTCACGCAGCATTTTCCGCAGCCTGGCTGGGTGGAGCACGACGCAAACGAAATCTGGGCGACCCAGCTTGCAGTTGCGCGGGAGGCGGTCGCGCGCATGGGATCGCTCCCCGCGGCAATCGGCATCACCAATCAGCGCGAAACCACGGTGCTATGGGATCGCACAAGCGGCGAGCCGCTGTCACGTGCCATTGTCTGGCAGGACCGGCGTACCGTGTCAGCCTGCGATGCGCTTAGGGAAAGCGGAGCGCATCGGGCAATTGAACAGGCCACTGGACTGGTGCTCGATGCCTATTTTTCAGGCACCAAGCTCGCCTGGCTGCTTGACCAGATTCCAGGTGCACGCGCCCGCGCCGAGGCCGGCGAACTGGCCTTCGGTACGGTTGACAGCTGGCTGGTCTGGAAGCTCACGGGCGGAAGGCTGCATGTCACCGACGCGAGTAACGCCTCGCGCACGCTATTCATGAACCTGTCGAGCGTCGAGTGGGACCCCGCTCTCCTCGCAAGCCTTCGCATCCCTGCCGCAGTGCTGCCACGTATCGTGCCCTCGGCAGGCGTGATCGGCGAGACCGACTCGCACTGGTTCGGCCAGCCGATTCCGATCGCAGGCATGGCAGGCGATCAGCAGGCCGCGACCTTCGGTCAGGCCTGCTTTGAGCCGGGCCAGGCCAAGAACACTTATGGCACCGGCTGCTTCATGCTGATGAAGACCGGCAACACGCCAAGCTTCAGCACCAACCGTCTGATCGGTACGCTCGGTTGGCAGATCCCCGCGAACACCACCTGGTGTCTGGAGGGTAGTGTGTTCATGGCAGGTGCCACGGTGCAGTGGCTGCGCGACGGCCTGGGTCTCATCGAACGCGCCGCCGATATCGAGCCGCTTGCGGCAAGTATTACCGATACCGGTGATCTCTGGCTGGTCCCTGCATTCACCGGTCTCGGGGCGCCGGACTGGGATGGACACGCTCGCGGCGTGATGATCGGTATGACACGCGGCACCACGCGAGCGCATATCGCTCGGGCTGCGCTGGAGTCGATCGCGCTGCAATCAGCCGATCTGATCACCGCCATGGGGCGCGATGCGGGTAAGCCCATTACCGAGCTTAGGGTGGACGGCGGCGCCACCCAGAACAGCCTGCTGATGCAGATGCAGGCGGATATCGCTGGCATTCCAGTACTTCGACCGACCATGACGGAAACCACTGCTTTCGGCGCGGCTGCGCTGGCCGGACTGGCGACTGGCTTCTGGCCAGGGCTTGATACGCTCTCCGCATGCTGGAAACTCGACCGGCGATTCGAGCCACAGTGGTCCGACAGCCACCGCACGGCACACCGTGCGCGCTGGCGCGAAGCGGTCGACCGGTCCCGCGGGTGGGCACGAGATTGACCTCCAGAACGCACGCCTTTGCCTCGCTCACCCGCCCGGAGGGCTTCGACCTCGCGGTCGTGGGCGGCGGCGCAACCGGTCTGGCGGTAGCGCTCCAGGCGGCCTGGGCGGGCCGGTCGGTCGCACTGATCGAGGCCCATGACTTTGCAAGCGGTACGTCCTCGCGATCGACCAAACTTCTGCACGGCGGCGTTCGTTACCTTGCGCAGGGAGAAATCAGCCTGGTGCGCGAAGCGCTCCATGAGCGCAAGGCCCTTATCGACCTGGCCCCCGATCTCGCGCACCCGCTTCGCTTCGTGATGCCCGCCTATCGCTGGTGGGAGCGCCTGTTTTACGGCGCAGGTCTGGTCACCTACGACTGGCTCGCAGGCCCATCGAGCCTGGGCAAGACCGAGCAGCTGTCACGGGCTGCCATGCGGAGCCGCTACCCCGCCGTTGCAAGCCGTCATCTGCGGGGCGCCGTCAGTTACTGCGACGCGCAGTTTGACGACGCGGGACTCGCCATCGCGATGGCGCGCGGCGCCGCGGCGGCGGGCGCGGTACTGCTTAACCGGGTGCGAGCCACCGGAGTCACGCCCGGCGCGGGCGGTCTCGCGCTTGCTTTAACCGACCCGTTCACCGGCGCCTCGGGTCATTTAAAGGCGCGCGACGTGGTGAACGCTACCGGCGTCTGGGTCGATGACCTGCGCGGCGGCGAACCCATGGTGCAGCCCAGCCAGGGCGCCCATATCGTGGTGGAGCGTCGCTTCCATCCGGCGGACGACGCGCTGCTGCTGCCGCGAACCGCCGATGGCCGGGTATTATTCGTTGTGCCCTGGCTGGGCCACTGCGTGATTGGTACCACCGACACGCCGCGAGATCCTGCGGATGTCGAACTCGGCCGCGAGCCGCTCCCCTTCTCCGCTGAAATCGATCTGATCCTGTCCGAGGCCGCGCGGCTCCTGTCACCCGCCCCAACGCGGGCCGACATCCTGAGCGCCTGGGCGGGGCTACGCCCGCTGGTGAAGCCGAGCGCCACCGCCGGCTCTGCCACCCATCGCATCAGCCGCGAGCACGCGATCGAAGTCGAACCGAACGGACTCGTCACCATCACCGGCGGTAAATGGACCACCTGCCTTGCCATGGCGCGTGATGTACTCCGCGCGCTCCCGCGGCATCCCTTCGAAGCGACGACCCCGCCAGGCATCACCCTGCCGTCTGGCATGACAGCCCTCGCCGCGCGAGCGCCAACGCCCGCTGAAGTGGCCTGGCTCGCCGATCACACCTGGGCGAGCTCGGTAGAGGATGTTCTCGCCCGACGCTCGCGGCTGCTGTTTCTCGATGTGGCGTCAGCGCTCGCCGCCGCCCCAGTGGTCGCCAGCGCGCTCGAAGCGCAAACCGGACGCGATGCTGATCTTGCGGGTTTCCAGCTGACGGCCCACGCCTGGATGGCGCGCTTCCGGCAGGTATAGCCGGGGCGGTCTTCCCGCAGGCCCGCACGCAAGCCGCTATCGCGGGCTGGAACAGGCTCCCGGATATATCGCTACCAGGCGACTCCTCCGCGCGCTGAAACAAGCGCCCTAGACACTCAGCCTTCGCGAAACGATCCCCTCCTCAAATCGGTAGCACCTGCCTCTGCCAACCGGAGTCCGTGATTGATCTGACCGAAGCCAGGTCGAGGGCCGGATTGCCACCCACTGTCGAACCCGCAATCCGATTCAGGCGGGGGTTATCAAGTGACCACCTGAGGACTATCATGCCGGGAGAGCGACCCGTCCCGCGACGATTCATTCGCCAACCAAGGAGACCCCCATGACCCGCTTTCGTAAATGGAGCGCCCTCGCCGCACTGGTGGCTGGCCTCGGCTCAGGCCCCATCAGCGCCCAACAACTCACCTTCATGACCGGACCACAGGGCGGCGCCTGGATTCCGCTCGGTGGCGCCCTGAAAGGCCTTTGGGAGAAAGCGATCCCGGGTCTTCAGATTCAGACCACACCCGGCGCAGGCATCAGCAATGTACGCGGAATCGATGAGAGCAAAGCGCACATCGGCATGGCTAACTCATCAACCACCTTTGACGGGATCGCGGGCAACAAGCCCTATCCGAAAAAAGTCACCAAGGTCTGTCAGCTCGCCAATCTTTATCCGCAATATTTTCAGGTGGTGGCGCTCGCCGACGCGAAGATCAATTCATTCCGCGATCTGGCCGGCAAGTCGCTGGTGACGCAGCCGCGCGGCAACACCGCAGAGGTGCTCACTGCCACGGTGCTCGAGCTGAACGGGCTTGATTACAAGAAGCTGGGCCGTGCAAGCTTCCAGGCGAGCTATACCGATGCGGTGTCCATGTTGAAAGACGGCCACGCGCACGTCTTCACGCTCGGCACCACCGCGCCTGCGTCGAGCGTCATGGACCTGGCAAGCGCACGCGACATCAAAATGGTTCCAGTCGACGACAAGACCATGGCGGAACTGTCCAAGGCCAATCCCGGCTATACCCGGCAGATCATCAAGGCCGGCACCTATCCGAAGCAGAACGAGGACGTACCGGTCATTGCCTACCTCACCCATGTGGTGGTGGCCTGTGACTTGCCCGAGGCAACGGCCTACACGATGACCAAGGTGATGGCAAACCATATCGATGACATGGCGGCAGTGGTCAAGTCGATCGCCGGCCTCACACCCAAGATGATGGCGGCCGACATCGGTGTGCCACTGCATCCAGGCGCAGAAAAGTTCTACCGCGAGGCGGGCGCGCGCTAATCGATCCCCAACGACGGGCGCTTCCCCGCGCCCGTTCATGGAGCTCTGATGTCAGACGAACAGGCTGCCGCGCTTCCTACCGGAAGCGTTCTTCGTGCGGTGGTATCAACACTCGCCATCGCAATGTCGGTCTATCACATTTACACCGCAGCCTTCGGACCGCCTGATGCGGTGATATTCCGCGGCATTCACCTCATGTTCGCCATGGGACTGGTGTTTCTGCTTTATCCCACTATCAAGCGCGAAAGTATCCCTGGCCGGCTATTTGATCTCCTGCTGCTCGCGCTCTCGTGCGGCGCCGTGCTGTATATCTTCATCAACTACGACTACGTCACCAGCCGTATTCTCTATATCGACGAGCTCACCTGGGCCGACAAGTTCTGGACCATCGTCGCGGTGCTGATGGTGATGGAAGGCACGCGGCGGGTCATCGGCTGCGCATTGCCACTCACCGCTATCGTATTCATCGCGTATGCCGCGATCTTCACCCAGGTGAAGATCCCCGTTCTGATGGAGCAGCTTTATCTCTCCACTGAGGGCATCTTCGGTTCCACGCTCGGTGTGTCGGCGTCTTACGTCATGCTGTTCGTTTTGTTCGGCTCCTTCATGGAGCGAAGCGGCACCGGGCAACTCTTCATGGATTTTTCCATGTCGCTTACTGGCAGTAGCGCAGGCGGCCCGGGCAAAGTGGCCGTGATCAGTTCGTCGTTGTTTGGTACGGTGTCAGGCAGTGCGGTCGCCAACGTGATGGTCGACGGCCCGATCACGATTCCGCTCATGAAGCGTACCGGCTTTCGGCCCTCCTTCGCTGCGGCAGTCGAAGCGGTTGCCTCCACCGGCGGGCAATTGATGCCACCCATCATGGGGGCAGCCGCCTTCGTAATGGCCGAGTTCCTCGCCGTCCCCTATGCCCAGGTCGCCTTATGGGCCCTCATTCCGGCGCTTCTTTACTACGTATCGGTCTTTGCTGCCGTGCATTTCGAGGCCAGGCGCTACAAGCTCGCAGGCGTGCCCAAATCGGAGCTACCCAGGTTCGGGGCGGTCATGCGCGAGCGCGGACATCTGTTCATTCCGATACTCATCGTGCTGATTGGGTTGACCGCGGGCTACTCGGCGCCGCTCTGCGCGCTCGTGGGCGCGCTGTTCTGCATTCCGCTCGCGCTCGTTCGCGCCAGTACACGCGCCGACATTAGCTGGCGGACGGTTTTCGAGGCGCTCAACGATGGCGCTCGCAACACGCTTGCGGTGGCCATGGCATGCGCGTGCGCGGGCCTGGTAATTGGCAGCGTCACCATTACCGGCCTGGGCATTGAATTTACTCAGGCCGTGATCGGACTCGCGAAGGACGCGCTCTTTCTTGCGCTACTGCTCACTGCCGTCGCCGGCATCATTCTGGGCATGGGCATGCCCACCACCCCAGCCTATATCGTGATGGTATCGCTGCTGGTCCCCGCGCTCATCAAGCTCGGCGCAGTCACGCCAGCAGCTCACATGTTCGCGCTCTATTTCGCCATCCTGTCTGCCATTACCCCGCCGGTGGCGCTTGCGGTCTTTGCGGCTGCCGGGCTCGCCAAAACCAGCATGTGGGCCACAGGCTTTGCAGCCATGCGCGCGGCCGCCCCCGCCTACATCGTGCCCTTCATGTTTGTCTACGAGCCCTCGTTGTTGCTGCTAGTCAAGGACTGGGGCGAGCAATGGTTCCAGGTTCTGCTTTCTGTGGCGTCGGCGACCATCGGCGTGATTGCTCTGGCAGGCGGCCTCTTCGGCTGGTTCGCTGGCCCCACCCGAATGTGGCAGCGTGGCGTCCTGGTGGTGGCAGCGCTCGCGCTCATCAAGCCAGGCTCTATCACCGACCTCATCGGCCTGGGGCTCCTGCTCATCGTGATCGTGGCGCAGAAAATGGCGCCAGTGCGCGAGCCGACGTAAGCCCAGCCTCAGAAATCCAGCGTCTGCTGTTCGCCGATCGACGAGTCCGTTACCACCGGACTTGCCGTGACCGAGGCGCGCGAACGCGATACGCCTTCGCAGGCCGGATTGCGGCTGCCGTGCTTCTGGAAAATCTGGCGCGCAGCATCCTTCGACTCGGTATCTTTCCTCAAGCCCCACAGACGATCGCGCGCGAGGTGTGCCGCCGCCAGATGATCAACGATGGGCGTTGGATAAGTCGCGGTGCCCAGCTCTGGCACCCAACGCGCCACAAACTCGCTATCGGGGTCCTGATCCTGGCGCTGCTTCTCGGGGTTATAGATCCGGATCGTGTTGCTGCCGGTGGTGCCGCTCTGCATCTGAATCTGCGGCCAGTGAATACCCGGCTCAGAATCCGTATAGAGACGCGCCAGATGCTCGCCGGTCAGCTTCCAGTGGAGCCAGAGATGCTGACTCGCAAAAGAGGTGAGCATCGCCCGCATGCGAAAGTTGATCCAGCCGGTCGAGGCGAGGTAACGCATGCAGGCATCGACGAATGCAAACCCCGTCCGCCCTTCTCGCCAGGCCTCGAGACGTGCGGTGTCGAGGGCGGTCGGCTCACCCTCATTTCGCAGCCCGCGCGTGGCGGGGTGTAAGCACCGGAACTCCAGTTCAGGCTCGGACTCGAGCTTCTGCATGAAGTGGCAACGCCAGTGCAGGCGACTCTCGAAACTCTTGAGGCTCGCAAGCATGGACCGCTGCTGCGGATGACTGTTGTCCAACTGCCATTGGGACCGCGCCTGCCAGACCGCGTGCAGCACTTCGCGCACCGACAGCGTCCCCCAGGCGAAGTGCGCCGACAAGCGCGAGCACGACTGCTCGGCGGTTCCAGGACTGCTCATGTGGAAACGATATGAAGCCCCCCGTCCGGCGAGAAAAGTCCTGAGCAGTTCAAGCCCCCGTTCGCGGCCACCCTGCTGGCGCCCGGGACAGGGATCGGTATCGGCAAGCACCCGCCATGGCCGAAGCGCTGCCTCCTCGGCGCTGGCCGAACGCGCATCAGGAAGACGACCGCCAACGCGAGCCGGCAGCGCTGTGAACCGAGGTGGCGCAAGCACCGACGCCGACATCCGCGCATCGTGCAATCGCGACCAATCATCGCGCGATCCGAGCGCGCGCACCACACCGTTCTGTGGCACCTGATGCCAGGGGATGTGGTGTTCGCGACACCAGGCGAGCACTGCGCGGTCGCGCTGAAAACTCGCCCAGTTACCGGTCTCCTCATGACTGTGAAGCACAAAGCTGCCCATTGAACAACGCAGACGGTTGAGGAGTTCCGGCATCTCGGCCGTTTCCACCATGATCGGTAGGTCGGCCGCTCGCGCCGCTCGCAGAAGATCGTGAAGGCTATCGGCGTAAAACGCAGCCTGCCGCCCGCTTGCATCCGGCAGCGCCCAGAGCGACGGCTCAAAGACCACCAGACCCAGTACCGGCCCGCGCGCGGCAGCGGTAGCGAGCGCAGGGTGGTCGTACAGGCGCAGATCGCGCTTGAACCAGACGATCTGAAGCGGAGAGGAGTCCAAGATAAAGGGCAGCCGGCGGTCGATGGATGAGACGCAATTGTGGCTGGGCTCTCAACGGATCGCGGTGCAATTCCCTGACCGGCAAGGGCCTTACCCGTTCTGCGCGCTCCTCGCGCTCACCGGCGTTGACAACCTGCGCCAGGGTGAACAGACTGCGCCATCATCAGACGCCCGCCAAACCGGCTGGTGCGAACCCGCTGTAAGGAGTTGTTCGTGATCCTCAGAGCCTTGATGTGCGCAGTCGTTGCGGCTGCGCTTCCCCTCTCGCCTGCCGGCGCGCAGGATTTTCCGCAGCGCCAGCCGGTCAAATTGATCGTCACGTTCGCACCGGGCGGCGGTGCTGACTCCGCAGCGCGTGCCCTGAGCGACAAATTTGGCGAGAAACTCGGCCAGTCGGTTGTGGTGGAGAACCGGCCAGGCGGCGGTGGCGTCATCGCAACCGGGCTGGTCGCCAAGGCCTCGCCCGACGGATACTCAGTGCTGTTCACGGTGTCGTCGCATTCCATCAACCAGGCGATGAACCCGAAACTACCCTTTGACACCGAGCGCGACTTGCGTGGCGTCACACTGGTGGGGCTCCTGCCGCAGGCGATTGCAGTTCATCCCTCAGTACCTGCGAACACCTTGCAGGAGTGGCTTGCGCTTGCGAAAAGCGATGCGCGCTCCGGTCAGTATGCGACGGGCGGCGTGGGTTCGCCCGGGCATTTTGCAGGCGCCGTCCTGCAATCGATGAGCGGCCAGTCACTCACCCATGTGGGTTACAAGGGTGCGGGTCCCGCTATGACCGACGTGATCGGCAACCAGGTGCCCGCCGTGCTGGGAACGCTGGGCGGCATGATGCAGCACATCAAGGCAGGGCGGCTCAAGCCGATTGCCATCACGTCACGCGCACGAAGCGCGCTCTTGCCGGCCGTAGGCACCATCGGCGAAGCATTTCCCGGTTTCGAGTCCGACACCTGGGTAGGCATGTTCGTACCCGCCGGAACCCCTGCGGCCGTCATCGCGCGGCTGCATGGCGCGGCAGCCGCTGCGCTCGCCGAGACGGATGTGCGTGGCCGGCTGGAGGCCCAGGGGCTCACGATTATCGCGGGCCCACCTGGCGATCTCGATACGCTGGTGTCGCGCGAAATCAGGGTGTTCAGTCAGGTGGTGAAGGAACAGGGCATTAAAGCCGAGTGACCCCGTCCAGGATCGTTCCGCGCTGGTCGCGATCAGTCACCCAGCATCAGCGCAGCACCACGCTCGCCAACCATGATGGTGGCTGCGTTGGTGTTGGCTGACACCACGCGAGGCATCACCGAGGCATCAATCACCCGCAGCCCTTCCACCCCCTGCACGCGCAGTTGCGGATCCACCACCGCCCGGGCATCACTACCCATCCTGCAGGTGCTGGTCGGATGGAACACCGTGCCACCAAACCGGCGCGCGAAGTCTTCCAGGCTGGTGTCACCGGGTAGCTTTTCCTCGACCCACCGGTCAGCGAATGCCGGCTGCCGATAAATCTCGCGACACATCCGGAGGCCCTCGACCAGGGTTTTCAGATCACCCTCTTCGCGCAGATAGTTGGCCGTGATCCGAGGCGCCTCGATTGGATCGGTGCTGCGAATTCGGATCGATCCGGTCGAGTCGGGTCGGCACTGGCAGACCGATACAGTGAAGCCGGGAAATTCATGAAGCGGTGTGCCGGGTTTATCGACCGAGAGCGGCATGACATTGAACTGAATGTCGGCACGCCCACCCTGCGACTGCGAGGAGCAGGCAAATCCGCCCACCTGTCCTGCCCCAACAGTGAGCGGCCCACGCGCATCCGCGAGCCATTGCCAGCCCATTCGGGCGAGGCCGGCAAGACTGCGAACCTGGTTATTGAGCGAGATGGGATCCTTTAGCCGTACGATAGTCCGTGCCTGGTAGTGATCCTGGAGGTTCTCGCCCACCTCGGGGGCGTCATGAATGACCGGGATGCCCAGCGCACGCAGATGACCGGCGGGCCCCACACCGGACAGCTGCAACAGCTGCGGCGACTGCAGGCTTCCTGCGGATAGGATGACATCGCCTTCACAGCGAAACGCGTGCGCGACGCCGTTGATGTGTGCCTCGACCCCGACGGCACGCCCAGCCTCGAACAGCACACGCGAGACCAGCACGCCGGTACGAACAGAGAGTCCGGCATGCCCGCTTACGGGTTTCAGGAACCCGACCGACGCGCTGCAGCGCCAGCGGCCCAGGATCGACAACTGATAACGCCCTACGCCGTAATCGGTCTGCGCGTTGAAATCGGTGTTAGCGGGCAGCCCGAACTGCTGCGCCGCTTCGAGCCACGCAAGACAGCTCGGATCGTCATTTCGCAACTCGGTCACGCCCAATTCGCCGTCGGTGCCGTGATAGTCGTTTGCCACACCGTTGAAACGTTCGGACCTGCGAAAAAAAGGTAGAACCTCGCGATACGACCAGCCGGTGGCACCGGCACGCGCCCAGTCGTCATAATCGGCATGCTGGACACGTATGTAGAGGAGGCCATTGATCGAACTCGACCCCCCCACAATCCGCCCGCGGGGCCAGATCATTCGCCGGTCACCGGTCTGCGGCTGCGGCTCGACCTCGAAGAGCCGCGCAAATCGCTGGTCGAAGATGGTGCGGAAATAGCCGACCGGCAGTCGGACCCAGAACGCACCATCCGGCCCCCCCGCCTCAAGCAGGAGGACCCGGCGGCCGGCACGTACCAACCGGTTGGCAA
>SXGS01757552.1_pt1 | contig 11965 bp, 10 predicted proteins | sample 3174681 | NCBI WGS metagenome assembly SXGS01 (sample SAMN11356861, study PRJNA531348) | freshwater metagenome | isolation source: freshwater sample F1-80 | place: China: Fuxian Lake, Yuxi | collected 2017-12-25
CTTCCTTACACTGCTTCTGATTTTCACTCCAATGCGCTAAACCTCGCCGCAATGCACCCTACGCTTTCGGCACTAACCAATCCCCTTTTTTCCGTTAGCCCAGTGGCTAGAAATTCCACTTGCCGTTGAACCAAGACAGTGCTGCCTCACGAGCGGACTGAACAGCAGGCAAAAGCAATCCTACCAACACGCCAATGATTGCGATAACAACTAATAGCTCTACCAACGTAAAGCCATACTTGCGTAACCGAATTCGCATCTTTCAGCACCTCCCAAAAAAAGAATTTACAGAAGAACGTCTCTGACGGACTCAATGCGACTATGCCATTGATTCAATGTGGGGCAAATATTAGGTACTGGTACAAATCCCCATGCCTAATGCACTCGCCGTCTGAAACAATAATATCGTCGCGATTTCCCATGGTCCATGCTCGAAGCAAGCGGCAATGCAAATATAAATTGAAGCTAATGCCATTCATGCCCTACATGGGGAGGTGCCCTCTTGATCCTATGTTGGCATGTTCTCCGGCGATTGCAGTTAGAGGTTTACGAGCAGGCAGAACGATTGCGGTTGACATGACTCAGTGTGACTTGAAGCCGAGGTTGTTTTTGTTGCAAGATGTGAATTCAAGTAAGCAGTGCTTGAAACAAATCTTGTCGAAATGATCTGTTATGATGCTGGTGAGGTCGGGGCAGACACGATTTTGGAATAGTTGGAGTTCGCACAATGCCGGGATTCAATCGTCCAGCACGCAGAGACTTTCTTTCTTCGGCCGTTTTAGCAGCGGCATCGATCGGGCTGGCTGGTAATTCGCAGCAGCTTGTCGCGCAGAGCACTTCGTCGAGCAGTCCAAGCAAGGCTCGGAAAATCAAGATTGGACAGATTGGAACCGGTCATGCTCATGCTTCCAAACTGTCGGTATATCGTTCATCGAGCGACTATGAAGTCGTCGGAGCTGTCGAGCCCGATGCGGAACTGCGGCGACGTGCAGAAAGCCAACCGCTGTATCAGGGCTTGAAGTGGATGTCACAAGCTGAATTGCTAGACACGCCTGGACTAGACGCCGTCTTAGTGGAAACGCGAGTAAGAGACTTGCTTGCAACCGCATATGCTTGCGTCTCCGCAGGCAAGCACGTGCATATCGACAAGCCCGCTGGTGAATCGCTGCCAAAATTCAAAGCCATCCTCGATCTCGCGGCCAAGCAAAACTTGCTGGTGCAGATGGGTTACATGTATCGCTACAACCCGGGTGTGGTTTTGCTGAAGCAGTTTCTCAAGCAAGGCTGGCTGGGAGAGATCTTCGAAATTCATACCGTGATGAGCAAGGTCATACCCAAAGAAGGTCGTCCGGAATTGGAAGAATATCGTGGCGGAATCATGTTTGAACTTGGCTGCCACATTATGGATCTGGTGATTGGAGTATTGGGAAAACCATTGTCCATCGCATCGTACAATCTTCATTCGTCCCGTTTGACAGATTCGTTGCTGGACAACATGCTGGCGGTGTTGTCCTATCCACGCGCCACAGCGACCGTCAAAACAACCTGCTTGGAAGTAGATGGTGGTGAACGCAGGCACTTTGTCGTGTGTGGGACCGAAGGCACGTTTCACATTCAGCCGCTAGATAATCCAGCCGTTCGTGTCACTCTTTCTACGCCGCGCGGCGAGTATCGCAAAGGCTATCAGGATATCGTTCTGCCAAAATACACTCGATACGTTGACGACGCTGCCGACATGGCGCGCATCATTCGCGGCGAAAAGGAAACGGATTTTCCGTATGAACACGATCTGACTGTCCAAACCGCGGTGCTGCAAGCTAGCGGACTGCCGACGTCGTAACGATCATGCGTTCACTCTGCGTTGTCGGGCCATTATCGATCCGTTTGGCAATTGAAATGCCTTACCAGTTGATTCGTTATCCAAGTCCAATTGCGATTCGATGCTGGTTGGGTTTGTCAATCTTTGTATTCCTGATTGCACATGCGGGCTGCAAGCCAAAGGTCATCGCACCCGCGTCGAACCCAACGGAAGTGCCCACGGACGACATCGCAATCGGAACCGCAATCACCTCGAAATCTAGCGAGGGTTCGCCATCTCAGCCGTCCGTAAACTCCGCAAGCGAAGCGAATACTGCACGCCGCGATGTGATATCCGCTCCCGACAGCTCCTGGCAAGAATCGCCGGCTCCCACGGATGCATTGCGACTGCGCAACGAATCCAAACTTTTGGCCGACGAACTGGTCGCGAACTTGCCCGACAATCCAGATGCCTACGAAGTCAAGGCACGTTTTCATTTGCTGTTCGGCGAATCCGAACAAGCTGCCGAGAGTTGGCGCGTGGCATTAAGGTTGGTACCGAACTATCCCTATGCCATCCACGGCCTAGGAAAAGCAGAGATGCTGAATTCAAACTTCGAGGCGGCGATTGGGCATTTCAAACAAGCTAGCTCGCTGCAACCTACCAATGCGGAGCCCGTCCATGATCTCGCGGATGCGTACACAAAACTTGGTCAAATTGAAGAGTCGATAGCGACCTTGAAAGTGTTCGTAGAAAAGTTCCCGCAGTCGGTCGATACGCGCGTATTGTTGGGACAGAGCTATTTGGTGAACGGTGAGTTCACGCTGGCTGAGCCGGAGTTTCGCAGCGCTCTGCAGCTTTCCCCAGGTCTGGCGCGCGCCGAGCAAGGATTAGGCACTGCCTTGCTCCGATTAGGAAAACGCGAACAAGCGGAGCAATATCTTGTTACGCAGCTAGCCCGACGCTCGCTTGAAAAAGTTGACTTGTCGGCGCAGCAATCGTTTAGAGATTCGCTGCGCGAATGCGCGATTCGATTTTGTAGCGCGGCAGAGGTCTATATTGGAGCCAAGAATTTTACCGATGCGGAACGAGTCGTTCGGCGCTCGCTAGTGCTGCAGCCCAACTACGGTCGAGCCAGCGGTTTGCTGGTATCTATTCTTCGGAACCAGCGACAGTTTGACGAAGCATTGCTGATTGCCCGAGAGCAATGCTCCTCTGATTCAACGAATCCTAGTTGGCATTTCACGTACGGCGTCCTGCTCGCTGAAACTGGCAAACACGCAACGGCTCAAGAGCAATTTCGCGAAGTAATTCGGTTGGCTCCCGAAAGTCCCATAGGTTATGAGTCGCTGGCACGATCGTTGATTAACAGCCAATCGAGTCTCAAGGAGACGATCTCGATCGTCTCAAAGCTGGTAAAGGTTCGCGGTTCGGCAGCAGATCATGAGTTGCTTGGACAAGCTTTCGCGGTCAATGCGGACTTTCCTAACGCGTTTCGGTCGTTGAGCGAAGCGATTCGACTGGATCCAGCCAATCGCAACTACCAAGCCGCGATGCAGCATCTGAAACGAGCCATGGGGCCGCAACCTTGATCGATCTACGCTGCTTCATCGTTGCGATAACGACGGTTTTTTGCCAAGTCGTTTTTGTTATGGCTCAAGTTCCCATTGTATTGGAAGACGCGACCGATAGCGCAGGAGTCGACTTCGAACATTTCGCCGGGCGCACTGGAAAACACTTCTTGATCGAAACGGTCGCATCGGGACTAGCCACGTTCGATTATGACAATGATGGTTGGATGGATATCTACCTGCTCAATGGCGCCCCGCTAGAAGGCGCAACGATAGTTCCCGCGCCAAAGAATCGATTATTTCGCAATCTGGGAAACATGAAATTTGAAGATGTAACCGAGCAATCGGGAAGTGGTGACCTGGGATTCGCCCTGGGAGTCGCAGCGGCGGACTATGACAACGACGGAGATCAGGATCTGTTCATTGCGAATTACGGTCCCAACGTTTTGCTCGAAAATCAAGGTGATGGTACCTTTGTACGACGGGAGTTTCGCGAGATCGAGAAAAACAATCGAGTGGCCGCTGGCGTCGCGTTGCTAGATGCCGATGGTGACGGGAATCTCGATCTGTATTTCGCCAACTACGTCGAATTCACGTTCGACAAGGCGGTGAATCGGACATTCTTTGGCGTTCCCGCCGCGCCGGGGCCTAAAGAGTATTCGCCCGACACACACACGCTCTATCACAATCGTGGAGACGGTACATTTCGAGATGTCAGTCGAATATCGAATATCGGAAGTGTTGCTGGACCAGGAATGGGGATGGTAGCATTCGACTACGATGGCGATCGCGATACCGATATTTTTGTGTGCAATGATTCCGCAGCCAATTTTCTGTTCGAGAACAAGGGGAGCCTTCAGTTCGAAGAAGTGGCCTTGCTCGCAGGAGTTGCTTACGATGTGACCGGAGCGCAGCAGGCATCGATGGGAGCTGACATCGCCGACTTCGATGGTGATGGAGACTTGGATCTGGTAACCACGAACTTTATCGATGAAATTCCGACGCTGTACCGGAATTCCGGGCAAGGGTACTTCGACGATATCGGGCCCAAAGTTGGACTGGGCGTTGCCGCTCGCAGTCTAACTTGGGGAGTCGGATTCGCCGACTTTGACAATGACACTTGGCCGGATCTTTTTATCTCCACCGGGCACTTGATTGAAGGTAGCTCGCAGGTCAATGACACGGAGAAATTTGCGACTCCGAACTTTGTGCTGAGAAACCTAAACGGCCGGCGGTTCGAGAATATCACCGCCAACGTCGGCTCGGCGGGAAAAGCAATTCAAGTTAGCCGTGGTACTGCGCTCGACGACCTAGATAACGACGGTGACGTCGATGGTGTCGTGCTCAATTTGAATGCTCGTCCGCAATTGATTAAGAATGAAACTCAGCGCGCCAACAACTTTCTGCAAATTCAGTTGGTCGGCAATCTCGCCAATCGTGATGCTGTCGGTACGAATATTCGCGTTCAGGCCGGCAACAAGGTACTGGTGCAAGAAGTTGTCGCAGGACGCGGGTATCAAAGTCACTTTGGTTCGGTGTTGCATTTCGGCCTAGGATCGCACGTTGGCACAACGACTGTGACGGTACTTTGGCACTCAGGCCAACGGCAAGAGTTTCGCGACATACCTGCTAACGGTCGCTGGCTATTTCGCCAGAGCGCTGATGCATCTGTAAAGTTGTTTTAGGTTATTCGCGTTGGTCTACATCCGGAAATCGAAAGAATCGAAGATAACTGCCGATTGGTTTGCGAACCAACGCATTGGTCAGCGAGTGTCGATCCGCAGGACGACGAACATCGCTATTGCCAGATAATGACAGCCGCTAGCCAGGATGACTAGCGTGTGCCAAATGGCGTGATAGTACCACGAGCGATGATCGTTTAGCAGAAAGAACGTACCCAGGGTATACAACAAACCTCCTATGGCCATCATCGCGAAACAAGTTGCAGAGACGTAGCCCAATAGAACCATCGACGGGGCCCAGCCCAGCATGATATAGGACAGCGACGCGATGTTGTCGATGCGATGTTCGGCATACACTTTAGAATAAAATCCCGTGGCAGCCGCGGCCCAAACAAAAAAAAGAAGACTCAATCGAGCCCAACCTTCCATGTGGGCCCATACAAAGGGCGTAAAGGTGCCGGCAATAAAGACGTAGATCAATCCTTGGTCCAACGTTCGCACTCGATGTCGCAGACCGGCTTCGCGCACGGCATGCGACAGGGTTGAAAAAAGATACATGGCTGTCAAACTGAGGCTATATATTAAGCATGCATAGACAAGCGGCTCCCGATGATCTGCGGCCAGCCGATTTAGCACCAGACCAGCCGGCAAGCTCGCAACGAAACCGACGCCATGAGTCCAGGCATTAACGGCTTCCTGAGCTGCATTTTCCTCGGTAAAGCGAATCGCCATGAACTAGCTCTGACTTGTAGAACCACGAATGCAATTAGAAACCCAGATCTTATCATGATTTCTTGCGCACCGATTCGAGCACCGCAACTAAGCTCAAAACGAGGACCACGTTGACGATGATGAGTACCGCACCTGTCCACGAGACCAACGGCAACAGCAACGCGCCTATTGAACAGGTTGCGGTCGTGAGATAGATCGTCAAAACGGCTTGTTTCTTAGTCATTCCCAAGTCAACCAATCGATGCGAGAAGTGCCGTTTGTCCCCTTGAAACGGACTGCGGCCTTCGCGGAGACGAATCAAAATCACGCTGGTCATGTCGTACAGCGGGACCGCTAACACGCACAATGGAGCGATTACGGCATGGGGAGTGCCGCCTTGGTAGCCAGCATAAGTTGCCAACAAGGTAGCGACCGCTATCCAAAATCCGACGAAATAGCTTCCAGCATCTCCCATAAAGATCTTTGCTGGCGGCCAATTGTGGACTAGAAAACCAAGCAAGCCGCCGGCTAGCATCAGCAGCATCGCGGCAACGAAAATCTGTGGCTGGTTGCTTTGTGGGTCTGGGCTGGACAGGAGCATCGCCGCCAAAAAGCCAGCGGAAATGGTCGCCACGCCGCCGCTGAGCGCGTCCATGTTGTCGAGCATGTTGAACGAGTTGATCAGCGCCACGATCCATAGGACCGATAATATTCCAGTCAACCATGGCAGTTCAATGAAGGCAGTCAGTTGTAAACCTTGCCCGTAGACGCAAACCGTGGCAACCAGAAACTCGATCCCAATGCGCAGTTGCCAGGGCAGACCTCGACGATCATCCACCAAGCCCAACAGCATCAAGACTGTACCACAACCGATCAGAAACCAGATCTCGCCGCATTTGCCTACCAAGCCAGGCGCGTAGCGCGCAACATCGGCTGGCAATAGATCGGCTGCCCACTTGTTGTTGGCCACGATCAAGACCACCGATGTTCCCATCGCGATCGTTCCGACAACTCCCGCCCAGATTCCCAAGCCGCCACCAAGCGGGATAGGAGTTGTATGAACTTTCCTAGCGCCGGGCTTATCCAGCAATCCAAATCGCTCGGCTGCTCGTCGCACGAACGCGACCGCCAAAACCGAAATCAACAGGCTGGGAACCAGCGAAACTGCGATCAAGATGGTGATCAAGCCAGCGGTCATGATTGCTGGTCCCTTCCGTGGGTTTTGTGAGTTTCGAGTTTCAGTACGCCGCGCGCCTTGGTGAAGAACTCCTGAAAGTCGTCTCTTTGATAGTCAGCGTACGTCCAAGGACGCGCTTGCCACCGTCGGTCGTGGAAAAACAAAGTCTCTTCCGCATAGATGCCGCTGGCCAAATAGATTCGATGCGAACGGTCTTTTGTGCTGGCCAATACCAACTTGATGGGCGTGATGTAGCCTGGGTCGATATTCAATGGCCGCTTGTCAGGATAGATCCCTAATTCCCCACACTGCTCCTCCCAACGGTTACTTTCCAATTTTCGTTCGGCCAGACCCTGGGGATCAAATTGGCCTTCGACGATCAGGAATTGCTTTATCAGCTCGGCTCCCATGTCGTCTTCGTAGTAAGTCGTTTCCTTAAACGAGAATTTCTGGCTTTCCAAAACGACTTGACCCCAATGCGTGAGCACCCGATCGCGCGCCCAAGCAAGCGCATCGTCATGTCGACTGAATATCGCGACCAGTAGCACTGCGGGGCCATGTGGTTTAGGAATTCCCAAGATGTCGTTTTGTTCCCACTAAATGCGACGCAATCGACCAGCGTAAGCCACGCGAGAATTCCGAAACAGGATTATCGCTAGTAGGCTTTGGCAAAAATGGCTTGCAAGTTGGTTGGTTTTCCAGTTGCAAAGCAGTGACCATTTTCACTTTGCCTGTTTAATGGTATACAGCGAATCGTTACTTTCAGTTCGCTGAGAATCGGTTCGACATCCTGTTCCGATGCAAAATAGCATCGGGCGAATCCGCCGTGAATTTCTGGAGAATCAGCGTTCTTGGGGGTAAAGTACTCGCGAAATTGGGCCGCAGTCTGTATATCAACGGTATTGTCGTCGCGCAGTTTTTTGGCTCGTTCGAACAAATTCCGTTGAATCTGATCCAATAGGTCGCCAATCGTAGCCACTGCTTGGGCACGCGAGACGCTGGTCTGTTCGCCGGTGTCGCGTCGCGCCAAGAATACGGCATCTTTGGCGATATCTTTGGGGCCGACTTCGATACGTATCGGCACTCCGCGTTTGACGTGATACCACTTTTTCTCACCGCCGCGCAGATCGCGATCGTCCAGTTGCACTTCGACCGGCCGTTCGTCAAATCGCTGAGCGGTCAATTCTTTCCGCAGTTGTTGACAGTATGCAAGCACTTCGCTCCGTTGAGTGTCATCGCGGTAGATAGGCATGATCACCACATGGCAAGGCGCCAGTTTCGGAGGCAATACCAAGCCGTCGTCGTCCGAGTGCGTCATGATCAGCGCGCCGACCAAACGCGTGCTGACGCCCCAAGACGTTGTCCAGGCATAAGCCATCTGACCGTTGGCGTCTTGAAATTTGATTTCCTGCGCTTTGGAAAAATTCTGGCCAAGAAAATGACTCGTGCCGGCTTGCAAGGCTTTGCGATCTTGCATCATCGCCTCGATTGACAATGTCATGTCGGCCCCGGGAAATCTCTCGCCTGCGGTCTTCTCTCCTTTGATGACAGGCACAGCCATATAGCTTTCCGCAAAGTCAGCGTATACATCCAACATTTTGCGAGTCTCTTCCATTGCTTCGTCGGCGGTCGCATGGACCGTGTGACCTTCCTGCCACAGAAACTCGGCTGTTCGAAGGAACATTCTGGTGCGCAATTCCCAGCGAACGACGTTTGCCCACTGGTTAATCAGAATAGGCAAGTCGCGATACGATTGTACCCACTTGGCATACATGGCACCGATGATCGTTTCACTGGTCGGTCTTACGATCAACGGTTCTTCCAGCGGGCCAGCGGGACGCAGGCCTCCTTCGGGCGCCGGTTCCAATCGATGGTGCGTTACTACGGCACACTCTTTGGCAAAGCCTTCCACGTGTTGAGCTTCTTTTTCCAAAAAGCTCATTGGGATGAACAGCGGAAAATAAGCGTTCTGGTGCCCGGTTTCTTTGAACATTCGGTCGAGCACCCTCTGGATGTTCTCCCACAGGCTATATCCCCAGGGCTTGATTACCATGCAGCCGCGTACCGGGGAATTTTCTGCCAGGTCGGCCGCTTTGATTACTTGTTGGTACCATTCTGGATAATCCTCTTGCCGAGTTGGCTGGATCGCGGTCTTGGCGGGCTTGTTCATAATCGATCCGTGTCTAACCTTTTTCCATCGAAGAAGATGCAAACGACTCATTCAGTTTTTCGGGCGAATTCGTTGCCAGCTTCAGCTCGATTTACCCGCAGTCGAAATCGAGCTGAATTGCGGCAAGGGAATTCTAGATTCTCCGGCGGAATTCGAGCAAGGAGACCAGCTTGCTTTCCGTCGCTGGCCGCGCATAATATCGGCTATGAGTGACATTCGCTTCGCGTATCGTTATTGGTTCGGATTTGCGCCCTTTACCAACGAAGGGGCTGTGCGAGGAGTCTAGACTCAGAATCCAGATTTAAATCATCCTCAGCCCCGAGTTCCGGCCAGTTCCGAACTCGGGGTTTTTTGTTTATGTTGCGACTATCAAAGTAAAGTAAGGCAAGAGAATCATGATCGTTGTAATGGAAAAAAATGCCACCGAAGCTCAAATTGCTCATATGGCTCAGCGCGTTCAGGAAATGGGACTGAAGTCGCACGTCATTCGCGGAATCGAACGCACCGTCATCGCGGCGATCGGCGACAAACGAGGCGGCGAGCGCGAATCGCTAGAGAGCGGACCTGGGGTCGCTGAAGTCGTTCCCATTCTGGCTCCTTACAAGGTTGCTAGTCGCGAAGTAAAGCCCGACCCGACGCAAATTCAGGTGCTGGGATTTCGAGCCGGAGCGGGCTTAGTCGGCATTATGGCGGGACCGTGCTCGGTCGAAAACGAAGAACAAATCATCGCTTCCGCGCGAGCCGTCAAGGCCGCCGGCGCTACGGCGCTGCGTGGCGGAGCATTCAAACCAAGGACCAGTCCATACAGCTTTCAGGGCATGAAGGAGGACGGACTAAAATTGCTCGCCTTGGCACGCCAGGAAACTGGTTTGGCAGTGGTTACCGAAGTCATGAGCACCGAAGAAGTTGGATTGGTTGCAAAATACGCAGATATTTTGCAAATTGGCGCGCGCAACATGCAAAACTATCGCTTGCTCGAAGCGGTTGGTAATAGTGGCAAGGTAGTTTTGCTAAAACGAGGTCCTAGTGCCACGATTGAAGAATTTCTCTTGGCGGCTGAATACATCCTCAACGAGGGCAATCCCAACGTCATGCTGTGCGAGCGAGGCATCCGCACTTTTGAGTCGCACACTCGATTTACGTTGCCTTTGGCCACGGTCCCATTCCTGCACCGCAAAACCCACTTGCCCGTAATAGTTGACCCCAGTCACGGTACCGGTCATTCCTACTTGGTTCCCGATATGGCGGTTGCGTCCGTTGCCGCAGGCGCCGATGGACTGATTATCGAAGTCCATCCCAACCCAGAAAAAGCGCTCAGCGATGGCTACCAATCGCTCGATTTTCCACAGTTTAACGATACGCTCCAGCGCTGTGCAAAAGTCGCACAAGCCATTGGAAAGACGCTTTCCTAAGACGCTGCCACGCGACAACGAGTTTAGTGCTTGGTCGACGTCGATTTTGTAGGGGTGTGCCCGTGCTGCGGAGTATCTGAATGAGACTCCGTTACCTCAGTGTGTGCGTCGGCTGCGTGGCCAGCATTTGGTTCCTTGTGACCAGAGGCAGCAGGATGCTCATCCTTGGTTGACCCATGGGGCATCTGAGTTGCACCCGAGTGAGATTCGGTTTCAGTGTGTGCTGTGGGCGAAGCAGGCTGGGAATGAGGCGTTGTCGAAGAATGTGCATCATCTGCGGGGGCAGTTTCAGGCACAGCGTGACTCGCGTGTTCAGCGTGTTCCTTCGCTGGAGCGTGAGTCAACTCTTTGGCAGTCGAGTGTGCGTGTGCGTCGGGTCCTGTGTGTGCATGGTGTGATTGAGGCGCAGCGACGGGATGCGTATCCTTCGAGTGTGCAGATGCGTGCCCCGAGTGGCTTGAGTCGGCGTGATGCTCGTTCTTTGCGTGATGCTCGTCCTTCGCTGGAGCATGAGTCAGCTTGGTTGCATCGGAATGCGCCTCCGTCGAATCATGTGGTGAATGAGGAGCAGTGGTTGCAGGACTTTGGCGATTGCGAAATTGTTCGACTGGTAGATCAAATCGATCGCAGATGAGAATGCGTTCAACTACTTTCTCGTGCAACGATTCGTCGATGACTTGCTTGATCCTTTCCTTTACCAGCGTCATCTTCGGCTCGTCAAATGCGGATCGATCAATCTGACGCAACGCTTCCTCGACCGCTTGGTGAACTAGCCAACGATTATGTTCGATCGTGGCCTTGACCGCTGATCGGCGTTCAGGTGATACCGCCAGTAGCATGCGTAGCTGCGTCAGCCATTGTCGGTCCGACGTAGGCACGTAGTACATTCCCAATGAGATTTCTTTGCTGGCAACGGTCTTGAGCTTCGCAGCCTCGGCGCGCACGTAGCCAATGATCGTGGCATGAGCCATCACCAAGACCATTACCAGTCCAGCAATCCAGTAACGCTTTACGAATGACATTTCAATATGCCAGCTCGGCACCCGATGGCGAAAATCGATCAGGGATAAACTAGGGAGCGGTCACCGCCAGCCGAAATATGGCTCGGTCAAAATTGCACGGCACCACATCAACCGGTAAAGCGTAGGTTATGTAGACAACTCGGTATCCCAACTTCTGCAACACCAGCCGATTCGACGAGTGCCGGCGCCCGCACAACCGATTCCGTCAATACAGCCGGCATAATTAGTTGGACAGCGCCATTTTGTGTGCAAGGCATGGCTTTTGGCCCCTAGCCATTTCGTCGTTTAACCCCAATACCGTTCAACGAACGTGGGATAAGCTTCCAGCTTGTCAACCTGTAGCGGAGTTTCGCCATTGCTTGCACAAGATATTGACAAGCTGGAAGCTTATCCCACGTTCGTTGAACGGTATTGCGTTTAAC
>SXGS01039274.1_pt1 | contig 11963 bp, 11 predicted proteins | sample 3174681 | NCBI WGS metagenome assembly SXGS01 (sample SAMN11356861, study PRJNA531348) | freshwater metagenome | isolation source: freshwater sample F1-80 | place: China: Fuxian Lake, Yuxi | collected 2017-12-25
CGTCTGCGCGCCGTGTCGCACTGAATGGGGTCCCGTTCTGTGCGCAGGTCGCGCGCCTGGCGCCACATCTGCGGGAATGACGATCGTGAGCCTGGCGCGTGAGGGTACGGGCGCTTCACACAGTCTTGCCTTCGGCGCTGTGTTGGCGCGCACGGAGCCGGCAGGATGCCTGCGCTCCCGGGTCGAGGCGGGCGCCGTCACCACTGGGGTTGCGATCATCCTCAGGTCCAGTTCGCACCTCCCCACCAGTTCCCAAGAATGGTGCACGTCCGTGCGATCGAAGGTAGGACGGTGGAGTCGATGGGTCGGACTCGATGTCGCTGGCTGCGCGAGAGTGCCCGCTCAGCCCGGAGGGCTTTCACGAAGTAGCCCGGGATTTCAATCCCGGGCGGCGTCTGCACGTTCGGCCCAGCCTCATGGTTCTGTTCATCCCACCGGGGCGAGCGGATTTCGGCGCGACCCCACAAGAGCGGGCAGAGTGGACGCGCCCGCTCAGCCCGGAGGGCTTTCACGCAGTAGCCCGGGATTTCAATCCCGGGCGACCCCTGCGCGTTCGTCCCGCCCTCCTGGTCCACGCCACAGAACGAAGCGAAGACAGGCAGCCTGGTGAGCGAGGCCACCGCCGTCTCATCAATCGGCTACGGCGACCCCAATTCGGCGGCGATGGACCCTGGTGACGGTTCGCGGCTCGGACGGAGCCTCGCCCCATTTGATTCAACAAATTAATCCTTACAATGTACTTTTTCCTTTAGTCTCTCGCCTCATTTCAACAGATCACCTGAAAAAGCCGTGGTTGGGAATCTTTTTTCGCTGGCATGCGTAATCCTGGTATGCCCACCAAACGACGCCCTGCTCATGCTCACGACCGGCTCGCCCGACCGGGTGACGCCGCCAACTCGATCGCTGTCCTACTCCGTGATCGGATCCCTGTGCTGCTCCAGCAGTGCCCCGAGTCCGAGCGCCCACGGGGCCGAGGCCGCCCTCCGCTCGTGTCCGCCCAACGCCTCTGGGGCGCAGTCCTGCAGGCAATGCTGCATGGATTCAAGTCCCAACTGGATGTCTGGCGCGTTGTCATTAGCGACGCCTCCGGGGACCCTCGGCTCGCCAAATTGTCCGATATGGCCATCTACCAGCGCCTAGCGCGCATGCCGCCCTCGGCGTTCAGTCACTGCTTCGAGCAACTGACGGCTCGGTTCACCGGTTTCCTGAAGGCTGGCCGAGCCGTGAAGTCGCCTGCCTTCGCTACGGGTATCTATGCGCTGGATCAGACCGTGCTCGACCCGGTGTGCAGTCGCCTCAAGCTGATGCGGGATCTGCCGAAGGGCCACCATGACTTGCTCGCGGGGGCCGTGGGCTGCTTGTTTGACCTCCAACGCCAACTCTGGGTCAAGGTGAAATTCAGTGAAAACTCGATGCAGAACGAGAAGCCCGCTGCCCTGGAACTGATCCAGGGCCTGCCCCAACGGTCTCTGCTGATCTTCGACCTGGGATACTTCTCGTTTGCGTGGCTGGACGCGCTGCAAGAAAGGACCCTCTACTTCATCAGCAGGTTGCCCCAGAAAGTCACCTGCCAAGAGATCCACAAGATCTGCACGTCCAAGAACGCCCGGGTGCGGCTATGCGAGTCGCTCGTCTATCTGGGGGCCACGAAAGGAACGGGCGCTTGCCAGGCCGCGTATCCCGTGCGTCTGGTGGAGATCACGCGGCGCAAGTTCCCCGGAAAAGACTCGCCGGAAGACGAGACCTGGCGCTACGTCACAAACCAACTGGATCCCCGGGAGCTGCCCGCGAAGGAACTGGCGGCGCTTTACGGACGGCGCTGGGACATCGAGATGGCGTTGAAGCTCTGCAAGACCGAGTTGAACCTGCACCTGATCTGGAGCGCCCACGCCAACGTGATCCAGCACCAACTCTTCGCCACCTTGTTCCTCGCCCAGGTCGTCCAGGTGTTGCGGTTCGAGATCGCCGAACAAGCCGGTGTCCCGTGCTGCGAGGTCTCCGTGGAGTTGATGCTGAGGTGGTTACCCCAGTACCTCAGCGCTGGGGTGGACGGGATAGAGCGCTTCATCCGCGACGGGCGGCACCTCGGGTTCATCCGACCGTTCCGCGGGATCGAGTACGATGTCCCGCGACCACGTACCAAACGATACGACTTGCCACCGGAATGGCCGCCGCAACGGCGAGCCATTTACTCCGGGCACAAACGCGGCTCGCCGCAACGAAAACAGCAAGACCGTCTCAACGCCCTTCTGGCATCAGGAGCCCGAGCGGCATGAATACGTTTGAGACGGAATTTGTTGGTACTGATGGCCTCGCCCTCCCGTTCTTTCGAGGGTGTTTCTACTGTCAAATGGGAGTGTCTCCCTCTGCGCCGGTGCTCAACCGGACGCATCGTCCGGCCTGGCGAGGCCCGCGTGTGTATTCCCATCGCGGGATCCTCGGGTCGAGCCCGAGGATGACGATGGACGTGGGGTGCGTCTGTGGAAACCAGATGGATTTGGGCGCCTTTGGGTGCGGCGCTGTCGGCGCCCTCCGTCGTTCCCACAGAAGTTGCACGGGGCGGACACTCGCACTCACAGAGTGGGGAACCATTCGCAGCGATCTGGCGCGCCGGCGCAGGTTCTTCCGAACACTCCTGCGGAGTCGGCCGGAGGTCGTGATCAATCTCGTCCAGAACACCACGACCAGGAACCCGAAGCGGGTGACCGCAATCCTGGACACGAACAGGTAACCCAACAGGGCGGAAGCCCAGCCCTGCGGGGCTGGCCGAATCGATGGTGTTACGAAGGCTGTTCCATGGAGGGTGAATCCAGGACGTTCCGCCAAACAAGGTGTGGGACCGATGGGAGTCCCAAGATCACGAGCCGGGCACGGTGTAGCGGTTACTCTCGGACTCTGCCCTGGTTTTAGTCACGGAACGGCTTGAACGCGATGTCCGACTCCGCTCCTGCTTTCAGCTACTGCGACATGGCGACGACCCCGTTTCACGGGGAGTACCACAACACCGAATACGGCTTCCCCCTTCAAGACGACAGCCTGTTGTTCGAGCGCCTCTGCCTGGAGATCAATCAGGCGGGCCTTTCGTGGCTCACGATCCTGAAGAAGAAGGACAACTTCCGAAAGGCGTATGAAGGCTTCGACATCGATCGCATCGCGGCCTACGCCGAGGAGGATCGGGCCCGGCTTCTGGCCGATGCAGGGATCATTCGCAATCGGCTGAAGGTCAACGCCGCCATCGAGAACGCCCGGCGCATCCAGGCGCTTCGGGTATCCCACGGATCCTTCCGTGGCTGGCTGGATACCCACCATCCCCTCACGCTCGACGAATGGAAGCGTCTCTTCAAGAAGACCTTCGTCTTTACAGGCGGCGAAATCGTAAACGAGTTTCTTCTGAGCACCGGATATCTGCCCGGAGCACACAGACCGGACTGTCCGGTGTACCATGAGATTGTTCAGCTTGCTCCACCCTGGTCGCGGGGGTAAGCGTACCGTTCCGCGCTGCGCCACGTTCAATTCCCGTGGGCGCCGCGGTTCAGCCTCGTTCGCGGCCCAGACGCAGGATCGAATGAAGCTTTCGACAATGATGACGCCGGCTACCTGGATGGCCTCCGCTGCTTTGCTTTTCGCCCTCGGTGGGTGTGCGGAGAAGCGTGAACGACCCATGGCCATGGCGCCGCCTGTCGCCGTGCCGCAGTCAGAGACCCCGCCGACCGGGAATACCTACAACTGGAAAGAATTGCCGGAGAAACAGGAAGCTCCGATCCGCCGCGCCACGTTCGACCTGAACGGCTATCAACTCTTCACCCAGAGCGGAGACACCGTGCTGGTGCCGTTCGAGAACCAGAACCTGCAGGTGATGCGCTTCGGCCGAGCCAAAGACGGTCGAATGGTCTTTGTCCGCGAGAAGGACGGCCCGGTTCTCTATCTCGGTTCGGAAGACTTCCTGGAGAACGCCTCGGCGGAAAACGCCAAGTGGTACCCCATCGCCAAGGAACACCGCTACGAGCGCCCGATGTACGTGAGTCTGGCTCCGAGCTGGACCGACTGGGTAGCGATGGCCTGGTATCCCGGGATGATGACCTACGGCGGTTGGTGGGGCTATTCCCCGGGCATGCACTTCGGGTGGATGCCGGGCTACTCCATTCACATCGGCCCATCGATCTACCCGTCGTGGGGCGCCTACCGAAGCTATTACACGGCGAATCCGGGTTACAGTCGCATGCGGCCGGTCTACCGGTACACCTATAACCGGAGTGGCGGCGGCGGCTTCGGAACCAGCGGTCGCACCACCTCTTCGGGCTTCGGCTCGTCTCGCTCCACCCGCCCCGGCGGCGGGTTCGGATCGACCCCGACGCGGGGGACCGGCTCGTTCGGAGCGGGTCGCTCGGACGGCGCCACCGGGTCGTTCGGCGGACCGGTCTCCACCACGTCAAGCGCGCCCCGAACCGGCGGCTTCGGCTCCAGCACGGCGCCCACGGGTGGTTTCGGCTCCACCAGCTCCAGCACTCGGGGGAGTTTCGGCGGCTCCGCCGGCACGTCCTCGCCGTCGTCGTTCGGATCCTCGACCTCCAGCGCCCCCAGCTCCGGACGCCGCTCGGGCGGCTTCTTCGGCGGGATGTTCGGCGGCGGATCGTCGAGTTCCGGATCTTCCGGCGGAGGACTTTTCGGGGGCGGCAGCAGTTCGGGCGGGTCATTCGGCGGCGGACGCAGCTTCGGCGGCGGGCGCAGTTTCGGCGGATCGTTTGGAAGAAGGCGGTAGTCGGGGGTGAATCATCTCGTCTTCCAGACCGGGGGCGACTGGAACAGCACGTCGCTCTTCAATCACGGTGAAGAGGTTCTCGCCGTCCAGCTATTCATCGAGCTGCGCTGTGGGCGAGACGACTTCGGAGATCCCGCCGACGGCGGAGTGGAACTGGGCGGGGAACTTACCGCCATCATTCGAACCCAACAGAATCCAGGGCTGGCGCAGACGGTGCTGCCGGCCCGGATCGAAATCGTGTTCCCGGGTCACCACGTGATTCTGGAGAATCCGCATCCTCGCGGGGATGTCGAATACACCCAGCTCTTCTACAACGGGCGAAACATCACCCAGCGAGTCATCGACTTTTACCTGGACATCAACGCCGCAGACGATGTGGTGGAGGGCTATGTCACGCTCTTCAAGCCCCATTGGCTGACGGCGGATGAGGTTGCCACCTACAGCTTCGTTTGAAGGGACTCACTCCAACCGTGTTCGGCCGACAGCAGCCCCCAGCCCTCCCAACCCAGCCCACCGCCGCCGACCGAGCCCAGATTCTCGGCGGTGGGCTGGTGCAGCTCATCATCACCAAGAGCGATCCGCTTGATTTCTTCCTGTTCCTCAACGAGAGGTATGTGCCCAAGGAAGAGGTGGAGAGCCTGCTCGTTCACCTCCAGGTCGGGACGAGCCCCATGTCTCGCGACGAGGTGCAGGCCGGTCTCACCCGATACGTCAACACCGTTGCGGGGGATCGTGTCAAGCAGCACCACGACCTGTTCCCCTCCACCGTAGAAGTGGTGGCGAAGGGCCGGAGAATCTCTATCACCTGCCAGGAGTCCGGCAGTCTGGAAGGGGCCTGGATCGAACTCGGCCTGAAACCGGACGGCACGGGCTCCCAACTCACCGGGGTGCAGTCGCTCCAGATCCTTCTGGGCGAAGGACTGCTGCACGGTCGACTGACCTGGATGGACGGCGGCGTGGAGGATCTCTTCCCCGACGCATAAGTTCCTCGCCGTGTGCATCTCACGAATGGGATATCCACGAATGCTGAACCGTCGACAACTCCTCGCCGCACTGCCCGCGCCCCTCGTGACCTCCGCACGGGCCGATGAGATGCCGGCTCCATCCGGACAAGCCGTTCCCGAGATGACGTCCTTCGACGAGCGCCTGGGACGGTACCTCCGGGAGCAGAAGGCTCCCGGCGGCGCCGTGGCGGTGGCGCGGCACGGCAAGCTGCTCTATGCTCGTGGCTTCGGCTGGGCCGATGTGGAGCGGCGAACGCCGGTGATGCCCGACTCCCTCTTCCGCATCGCCAGCGTCTCCAAGCCGATCACCGGTCTCGCGATGGTGGCGCTCCTGGAGGACGGGACGGGCAAGGTTCAGATGTCGACGCCAGTGCGGCGTTTCTTGGAGATCGACCCTTACCTCCCAACCGGTAAGTCCATCGACCCCCGTATCGACTCGATCAGCGTCGAGCATCTGCTCCACCACAGCGGCGGGTGGGATCGGTCCCGCTCGGTCGATCTCATGTTTCAGCACTTTCAGGTGGCATCCGATCTGAGGATCCCGTCTCCACCCGACCATGCTTCACTGCTTCGATGGTCCTTCGGCCGTCGCCTCGACTTCGACCCGGGCACGAAGGAAGCCTATTCCAACTTCGGGTACTGCGTCCTGGGCCGGGTGATCGAAAAGGCGACCGGTCAGCCGTATGAGACCTATGTCCGCCGCCGAATCCTGGCCCGCGCCGGCATTCGACGGATGCGGATCGGCGGGGGCCGACGGAACGAGCAGGCCGAGGGCGAGGTCACGTATTACGATCCGGATCGCCGCCGAGGCAGAAACGTCTTCTCCCAGGATCCCGAACGGGAAGTCCCGCTGCCCTACGCCTTTGCCTCCCCGAAAACGATGGATGCCCATGGAGGCTGGATCGCCTCGATGGTGGACCTGGTCCGCCTGGGAAGCGCCGTGGAGCGGAGCGACTACCCACTCCTTTCGAGGCGATCTGTGGAGCAGCTCTTCGACCGTCCGCCCGCTCCACTCGGACGAACGCCGGAGGGGGATCCGGCGCCGGTCTACTACGGCTGCGGCTGGAGCGTGAGGCGCCTCCCCGGCGGCGCACGCAACACGTGGCACCTCGGCGGGATGCCGGGCACGGGCGCGATCCTGGTTCGGCTTGCTTCAGGGCTCGTCTGGGCGGCGGCCTTCAACGCCCGAGTAGATGGCGGAGCCCTCGACAAGCTGCTGCACGACGCCGCACGCGAGGTGAAGAGCTGGCCATCTCACGATCTGTTCTCCGCCTCCAGTTAGTTTCCTCAGGCGCCGGTGGGCAGACCGGCGACGGGATCGGCTTCCGGGTTCATATAACGAATGATGTTGAACCGAGCAACCATCCGTCCGATGGCGTCCATCGGCCCAAAGAGTTCCATCCGGCCCGCTCGCACGGCCTCATCCGTCGGAAGTTTCCCGCTCGCCACCTGAAGAAACGTGGACACATCCGCCGTGATGGCTGCAACGGTATCCGGCGCCGGACCGTATCCGGTCTCAATGGTTCCGTCCCTCACCCGCAGGTGGACAACGACATCATCAATCCGGAACTCGTAGGTCTCGCTCACATCGGGGAACACATGGGGTCGGAACGCGGCCTTCATGGCGATCGCGAGCCACTCCGGTTGAAACCGCTCTTCGCCATCCCAGGGACCCATGAACCGAAGTCCCCATCGCACCATCGACACGATCACCGGCTCCAGCCCCCGTCCGACTTCCGTGAGCTGGTACACCTGAGTTCGGGCAGGGGGAGGCAGCAACCCCTTTTCCACAACTCCCAGTTCTTCCAGTTCCTTGAGCCGACCTGAGAGCAGATTGGGGCCGATGCCGACAAGCGACTGCAGCAGATCGCCGAATCGCTTGGGTCCCGTCAGCAGTTCCCGGACGATGAGCAGCGACCACCGCTCTCCCACCAGATCCAGCGTTCGCGCCAGACCACAAAACTGTCCGTACTGCCGTTTGGGCATGAACCGAGATTCTCTCCGTCAGAGCGGGAATCTACTTCACAATCATATACTATCTAGTATATGATTTGAGAGTAATCGCCGTGCAACCTCCCGTGGACCCCTCGGTCATTGTATGCGAGCGTGGAGCAAGCGTATCGCTCCGATTCGCCGGCTGGGGTTGGATGGCAATCTGGGGCCCATAGACGTACGACCGGCTGCGCCGACTTGGCGTGGCCCGTTTTCGGCGGAGGTCCAATCGTGAAGCTAGGCCGCCCTTCAAGCTCGGATCGAAACTCGTTCAATCCCACGGACTATGACGCGCCATCTGTGCGTCATCCGCAGCTCGTCTGAGGACTTCAGGCGAGCAAGCGCTGCCGAGAGATTCTCTCCCGCCGCAGGGCGCTCTCTCGGCCTGCCTAGAGCAGGGAGCGGATCGGCTCTCCCCGGCTGATCCGCTGCGGGCGCGCCGTTCGATCCAGGATTTCCGACTCGGGTGAAATCCCGAGACAGTGGAACGCCGTCGCGGAGACATCCGCGGGCCCCACCGCATCGGAAGCGGGATACGCCGCGCGAGCATCGCTGGTCCCGTGGACCCGTCCGCCCTGAATGCCGCCCCCGGCCAGAACCGTGGTGTAGACTCCCGCCCAGTGATCCCGACCCGCATCCTTGTTGATGTTGGGCGTACGACCGAACTCGCCGGTGCAGATGATGAGCGTGGAGTCCAGCAGGCCGCGCTCGTGAAGGTCGGTGAGCAGTGCGCTGAAGGTGGCGTCGAATGCGGGCAGCAGTTTCTGCTTAAGGCTGGTGAAGTTCGAGCCGTGGGTATCCCACGGTCCGCCCGTCGACCAGTTCACCGTGACGGAGGGCACGCCGGCTTCCAGAAGCCGGCGGCCCAGCAGCAGACTCTGTCCGAAGGTGCTTCGAGTGAATCGATCCCGCACGGCTACGGGCTCTCGACCCAGATCGAGAGCGGCGCGAATGCGTTCGCTGGCGAGTAGCTCGAACGCGGCGCGCTGGGCAACCCCCAGCGAATCCGCCACATCCGAGCGCTCCGAGAGGCGCGTGGCGCCGTCAAGGGCGTTCATGAGCCCTCGCCGCCGATCCAGCCGCAGGGCGCCGATCTCCGGCGCGGGCGTCAATTCCGGAACCCGAAACCCCTCGCGATTGGGATCGCCGTTAATGACATACGGTTCGTACGCCGGACCCAACCAGCCCGCCCGTTGCCCGGGAATCTGGTTGCCGCAGACGAACTGGGTGCCGCCCACCACAATAAACTGGGGAGTGCCGGTCTTCAGGGGTCGCAGTCGCGAGACCACCGAGGCGTACGACGGCGAGTCGTCGATGCTGGGGATGGGGTTGGTATTTGGGAAGCGGTGCGGGAAGCCGGTGAAGGCAGTGTACATCGCGCTCCCGTGTCCGTTGTCCGGGTGCGTCATCGAACGAACGAGGGAGTAGAGGTGCGCCAGGCGGGACAGCCGGGGCAGGTGTTCCGTGATCTCGATCCCCGGCACATTCGTTGGGATCGGCTTGAATTCGCCGCGGATCTCCGCGGGAGCATCCGGCTTCATGTCCCAGATATCCTGGTGGCTCGGACCACCGAAAAGGGAGATGAAGAGGAGACGTTGGGCCGAGCCCGCGGGCGCGGCAAGTGAGCCCCGAGGCGCGACGCCGGCCAGCGCAGCCAGCCCGCCGAACCGGAGCAGTTCTCGACGAGAGAGCCCGTCGCACGTTTGTGAGTGGGGAGACCCCTGAAGCACCCGCAGCATAACTACCATTTGACTGTTGGAACGTGGTATCCCTCTTGAATTCCGCGGCTGTAACGCTCTTACAAGGAGTGGCGGCGGGATCGGGCGAACGTGGTACGATTGGTGAGCGCATCGAAGCCAACCCTTCCGCTCCAACCGACGCCGCGGACCCGCTCGATCCTCAACACGATCCCTCTTCAGACCCGAACCGGGCCCCTCGATCCACCGTATGACGACCCACGCCTTCCCACTCGCCTCTCCCCTGGAGACCTCTCCCGAACAGACCGCTTCTCAACTGCTGAGCCGGTTCAAAGACCCTGATGAGGAGCTGGCCGTCCGCCTCGAAGCTGCGTACGGATCCGATGGCGAGATCCATCGCGAGCGGGCCGCCGCCGCCGTCCGAACCCTGGAGCACTATCTGGAGAGCTATGGGGATGGCCCGTGCCGCCTGTACCGGGCGCCCGCCCGACTCTCGCTGAATCCACATTCGGACCATCAGGGAGCCTGGGTCCCCTATGGACTGCACGTACGGGAGTTGCTCTGCGCCCTTTCCCTCTCCGACGATGACCGCGTTGAGATCACCAACGTGGACCCGACGTTTGAGTCGCGGCTGACCTTCGCTGTCTCTGACGAGAAAGCGCGAGACCCACACCTGTGGTCGACCGACTGGTTTCGATACATCGAGGCCGAGCCCGTCGTCCAGACCGTGCGCGATCATCTCGATGTAAAGGGTCAGAAGTCCGGCCGGAGGGCCACGGCGAACTACGTGCGCGCCGCAGTGCTCCGGATGCACCATGCCTACCCCGAGGCGGGGTTCCCAGGGCTGCGCATGACGTTCAACGGCAACATCGCTCAGGGCAGCGGGCAGAGTTCCTCGTCTGCTCTGGCGGTCACCGCGGCGCTGGCGCTGGGGCAGGCGGCCGGCCTGGAGTTGGATCGCAGGGTCCTGGCCGAACGATGCGGCGAGGCGGAGTGGTATGTGGGCACCCGGGGCGGATCAGGGGACCATGCCGCCATCCTGCTCGGCAGCCGGGCGGGTCTGACGCACCTGTGCTTCCAGGCGCCGTTCGGTGTGCGCGGCGTGAAGCACTCGACCTTTCCATCGGGGTATGAACTGATCGTTGCGAATTCGCAAACGCAGAGCCAGAAGAGCGCCGAGGAGCGACTCCTCTTCAACACGGGGATCTTCGCCTACCGCTTCGGTTTCCTGGCGCTTAAGGAGGCCATGGCCGAGATTGGCATCGACGCGGAAACCATCGCCCAAACCCGCTGCCTTGGAGATCTTCACACAGGGCGGTTCTCCAACGCCACGCTCTACCGGCTGGTCCGCACCCTACCCGAGTACGTTTCTTCCGAGGAACTGGCTGCGCGCTTCCCACAGACCTTCGCCGGAGCGGCCCGGGGATGCTTCGGCACGGAGGAGCTGAACCGTCTGCCCATGCGAATCCCGCTTCGAGGCGCGGCGGTGTACGGCCTTGGGCGAGTGGATCGAGGCCGCATGATGCCGGAAATCCTGGACGATGCCTCCGACGAGGCCATGTGCGAGTTCGGGCGCCTGATGACGATCACGCATGACGGCGATCGTCTCACGCATCGTTGCGAGAACTACCATGAGAGTCGGCAGCGATTGGCGGATGAGGCGATTGAAGCCGCGCACGCCGCCGAGTGTTGCGGGGAATCTCGTCCGCTGCGAGAGGAACCCGGCTTCTACGGGGCAAGTATCCGGGAGTTGGACCATCTCGTGGATGTCGCCAACGAACTGGAAGGGGTCCTCGGCGCGGGCCTCATGGGCGCGGGAGGCGGCGGCTACGTGCTGATCCTTGCGCGAGCGGGGCTACTTCCCGCCCTGAAAGCGCATCTGAAACAGGGTTACTACGACGTCATTGGTAAGCAGCCCGACGTCGAAGCATGGCGACCGACGGCTGCAGCCGGTCGACTGGCCTGATCGAATCGCTCCGGCATGGGTCCCGCTTCACAGCGGCTCCTGTGCCGGAGCCGCATGCCCACGCAGCAAAAGGCGAACTCTAAGGCTCCGTTGCGAGCATCGCAAGCTTCGCCTCGAAGTCTTCCAATGACGGCGCCGTAACAGCGAGTACGAGCAAATCCTCTAGAACTTCCGGCCCTGTGACCTGCAGGATCCGGCGTTCACTGTCTTCTGGCGCCTGCCCAAATCGATCCTGGAGGCTGCCCAGGATCCGCGCGTGCATCCTGTCTGATCTCTCCTGTCGGGCCTCCAGGCGTCCCCGCTCCAGGAACTCGTCTAGCAACTGGTCCAGCACAGGCGACTCGATCATGGCTTCGTGCCCCCCGAGGAGTTGAAGAAGACTTTTCTCATTATAACGAATGCCGAGAAAGATCTGAGCAATCGCGAGGAGAGATCTCCGTTCGAGCACATCGGGGTGAGTTTCGATTACCTGCCGGCAGCGTTCCACCGTACGCTTCGGGCTGGAACCCATTTGACCCAATAGCGACCACGCCGCCAGACCCGGA
>SXGS01385272.1_pt1 | contig 11960 bp, 15 predicted proteins | sample 3174681 | NCBI WGS metagenome assembly SXGS01 (sample SAMN11356861, study PRJNA531348) | freshwater metagenome | isolation source: freshwater sample F1-80 | place: China: Fuxian Lake, Yuxi | collected 2017-12-25
GTACCTCTCGGAAGGTTCAACAAAAGTGATCGTTGACCACTAGCAATGGCGGGGTGGAGATTAGTGAAGAGTGGGAGTTGACGAGTGCGAGCGCAGCGCTTACCATTTGCTTGTGCTTGTTGCTTGAATTTCCTATCCGTTATGTTCTCGGGCGATATTATCGCCAACACAATATTATCTGGAGGGAAGGCATGAACTACCTAGACACAAACTACAATGAGCGATTACGCCCAATGACCGCGTACCCGCGCCTGTTCTGTAAACACCTGGCGGATAGGTACTTCGGCTCTCGAAAGGGGCGTCTGCTAGATGTCTGCTGCGGTAGGGGAGATCACCTACAGAATTTCGAGGACTTGGGTTTCGACGCCTACGGGGTGGACCGCGAGTTGGAAGCCACTAAGCGCGGTCACAACGTGGCCGTCTTGGATGTGGATAAGATGGACTTGCCCCATGACGAGGGCTTCTTTGATTTCGTTATGGTCAAGAGCGCCATAGAACATATCCGCGATGTGGACAGACTTATGGAAGGAATCAAGCGGGTTCTCAAACCCGGCGGTGCCGTGGTAATAACGACCTGTGACTGGAAGACCTGTTATAAGATATTCTACGACGATCCCCAGCACCGGAGCCCATTCACTATTTGGTCACTACAGAACCTTCTTGAGTCATACGGGTTTGTCAATGTCAAAGTCGAGGACTTCTACCATTTGCCGTTCACCTGGGCTGCGCCCTGGAGAAGGCTGATACCAAAGGTGGTGGCTCTGCTTCCAATAGACTTTCCGCAGAACGTACCCCTTACGGACCCCATCACCAAGATAATCAAGTTCTCGCGGGAGAAGCAGATTCTGGGGTACGCGCGGAAGTTATGTTAGGTGTAGTGATGAAGATACCAGTAGTGACATCCCTTCTCTGCCTGCTCCTTGCCGGATGCTGCCGCTACTGCGGGCCGTGTTCAAGACACGCCGCCTGCACGAAGAATCCCATTGATATGCCGCAGACTGTTCTTATGGAGGATGATAGGCCATGACCAAGAGACTGACATTCCTATCCCTACTGTTCCTGGGAGGGTGCGCGACCACTCCAGTCGAATGGGTAGGCTGTCCAATGGTGTCGAACGATGACCCATACTTCCCGTCGCAAGCGTGGCTTCCAGACTACGAGTACGGCTTCTGCGACGACGGCGTAGTGGTGTGGCGAAAGAGACAGCGGGTAGTCAGGCAATGACACAAATTATCCTTGCGGCGTTCCTGGGATGTATACTTGGGATTCTCGCGGCGGAAGTAGTTTTTCAAGCGGCCTGCTGGGCCGTATGTCTTTGTGTTGAGAAGAGGCCATGAACGCCTTCTGCTTCGACGGAAATCTCGATAAGACGGAGAAATGCTAATGGCCTGCATGGAACACCAATGCCGCGCGTGTGGACACACTTGGTTTGACAATAGTTCGTCTGGGACCTGCCCCAAGTGCGGGTCCATGGATTCGCTAAAGTTCTGGGACGAACAGTATAGCTACGACGGCGAGGATGGTTGAATGAAGAAGATAACTATAGGTGATTTTATCCATACAGCTGACTCCGAAAGCCTCATATCCAAGGCGCTGAAAGACGGGCGCCTGAGTTACGGCCCGATAACGCGCAAGTCCGAGGCCGCTTTTGCATACGCGCATGATTGCCTACACGCCATCTTCGTGAAAAGACAGTCAACGGCGACCGAATTCTTTTTGGACCGGTGAAGGTGGCGCGCCCGGCTGTAAAGCTGCCAGCCGACTCTGTGCCGGTGAAGATCTTGCTGGCGGGGGAGCTGGAGCTGATTGGCTACCGGGTGGATGCATTGCCGACTGCCAGCCGGTCGCTGCAGCTGAGGTTGTGGTGGCGGGGCGTGCGGCCGTGATCCCACGCAAGTCGCTTAATGAGGAGATGTTGCAGCGCTTGAACAGGATCGAGATGCAGGAGGATATATGGTTCTTTTGCCTGGATTCATTGAAGTGGGATACAAAAATAATTGTATGCGCTAAGGCGTACCTGACTGAACAGGGTGTTTTGTCCAGCATTCATCTCAATCAGCTTAAGGAATTGGAAAAGCCGTTGGACGATATGACGGATGTAAAATAGTCAAAGTTTATTATTAAAAAGCCTTATATGAAAGCGACTGGGATCACAAAGACATGTTGCCCTGCCTGCGGGAGTCCATCTGAAAAATCAACAAAACGTATTGTTAGTGTAAAAAAGGATCGTTCCTCGCCTGGATTTACGTACGTGGAATGCTCATTCTGTTCAACAATTTATAATTGGAACGCGTTTAGTGCGGAGGAATTATCAAATTACCATGCAAAATTTTGGCATAGTTCTGGTTTTTTTTCGTACGGAGAACGCTCTCTTGACAGGCAGGTTGGGCAGTTAAGAAGTGTTATGAGCGTTGTGTTGGAGAAGTGCAGGATTACCGACAAGGGAAGCCATCTGGACCTTGGGTCCGGGGAAGGTAGCCTTTGCGAAGCAATGCGCCATCTGGAATTTAAAACAATTGGTATTGAACCTAGTGCAGTCGCTGTCCTAAGCGCGCAAACGCGATATCCGAGTATTGATTTTGTTTGTGGATCTATCGAGAGTACTCTGAGTAAATATGGTAGATTTAATTTGATTACTCTTATAGATGTTATCGAGCATGTTGCAGATCCGGAGTTGGTGCTTATAGAATTAACCAAGCATTTGGAGGAGGATGGTGTCTTGCTGCTGCGGTTTCCAATAAGTAAATCCCTACAGCTGGAATACCTGGCGGAGTATGCAAATTTATTCATGCCCCCGTTTCACAATACTTTATTTTCTAAACCAGGATTCAAGGCAATTTGCACAAAGCTCGGATTAAATGTTGTTTACGAATTTCCGACTATCAACGCGTATGGTTATACTAAATCGCTTGCCGAGAAATTAGACCTTTTGGATGACTATAGAGAATGGCGAAAGTCAGACAAGTTTAAGCAATTTGATCTAGCTCTTGATAATTGGTTTGAATCCATTGCGGAAAATACGGGGAAACCAACTACATTTTTTTGTGCATTAAAAAAATAAACCATTAATTTGTTAGTAATAAGTGGATGTACGAAAAAGAGTAGTAATTTTATAATATGAAACAACAGGAGCTAAGTCGTAATGTGTCAGAGGCGGAGTGACTTACTTAAACCTTCAGTTGATGAAGTCGGTTCGCTCATTGCCTGGACATTTGGCAAAAGCCGGTGCATTTGAGGGTGGAAACGCACTATGTCTCATAAACTACATGACGCAGCGGACCGAAAAGAAGTACTTCATTTTTGTATCTTTTCAGGGTTTTCCGGAGCTGAGTCCAGTCGACTCAAAGAAGTACGCCAAAGGGGATCACAAAACCATGAAGTCCTTCGCACAGATCAAGATGGACTTTTCAATTCACTCAATAGTCCACCTCATTCGCGGTATTGTCCCGGAGACTTTCTCTCAGATTCCAGTCGATACTCAGTTTTCGTTTGTCTTTTTTGACTTTGATCTTTACCGCCCGGCGCTAGATACTTTTCAGTCCTTCTGGCCGCGTCTTGTCGTTGGTGGATGTCTCCCCATCCATGACTTTTTTTGTGAAGAAGGTGGTTTTGAGGGCGTCAAGGTAGCAACTCACGAATTCTTCGATAATCGCAAAGATAGTGAGGTGCTATTTCTTCTGGAGGGCACCATGGCTGTTGTGAGAAAAGTTTAACTAAACATATGAGCGTGCACCTCCAGTCGCTGACTGATCAATCTAGCACGAAGGGACTGAAGTCCCGCCTCCTTGAAACCCTTCCGGCCTCAGAGTTAGAAGCTGTACTCGATCTTTTGGCAAAACGCTTCCCAAGCAATTATTATGAAGGAATTTTTAACTTCCGATTTGTCCTCGAGAACTGCCCGCGTCAAAAATTCTTGTTGGTTCACGATGCTGCTAATTGCTTGGTTGGCTTCCAAAGCTATTTGGACAGACACTTTAACTATGACGGCATCTCGATCCCTTTGACCGGGCTTTCTATTTTGGCGGCTGCTAATGATCGCCAGGCATTTTCGGTGACCGATTTAATTAAGTTGGAAATGTTTTCGTATTTGGCGGCAAACTCGGAAATGGGAGTCGGAATTGCCAGGAAGGTGATGGACGGATATTGGCACCCGTACGGGTTTCTGGGGATCACTAATTTTGCGGAGTTAACGGTTGATGTTGCTGGTATTCTTAAGAATCGCTCGCATGCTGAGTTTCGCGACCTCACTGAGAGCGACCTCGACAATACGGCGGAGCTGTTTGATTCAACGTACTCAAAGGTCCTGGGCCCACTAAAGCGCGACAATGCCACCTGGAAATACTATCTAAAAAAGGCAAAGCACCAGAAAATCAAACTCTTCCGTATCGATCGCGATGCACGACAGGTGGGCTACGTAGCTCTTCGCGATAATACAGTCCTCGAGCTCGGCGCGCACCAAGACTTTGCAGCAACTGTCCCTCAATGCCTTCGTGAGTTCTTCACGCAAAGAAACCCATGCGCGAAGAATATCGTTCTGCAAATCGGACTCGAGAACCCGTTAATGTCCGAGATCCGTAGGTACCCACACTCGATAAGCCAAAGATTCGTCTGGAATGGCGGCCATATCGTTCGAATTAATTCGGTTGCTAGGTTTTTGGAAAAAATAACTCCAGCGCTGAATAGCCGTCTGAAACTCTCCTTGACCGCCAATTTTTCTCTAGAAATTGGAAACTTCTCCTTTCTCTATTTTGATCAACGCTTGAGGGTCTTGCCACTTCAAGAACCTCGGAAAACCCCGGATCTTTCCCATCATGACTGGCAAATGCTGATTTTCGGGGTTGTGCGACCCCGCGAAATTAGAGCTCTCAGCACCTCAGAAAAACTTGAAATAATAGAAATAATGTTTCCCTTAAGGTTTCCTCAAATTCCTTACTTGGACGAAGGCTAGCCCTCGGTACTTTTAAAAGGTGGTATTTCTGTGAAAAATCTAATCGTAACCGGATCAACGCGAGGCATCGGACTCCAGATCGCAAATTATTTCATTGAAAGTGGCGTCCACGTCATCGGCTGCAGTAGGGGGCCAGGAGTCATAACTTCCGACAAATATGAGCACCACCAAGTTGATCTAACAGACGAGAAACACGTACGGAGTTGGGCAAGAACGATTAAACTTGCCCACAAGTCGGTAGACGCGGTCGTTTGTAATGTCGGCTTGGCGAAGTCGAAGTTACTGATGCCGATGGTCTCATCTGAACTGCTAAACTCATTTATCCAGACTAATTTTGTCGCAGCATATTTAACCTGTCGCGAGATCGGGAAGATCATGGTGCAGCAGCGCTACGGCCGAATCATCAATATATCCTCAATCATGACCGGCATGCACGTCGCGGGAACTTCAGCTTATTCCTCTACCAAGGCTGCTGTAGAAGAAATGACCAAAGTCTTGGCGGTTGAGGTAGCGCAAACTGGGGTCACCTGTAATGCGATTGCCTGCTCCACAATGCTCACAGAGTCAGTTCGCGACCTCGGCGAAGAATGGCTGAGCAAAATGCTTGCAGCGCAAACTATGAAACGCCCCCTTGAAGTCGCTGAATTATGCAGTGTTATTCGATACTTGGGCGGGAGAGAAAGCAGCGCGGTCACGGGTCAGGTAATAAACTTATGCATGGTCGTGTGATGAATGCTCGGGAATGAAAGTGAATAGGCCGACGGGCGACTTTGGTATCGGCGTCGTTGGAGTAGGAAAGTACCTTCCGGGCCAGCGGTTGGAGAGTTCCGAAGTTGAGGCTCGCTGTGGGCTCGAATCGGGCTCCATCGAGAAATTGACGGGGATTCGTTCGCGATTTATCGTGCGTGACGACGAGCATGCGTCAGGAATATCTGCCGCTGCGGGACGCATCGCCCTAGCGTCTGCAAATGTAGATCCGAGTGAAGTTGGAATTGTGCTGGGTTGCACCGCTTCAGCCGATTACATTTTTCCAGCAATGGCGTGTAAGGTTCATCAGTTACTCGGCACCGTGAATGCCGTAGCATACGACCTGCTTGCGAACTGCACGGCATTTCAGATCGGCGTTGGTACCGTGGCCGACAAGATGCGGGCAGACGCGTCTATTAATTATGGTCTTGTAGTTGGAACTGCGATTCAATCGCGGTATTTGGATTGGAAGGATCCGAATTCCGCGATTTATTTTGGTGACGGATCCGGTGCTGCAGTGCTTGGAAAGGTTCCAGCAGGGTATGGGGTCATTGCAACTGACAGTGTCACCAACAGCTCTGTCTACGACGCCGTCCGCTTACGCGGTGGCGGATCTAGCTTCCCTTTGACGAGTGAAAATATTGGGCTGGGCTTACAATACCAAGAAATTAACGGCTTGGAAGTTTGGAAGCAAGTTGTCCAGTTTCAGCCGCGAGTGATTCGCGGAGCCTTGACGAAGGCTGGTAAATCCATAGATGACGTCGATTTCTTCATTTTCCATCAAGCCAATCTGAAACTAATCGAATACCTGATGGGGAAAATGCGTCTTCCCATGAGCAAAACCTACACGAACGTCGCCGAGTATGGAAACACCGCTGAAGCGTCGATTCCGATTGCTTTGTGTGAAGCTGTCGAACAGAAACTGGTCAAAAGGGACCAAATTGTGGTGGTTAGTGGCGTGGGAGCCGGCTTTACTTTTGGAGCTACGGTGTTGCGCTGGTACTAGCGTTGTCCCACTATACCATCACCGCACCACCGCAGACCCGAAGATTTTGCCCGGTAATATGGCGGGCACCCGAACCGAGTCGAAATGCGATCGTTTCCGCAACTTCTTCAGGGTGACCAAGACGCCGTAGGGGGGGTGCGTCTTGGCCAGCATTTTGGTCTTCTCAGGAATATTGGCGATCATTTCAGTGTAGGTCATACCGGGCGAAACCGTGTTGGTTCGCAATCCCTTAGGTCCGTATTCGGATGCCAATGTTCGAGCAAGGGCGGTCAGGGCAGATTTTGCTACGATGTACGGCGTTTGCTGTACTGGCGGCACGCCATCGGTAGAAATCGATCCCAGAAACACGAACGCTCCCGATTGAGCTGTAAGCATGTCCGGAATTGCGCATTGCACGCAGTTAAACGCGCCATGCACCTGCGTTTGCCAATGTGCCTCCTGCGTTAACCAAGTAAATGCCCCAAACGGCTCCGGAATCGGATTGGGTGATGCACAATGGACTACCGCGGAGACATTCCCAAAATGCTGCCGGCCTGTTTCAAAGATGCGCTTCACATCCTCGTGGTCAGCCACGTCACCTGCTACCGCAATTGCCTTGCCGTCGGCATTCGCAATTTCTTCAACAAGTGCCCGCGCTTCTCGCTCAGACTTCAAGTAACTGACGATACCTGAATGCCCTTGTGTTGCTAGCATCCGTGCGGTCGCCCCACCAATATCGCGGCTTCCGCCGGTCACTAGGACCACTAGTTTGTCCATCTTTCCGCCCCTTTGTCTAGTTGCGGGTTTGATCTTTTCAAGTATCCTCACCGTCGACTCGCCGGATACTAAATTAGTCCTATTTTGGTTTTCAACGATGATACTTAGTCGGATGGTACGCGTGGCCACCGACTTGTCCGACACTCAAGCGACTACCTTAATTTCATCAACAATAAAAGCTGGATAAAAAAATGCAAGGTTTGGCTAACCCAGAGCGCACCGGGACCCGGAATGACCATGCCAATCATCGTTGAAATAAAGGCCGCAGTAAGCATGCCATAAACCACTGGTTTTCCAAATGAGGTCTGTCTAGCAAAGTCCCTATCGATATGAACCGGATTGAAATCATCGGTAAGTGCGGAAAATGAGTGTACATCCTGTTGAGTTAAATTGTGTCTGATTTCATACAGTGCGCCAACGGCAATCTCCCCGAAGCTAACGCTCTGCGCTGCAAAATCAAGTGACCCGTATGACATTTGGAAACCTTGCTTTAGCTAGTGTGCCCAGCCTGCGTGTACTCAGGCGGCGCCTTCCTGTGAATTCCCCACCAACTTCGTGCATCGGCAACAACCCACGGATCTCCGTGACCAGGATAAACCATGAAATCGCCCGGGAGTGTGTCCATTAGACAGTCAACTGACGAAGCCAATATGGCTGGTTTCGCACCGGGGAGGTCAGTTCTCCCAATCCGTCTGTTCAATAGCGTATCGCCGGTGAATGCAATGCCCCCAAAATAGTAACACGTCCCCCCTTGAGTATGCCCGGGGGTGTGCACGTGACGAATTTGATCACCAGCCCAACCCAAATCTGCGGACTCCAGAAACTGATATCGATCTGCCGGTTGAATAACTTTTGACTCGAAAGCGAGAGCATACATTGGCGCGCGCTTTAGTATTTTCAGATCGTCACGATGAAAAATGAAAGCAATTCCGTATGTGTCACAAATTTCCTTGAGCGCTCCAACGTGATCATGGTGGGCATGAGTAAGAATGATATGCCGCAATGTGCCATTCTGATGTTCAAGTGCCGATTGTATCGCACTGAACTCATCACCCGGGTCGATCAAAAGCAATTCTTTGCTGGGAAGGTGCTGCACAATGTAACAATTTTGCCGCCATTTTCCGGTTTTCACAGTGGTAATCTTGTAGTTAGCAATGATCATTGACTTTCTCGCGTTTCGGGACTGCCATCCTGCAAGGTGTCGCGTCGAATCTTTTTGAAACGGCGGCTATGCTGACTTTGCTCCGAGGCAATTTCGAAGCGCATAGGGACCTTATATTTGGGAAGTCGCTCGTTGCAAAATCGTCTCAACCTTTCGGTCAGTTGAGTGGCGCTTTCTGGTTCCAGCAATGAGACTTGAGCATGAACAACCTGCCCCATTACAGGGTGTGTTTTGGAAAAGACAACTGCGCTACTTACGTTGTCAGCCTTGAGCAAGACGTCCTCAACCTCAATTGGGTAAACCTTCTGCCCACCTACGTTTATGACTTCGGATTTTCGGCCCAGAAAACGTATGAACTCGCCCCTTTGTTCAACTTCGTCCCCAGTACACATCCACCCTTCTTCATCAAATGGGCTCGGCGCATTCAGATACCCCACCATATTTGACTCAGAACGCACCCAAAGCTTGCCACCAACAACCTTGACTTCAAAACCGGATCCACCAACTTTAAGCCACACCGAGTCCTTACTCTCAGAATTGGATCGCAAAACACCCAATTCTGAAAGTCCATAGGTCTGCTTAATCTGGGCGTTCGGAAACACCTCAACGACCCGCTTTAGCAGCGTGTCGGACATCAGTTCGGTGCCATATGTGATCATTTTTACGGAAGAAAAATCATACGCCAAATACAATCGACTCATAATAATTAGATTCAAAAAGGTGGGCGTCGTAGGCAATAGAGTGGCTCGCGACTCCTGAATCGCTCGCGCGACACCCTCCGCGGTGCGTACCTGCGGACAAACCGCCATTCCTCCATTCGCAAACGATGACAGGAAGGTGTTAAATCCCCCAAAATGATCCATCAGAAGAAATAAAATCGTGTCCCACGCATGGCGCTGCACGACAAACTTGCGCATCACCGACTCACAGTCGTGAAGAATTGCCTTTGGTGCACCAGTTGATCCTGAGGTAAAGACAATCAAACCCGCGTGACCGCGTCCACTGAATTTCTGGATCAGTGGCGGAAACGGTGGCGCATTGATTTTTTCCATGGCAGCTAAATCTGCACTGTCAAATCGGTACAGGGTTTCAACTCCGGCGATTTCCATGAAACCAGGAATTTCAGCGCTGATCTCATTCGTAAACGGAACCAAAATTGCGTTCTTCTTAATCAATGCGAACATTAGTGCGCATGTCGACGGTGAAAAATCGCCCTTGAATGCACAAATTGATCCCGCCGTCACACCATCGTCCGCAAGCCGGGATTCCCAGGTCGCAATGTGCCCCAAGAATTGCGAATATGTGAGCTTTAAATCCTTCCAAAATATTGCCGGCTTTTCGCCCCAAACCTGCATTCGTTGCAGTACTTGGTCCGTACAGGGAGTCGCTGAATTGGAATTTCCTAGAGTCAAAATGTCACGCCATGTTCAGAAAGAAGGACTTTAATGAGCGGAAAATTCATGAGCTCCACCGTTTGCTCTTCAGTAAAGCTGATGCCGAACTCTTGTTCGAGCGCAAGAATCAAATTCAGATGACTAAGGGAGTCCCACCGCTCGACCGTATCGAGGGACGTTTCGTCATCGATTGCTCCAGTAGAAATGCTGAACACATCTGCCATGACCTGCCTAACTCGTACTTCATTATTGTTCATTGGAATTACCCTTCCACATTAGTCATGCTGGATGTTTCGGTGACCAAAATCCACGAAGGATACCGCGGAGCGAAACTTTCCTTGAGAAATATTGTGTAATCGGCTCCCGACCCATCGCTTTCATTACTAACCAGCGCAAATCCATTTTGTGGATAAAATTGAGCAACCTGCCCGTTCTTGCTAGTAGCTCGATACTTGGCACGCACCTCTACGACACCGCGATCTGAAGCAATTTTCAAAAGGTAACTCAGCATCAAAATGTCGGCACCTCTTCCTAGTGCCCGACATGAGAGTAGGAAGGTATCTATCTCTGCACACTCATCTCGGAAATTCATGACCGCGGTTCCAATTACCCCAAGGTCAGAAGCGCTGTCCGACAATTTCAGACAGACAACTTCGCAGTCAGCTGTCGAGTCAAATCGCTGGATATCTCCTAACGTATACCTTTTCGTCGTAAGATTGAACTGATTAGTCTTTTGCGTCAGCTGCGCAATCCGCGGCAGTTCTCGCAGAGATGGTCGACCAATAACCGCAGCAATTTCCAATTGGGCAAGATACTCTTCGATTGAGGAGGAGTTCCCCTGAATCGAGCGTCTACGTGCATCAGCTGCGTAACCGGCATTTCTTTTCTGGTCATCTAACGAAAATGCCAAAGAGTCAAAGAATCCGCAGCGCAGAAGCTCGACGGAACGCCTATACGTGTCAGAGCTCAAATTGAGCACGCCAACCGCGGGAAGCTGGTCTCGAACCCAATCACACTCAAATTTGCTATCATCGACAAAAACCAAACTATCCACGCCAATATTTAACGACTCAGCAACTCGCCTCAAATTTGTCGCTTTATCGTCCCAATTGATCTGCCAGGTCGCAAAATGTTCGGGTCGCAAGAGCGAGTCCGGATGCGAACTCAAAACTTGTAGCACATCGGGTTCGTTGTTCTTGCTGCAGATCGCCAGGATAATGCCGCGATGGTACAGGCTCAGGACCGCCTGCTGGAAAGCTCGGAATGAAGACCCCGGGTAGGAATCGCCCATCGCGATTCCGTCAAAACCGTCTTCGCCGATCACCCCTTTCCACAACGTGTTATCGCAGTCAAGCACCAAACACTTCTTGGACAGCCCGCGCAGAGCACGAATGTGCCGTCCGTAGACCTGACCGAGCGGAACCAAAATGTCCTTTCCAAGGGGCGCCCGACCAAAGTGCCAACCGCGCTCGTCGAAGGCCTGCGACCATCCGATTCGAGAAAACAGGCCCATGTGGTCGACCCAATAAACATCAGCCACACTCGAAGCTCTTCTGATCAGCTCGAGGTTTAATCGCATTGTTGTATATGTCTGGTAGCGCTCATTTTGGCAGTCTAATATTCCCAAGACTGGGCTATTCGGGAGGGGGAAGTTATTTATTAATATCGCCGCATTCGTATGTCTCCGAATGGCCAACAAAAAATCGTGAATCTGTCCAATCACACGATCGAATTCAAGTTCAATCTTTCCCTCCGAAAACGCCGCAAACGAGTTGGCTAAATCCGGGGAAAACGTGTCGAGCCAAAGGGAAACAATAATAAAATCAGCGCCATGAGAGTACAGTGCACTTTTTGGATTAAAAACTTCTTCGCCGATCGTGTCAAAATCTGCCACGTATAAATCTGGGGCAAACCCAGACGCAATCACCTCACCTTTGATCACAGGAA
>SXGS01005266.1_pt1 | contig 11959 bp, 13 predicted proteins | sample 3174681 | NCBI WGS metagenome assembly SXGS01 (sample SAMN11356861, study PRJNA531348) | freshwater metagenome | isolation source: freshwater sample F1-80 | place: China: Fuxian Lake, Yuxi | collected 2017-12-25
ATGTTGAGGCCCTTGTTCTCCATGGCCCCCATGTTGAAGTCGGAGACGGCAACGATCATGAAAATATCCAGATCGTATTCGCGGCCGAAGACCTCTTCGTCCCACTTCATCGAACGCTTCAAGGCATCCATGGCATAGGCTGCGCGCGGCTCCTTGCCGTGCTCGACATAGATCTTCAGCGCAACTTCCCGGCCAGACATGGTGGTGAACGTGTCTTCAACAATGCCGAGGTCGCCGGCAACCAGCGCGAAGAGATAGGACGGCTTCGGATGCGGATCGAACCAGGCGGCGAAATGCTTGTCCGGGCCGAAGCCGGCGCCGCCGAGGAAATTGCCGTTCGAAAGCAAGAGCGGATTGGCCGCCTTGTCGGCAATGATGTTGATCGTATAGACGGCGAGCACGTCAGGCCGGTCGGGGAAATAGGTGATGCGGCGGAAGCCCTCGGCCTCGCACTGGGTGCAGTAGATGCCGTTCGAGCGGTAAAGGCCCATCAACTGGGTATTGGCCTCCGGATTGATCATCGTCACGACGGTGATCTCGAAGGGCGTGGATTCCGGCAGGTCGCGGATGGTGAGGCTCTCGGGCGTCGCCGTGTAGCGCGACGGGTCCATCTCGATCTGGTCGAAGAGCACGCTCGTCATGGTGAGGTCGTCACCGTCGAGCACCAGGGGTGCAGCCGCATCAACGCCTTCGCGCCGATGGAAGATCAACCGGGCTTCCACCTTGGTTTCCGTCGGGTCCAGTTCGAAGGTCAGATCAACCCGTTCCAGAACGAAGTCGGTGGGGCGGTAGTCTGCCAGATGAACGATCCGGCCCGTGTCTGTGCGCATTGTGTGTCCTGGTCGCTACGGGGTTGGCCACCAAGGCGCGGCACGAGCGCCTGGGCTCGTGACCGCCTGGGGTCAAGTTGTCGCGATGATTGCAGCAATTTCTGAATGATTGTTAAAACACGAGTTATTTTTACGATGCTCTTGATCCTGGCGCCGGTTTTCTTGGATTTCACGGCCGAAAGCGGGCTTCAAATCCAAGAATAGTCAGGAGAATATCTTCGGTAATACCGGCAGCCAGGTGGGCAGCATCACTTCAATCGCAACCGCTGACGCAAGAGGTCCTCGCTGTCCATGGTCTGGATAATGACACCGGACCAGCCGAGGCCGTCATAGTCCTCATAGCCGAGGGTCTTTGCGAAGGCGACGATGGCGCCGCTCTGATCGTAATAGCTGCCTTTGGCGAGTTGTTTGGGATTGTTGAGCGCGAAATGAGTGTAGATCCGCTCCGGACGCGATGAGGCGATCACCATGTTGTTGCCATCGAGCAGCAGGACCTCGGTCTTTTCGGCGACCTGCGGCGCCAGGTTCGCCTCCTTCTCGACGATGGCCTGGCCCTGGGCCTTCCAGTCGAAGAAGACGCCGAGCGTGCCGAGAAGTGCGCCATCGCTGCGGCCGCCTTCCCGGATGCCGGTGGCATAGACGAGAACGTCGCGATTGTCGTGCACCAGGCTGCGCTTGACGGTGTCGACGATATAGTCGTCACCGCTCTGGCACTGGCGCGCTGCCTTGAACCAGGCTTCGTGGGAGAGATCGCGGTCCTTGAGGCTGCGATGATACCGGGGATTGGCCGAGGCGATGACCTTGCCGGCGGCATCGGTCATGACGAGATCGAGATAGACCGTGTAGAACCGGTTGATGACGCCGAGCCGCGCGGCTGCATGCTGGGCTCGTTCGGGCGAGGGCTGTTCGAGTGCTTCCCACAGGGCGCTGTCGGTTGCCCACCAGCGCACGTCGGCCGTGCGCTCGAAGAGATTGCGAACGATGAACTGGACGAGCGTCTGGGCAAGGTCGATCAGTCTCACGCCTTCCATCTGGTCGACGAGATCATCCGCCATGGTTCGGCTCTGTCTTATGCGTCCGAGCACGTTCTCCTGGAAGCGCTCTGCGGTTTCTCCGGCACCCTGCGCCAGACGCTGAACCTCGTTGGCGACGACGGCGAAACCCTTGCCCGCCTCACCGGCTCTCGCCGCCTCGATCAGCGCATTGATGGCCAGAAGGCGGATCTGGCGGACGATATTGGCGTTGTCGGCGCTGAACTGCTCGAGATCGATGCCGATACTCTCGGTGACGAGGCGCATGGACCGGGGCGTGGCGCGGATCTCTGAAATGGAATTGGTCTGATATTCGGCCTGCGGCATGACGCCAAACCCCGGTTTGAAAAAAAGCGAGCAGAAATGACGGCACGGCGCCGCAATAATATGACTTATTGACAGGAAAGATAATTTCCTCGTTTGAACGGTCGGTTAACGATGGATGGCCAGAAACCCGGTGTTTCCGGGCCATTTCTGGGTTCAACCTGCCGATATCGGTACCTGCACCGCACTTGCGCGGAGCGGGCGGGCATGCATGCTAGACGGCAGCCCGAGTCCACGGCGTCGTCGGCGCCGGCTCAAAATCCCTATGCGATTGCGCATAGCCTGCCCGCAAGAATCTGATCATCATGGCCTTCGCCGATCCCAATCCTCTCCGCGGCATCGTGCTGAAAGTCTGCTCGGTGACCGTCTTCGTCGCCATGCAGACCTGCATCAAGCTCGCAGGCAGTGGCATTCCGCCGGGCCAGATCAGCTTTCACCGGTCGGCTTTCGCCATTGTGCCGATCCTCGTCTATCTCGCCTGGCGCGGCGAGTTGCGGCAGGCGTTCCAGACAGACAACCCCGTCGGCCATGTGAAGCGCGGTTTGCTCGGCGTTTGCGCGATGGGGGCAGGCTTCTATGGGCTGGTCCATCTGCCGCTGCCGGATGCAATCGCCATTGGCTATGCCATGCCGCTGATTGCCGTCGTCTTTGCAGCCATCTTCCTGAAGGAGACAGTCCGGCTTTATCGCTGGACGGCGGTCGTGATCGGGCTTGTCGGGGTCCTGATCATTTCCCTGCCGAAGCTGACGCTGTTCGGCGAAGAAGGGCTGGGCTCCGACGTGGCGGTCGGCGCCCTGGCCGTACTGGTTTCGGCCATCCTCGGGGCAGGGGCCATGCTGCAGGTCCGCCAGCTGGTGCGCGAGGAAAAGACCTCGACCATCGTCCTCTTCTTTTCGCTGACCGCAGCCCTTCTCTCGGCGATTACCTGGTTCTTCGGCTGGGCCGATCTCTCCTGGCAGGGGCTCGGGCTCCTTGCCCTTGCCGGCTTCTTCGGCGGGCTGGGTCAGATCTTTCTGACCGAAAGCTATCGCTTCGCCGATGTCTCGACGATCGCACCCTTCGAATACTGCTCGATCATCCTCGGCTCGATTGCCGCCTATATGCTGTTTTCCGAAGTCCCGACGATGACCACTCTGATCGGCGCGACCATTGTCGTGGCGGCCGGCATCTTCATCATCTACCGCGAACACCAGCTTGGCCTTGAACGGCGGGCGGCCCGCAAGGCATCCACCCCGCAAGGGTGAGCTTAGCGCCCGGGCTCGATCCCGAGCTCCAGCTGCTCCTCCGATTCAGGCTCGGGCAGCGGAGAGGCGTTGTCTGCGCCCTGCATCGGCAGGATCGTCGCCTGGAAATCGGTCTTCTCTTCCGGCGTCACGTCATCAGGGCGTCTGGTGATGCGGTAGGCCGCGTAGCCGGCATAAAGCGCAAAGGCCGTTCCGAGGAAGCCGATAAGCGCGGTCGGCCCCAACCATTGCATCAGTGTGCCCGCCATGATCGGACCGGTAACGGTACCCATGCCGTAGAGGATCATGATGGCGCTCGACAGCGTCACATATTCATGCGGCTCGGCGAGGTCGTTGGCATGGGCGACGTTGAGCGAATAGACCGGATAGAGCACCGTGCCGACGAAGAAGCCGGCGACATAGAGCGCGGTTGGGTCATCTGCGCCGAAAGCGATCATCATGCCGCAGGCGCCGACGCCGAACAGTCCGGAGGCAATCATCACGAAGCGGCGATCCATGCGGTCCGATATGCGTCCGATCGGCACCTGTGAGATTGCACCACCGGCCAGGAAGGCAGCCAGCAGCGTCGCCCCTTGCGCTGTGGTCATGCCGATCGTCTGGGAGTAGACGCCGCCGAGACTGCCCCAGGTGCCCGACAGCGCGCCTGAGAGCAGCGAGCCGAAGAATGCAATCGGCGACCGGCGGTAGAGCCGCTTCAGATCGAAGCGCGCCTCGGCAATCGGGCTTGGCGACTTGGCCGTCGACAGGGCGACGGGAAAGAGTGCCAGCGAGAAGATCAGCGCGCAGATGATGAAGAGGTTTGGTCCGTTCACGTCGCCGAGCGGCACGATGTATTGGCCGCCGATCGAGCCGACGAGGCAAGTCACCATGTAGACGGAAAACAGGGCGCCGCGATTGTCGTTCGTCACCCGCTCATTGAGCCAGCTTTCGATCAGGAGATAGGCGCCAGCAATGGCAAAGCCGGAAAGACCGCGGAAGATCATCCAGGCCCACCATTCGACAACGAGCGCGCAAAGCAGGATGGATACGGTCAGGAGCGTGATCAGAGCACCGAAGACCCGCACATGCCCGACGCGGCGCACGAAGATCGGCGTGACGATGCACGACACCGTAAAGCCGAAGGTGTAGCCTGTGGCGATGACGGAGATGATGAAGGTCGACCATCCCTCGTTGAGCGAACGGATCGGCAGCATGTAGCCCATCAATCCGAAGCCTGCCATCATCAGCAGCGTCGACAGCATCAGGGTGGCGATGGAGGCGAGACTGGACAGCATTTGGCCTCCGTGGGGCGCAATTGGGAACGAGAATAGTGCCAGTATCGCCGGGCAAGTGAAATGTCGAATACGACGCAAGGCGGCGCAATCATGAACGCCATATCATTCTTCCCTCGCGCTTTGGCAATAAGGGATTGAAACGTCGTCAGGAATTCGTTTACCTTCACACTAACAGCGTCAGAGAGGCGTCGGACCCAGTGTCCACGTCCGCCAAAGGGATCGAATGGGGACGACCGCGGCGAACAGAGGAATGGACCGGCACGCATTGCGATGCCTGACTGCGTCGATCTCCTGTGCAGCCTGGAAGTACGGATCGCGGAGGCCATCATGACGCTCTCCTCCAGCGATATTGCCGGTCATCCTCAATTCGCCACCGCATTGGGTGCCTATGCCGGCAAGTTGCGCGGCCAGTTCGACCAGAGCCCTCGGCTTGCACGCATGCTGGCATCGCACCAGCGCTGGTTGCTCAGCCAGGCGGCTTTTGCGCTGCAGCTTGAGTATGATCCAACACAGCCGGGAAGCGGACTGACGACGACCAATCTCCGCGAAATCATCACCTCGAACAATTCTGCGAGCCGCAATACGGTCCTGAATTTCCTCGACCAGTTGTTGAGCTACAAGTTCGTCCGCATCGTCGGCGATCCGAACCGTCGGCCGAAGCGCTACGAGGCGACGGAATTGCCGACCCGCGCGATGTATCAATGGCTGGTGACCAATTTGGAGCTCCTCGATCACCTCGATGGCGGCGACCGGGCCGAGACCCTTGCGGCCGAGCCGGATCTCTTCCGTCTCATCCAGCCGCAGATCGCCCGCCATGCCTGTCTCAATCCGAGTTGGCTGGAGCCTCCGCCGCGCGTGGCGCTCTTCCTGTGGACCGAGGCGGGTGGCCTCGTCATGGATGAACTGGTTCGCCGGGCGATGGACCATTCACCGGGTGACGATGGATACAATATCGGTCGCATTGATGCCCGTGTCATGGCCGAGCACTTCATGATCTCCCGCACGCATCTGCAGCGACTTTTCCGCCGCGCGGTGGAGACGGGCTGCCTCTATTGGCCCGATGGCGATCGCAACCACTGCATCCTCAAGCGCGACTTCCTCGAGGAGTATTGTGGCTGGCAGGCGATCAAGTTCTCGATTGTCGATTTCGCCTATGAGCGGATCTGCGGGCCCGTTCGCCTGGGAAAGCCTGATCCCCGCCTCGGGGCGGTCGGCGGCTTCTAGCCACGGTTCCAATCTGTAAACGCGAAAAGGCCCGCGCAAGGCGGGCCCGACGAAACCGTTTGTCGTGCAGACGGGATCAGAAGCCGAGCGGCTGCAAGGCGCGCTCGACGCCACGATCCTGGGCCTGCCGACGCTTGCGGGCGGCGGTGGACAACTCTTCCGAAGCGCTGACGGCATGGCCGATGTGATGCATGGCCTGGCGCAGGCTGCGGACGGGGTGGAACGAGATGTTCATGGTCTTATCCTCTGCTCTACATGCATATCGATGTTTGCAGGTGTATCTGTTCATGGATGAACCGGTGCCGCAATGCACAATGCGGAAGCCCTGATATGCGTTCCTCGCAAGCCGCCGGTTTTTGACCGGCGCGATTGTCCAGGTTTCAGGTGCGGAACTCGCAAAAGACGCTGGCGGGGCGCGCAATGCGACCGGCATGACCGGTGAAGCGCGCGCTCAGTTGTTCTGAGGAAACTGCAGCGCTGCTGCGGTTGTAGGGGCTTGCGCTGCGGCCGTGTTCGCTGGCGAGACGCAAGGTCTCGAACTTGCAGTGAATGGGGCGGGTGCGAAGGCTCACGATGGTCTTCCTTTAAAAGTGTCCCTCCCACTTTCAGACTCATATATCGCAGTGCAGCATAGATTCGGCAACGAACAAGGCTGCGATCCTGCCCTGCATCAAACGCATGGCTGTCTTCATAATTTGTTCATGCTGATGATAATTTAGCCGTTTTGGACAGGATGCACGCGTTCGGAGAAGGCGAGCAGATCCATCCAGGCGAGTGCCTTGCTGGCTGGGGCGGCGAGTAACTCCTGCGGATGCAGCGTCGCCATGGCCTGGACGGTATGGCCGCCGGCGCCGATATCACGCCACTTGCCACGCAGGGCGTGGATCGTCCCGGTTTCGCCGAAGAAGAAGCGGGCGGCAAAATTGCCGAGCACAAGGACAAGGCGGGGTTCCGCAAGCGCGATCTGGCGTTCGATGAATGGTCGGCAGATGGCAGTTTCCGGGCCGGAGGGCATGCGGTCGCCAGGCGGCCGCCAGGGGATGATGGTGGTAATGGTGGCGCTTTCGCGGCTCTGGCCGATGGCAGACAGCATGCGGTCGAGCAGCAAGCCTGCGCGCCCTGAAAAGGCCTGACCCTCGCGGTCGTCATCGGCATTTGGCATCGGGCCGATCACCATGATGCCGGCGGTGCCGGTGCCCTCGGCCGTGATGGTCGAGCGTGCGGAGGTTTTCAGATTGCAGCTGGTGAAAGCTTCGATGGCAGTTTTCAATTCGGCAAGCGAACGTGCGCTTTCGGCGGCAAAGCGCGCTTCGGCAATGGCATTCTCATCCGGGATCGCCGGCAGCGCCGAGCCTTGGGCGGGTTGCGCCCGCGCCGGCTGGCGTTCTGAGGGGGGAGTTGCGCCGCGTCCTGGCAGGCTGCGCGCCGGGGCATTGGTGCCTGGTGTGTCCGATGCCGGGCGTGCCACCTGCCGCGCCGCCTTTTCGGCTGCAAAAGCCGCGATACGGTCGATCGGATCGTCTTCAACCAGCCACTCGACACCGGCCTCTGCATGAAATGCGAGAAGCGCGGCGAGCTCTGCGGAGGACATGTCGCGGGCCTGGATCATGAGGCTGTTCTAGTGCGTTTGGCCGACGGAAGGCAAATGGAAAGCGTGGATACTTGCTCCGCAAGAACAGTTGGCAATCTCTCGGCGATGCTCGCATAAATAGTGCTGGTGGCGGCCGACCCAGCTTTTTTCATAATTGTCGATCTGAACCTTATAAGGTACAAGGAGATGGAATGAAGCGTATCCTTGCGAAATTCTTCATGACGCGGGATGGAGCCGAGCCCGTCAGAGATTGGCTTCAGTCGCTCGACAAGCGTGACCGGCACATCATCGGTTCAGATATCGCCATGGTCGAGTTCGGTTGGCCTATCGGAATGCCCACGTGCAGGCCGGTTCGAGATGGAGTTCGGGAAGTTCGGTCTACGATTAGAAGCGGTCGGGTTGAGGCAAGGACCTACTTCGGTATCGACGACAACATCATGCTCCTCTTGCACGGCGAGGAAGGGAAGGACAGGCAGAAGGCGGCGATTGAACTGGCCGTCCTTCGCTGGAAGGAGCACCTGCAGCGCACGAGGCGAATGAAGAAACTCGAGAAAGGGAAATAGGCATGACCGATGAGAAGCCTTCAGTTGGCGGTAGCCTTGAGGATTTCCTGGATGAACTCGGCGAGCGCGACGAGGTCTATGGCGAGGCCATCAAGCGGGTGTTGGCCTGGGAAATCGAAGAGTCACGCAAGAGGCAGTCGATCAGTAAATCGGAAATGGCGTTAAAAATGGGGACCAGCAGGACACAGGTCGAACGTGTGCTCGATCCGCGGAATGTCGCTGTATCCCTCGATACGCTTGAGCGCGCAGCAAGATCGGTCGGTAAGAAACTCGTCATCCGGCTCGTCGATGTCTAGCTAGACCGGTTCACGCCACCCACTGTTCGATATCGTCCCGCTCGCCGATTAGAGCCAAGCCATGCGCGATCGACACCAGTTCGCCGCCGGTTTCGATGCGGCTTGCGTCGAAGCGGCGGTGGAAGATGTCACGCACGGCGGGCACGAAGGATGTGCCGCCGGTGAGGAATATCTTGTCGATCGTGCCGGCCTCGGTGTTGCTCTTGGCCAGCACCTCGTCGAGCGCCTCTTCCATGCGGGTGAGGTCGTCGGCAATCCAGCTTTCGAAATCGCGGCGGGTCACGCGTTTCTCGCCGGCCTTGCCGAGCGGCGCGAAGCGGAAATCGGCTTCCTCCGCCGAAGACAGAGCCATCTTTGTGGCCGAGACGGCCTGATAGAGTGGATAGCCTTCGTCGTGATCGATCAGATCGATGAACCGTTCGAGCTTCTCCGGCTCTTCCGCCTGGCGCACCAGCGACTTGAGGTCGGTGAATTCCTTCAAGGTCTTGAAGACCGAAAGCTGGTTCCAGCGCGAAAAGGCGAGGTAGTAGTTGCTGGGAACGTCGAGCAGCTTGCCGAAGCTCTTGAACTGGCTGCCCTTGCCGATCTCAGGCGCCACCAGCTGGTCGATGATGCGGGCATCGAACTGGTCGCCGGCGATGCCGACACCGGACTGGCCGATTGGCGTGGCGCTGAGCTTGCCGGCTTCGGTCGAGAAGCGGATTAGCGAAAAGTCGGTCGTACCGCCGCCGAAGTCGGCGACGAGAACCGTCGCGTCACGCTTGAGCGTGCGGGCAAAGTAGAAAGCGGCGGCCACCGGCTCATAGACATAGTGGATCTCGGGAAAGCCGAGCCGCGTCAGCGCTTCGTTGTAGCGGGTGACGGCAAGCGCCGGATCGGGGCTGGCACCGGCGAAATGGACGGGACGTCCGGCGACAAGACGCTTGGCCTCGCCCGGCCAGCCATCGCCCGCATAGGCCTGCAGGCGCTTGAGGAACACCTCCATCAGGTCTTCGAACTGGAAGCGCCTTGCATGCACCAGCGTCCCCTGGAAGAGGGCGGAAGCAGCAAAGGTCTTGATCGATTGCAGGAAACGACAGTCGCCGGGATTGTCGATGAAGGCACGGATGGCGGCCTGGCCGGCCTCGACCTTCAGCGCGCCGGCGCCGAGTTGTCGATCCTTGAGGAAGGAGAGCGCGGTGCGCATGCTGTCGGATGTGCCGGCCGGCGAGGTGTAGGCGACCGAATGTGTCGCGTCGCTGCTTTCTGCGACGGCGATCACGGTATTGGTCGTGCCGAAATCGAGCCCAAGCGCTTCAGCCATGGCCATCGCTCCCTTTATCTATGCCTGATTGTCTGTGAGACCCGGCGAGCCGGTCGTGCCCGGCGATGCCGAGACATGAAAGAGGGCGCCTGATGCCACAGGGGGCCGGCGAGGGCAAGCGACCTTTTTGTGACGGCTGCAATCGGAGCGCAGGTGGGCGCGCAGACACGAACGATTGCATCGACGGTCCCTGCGAAGCGGGCGCCTCTAGCCGTTGTTGGCGCCTGGGTCTATGGTCGGCTTCACCCTGGAGATCGACAGATGTCACCCATGCGCATCGCCCTGCATTGCTTTGCTGCTCTCGCAATTCTGATCGGCTTCGTGTGGATCGGGCAGGGCTCGGGTCACTTTCCCTATCCGGCGTCGAGCTTCATGATCGATCAGAGCCCCTGGATCATGTATGGCATTCTCTTGGCGATTGCGGGTGTGGCTGGACTTGCCTGGCTGAGGCGACGTTGAGGCGAGACCGATAGTGCTCAGACTTCATGATAGAGACGGGCAGCGTACTGCGCCATCTCTGGCGCTTCTTGCTCTTCGTTGAAGCCCTCAAGCCTGGTAAGGAAGTGGTCGATGATCCGGCCGTAGCTCGCGTTTCGAGAACGGGGCACGCGCACGCGTTCTTCGACGGTCGGTTCGGGTTCGGTCACGAGTGCTGCCGGGTCGAGCGCCAGCAGCATCCGGTCTTCATGTCCGGCATCGGTCATCACGGGAACTCTCATCTCCCAGGTTTCTCACGTTTGAGTAAACCCAAGAGCTTTCCAAGCCGTTCAGTCGATCGCTCTCATTTTAGCCAATGCGAATTTGATGCCGGTGGCGGGTCGCTCAGATCGATTTCGCCGCACCGCCGTCAACGCGCAGCATGGTGCCGGTGATGTAGCTTGCAGGGCTAGAGCAGAGGAAGGCAGCTGCGGCCGCAAACTCCTCGACACGGCCGAGCCGCTGGGCGGGGATCGACTTGACGGAGGCCGCGCGCACTTCGTCCAGCGACTTGCCCTGCTTCTTGGCGTTTGCGCCATCGAGTTCGTCGATACGGTCCGTATGGATGCGGCCGGGCAGGATCATGTTGGCCGTCACACCGTAAGAGGCGAGTTCCGCCGACAGCGTCTTGTTCCAGCCGACAAGCGCACCGCGCAGCGTGTTGGAGAGGGCGAGGTTCGGGATCGGCTCGAAGACGCCGGACGAGGCAACCGTGAGGATGCGGCCGAAGCCTTGCGTCTTCATCAAGGGGGCCAGCGCATTGGTGAGCGTGATAACGCGGACCACCATGGACTGGAAGAAGTTGTAGAGCTTTTCCGCATCCATGTCCTCGACGGTGCCGGGCGTCGGCCCACCGGTATTGTTGACGAGGATGTCGATACCGCCGAGCGTGTGATGGACCGCGTGCAGCATCTGGTCGACGAAATGCGCATCGGCGAGGTCCGCGACCACATAGTCTGCCTTGCCGCCGTCAGCCCTGATGGCCTCGACATTGGCCTTGAGCTTGTCTTCCGTGCGCCCGCAGATGAGGACATGGCAACCCTCCGCCGCAAGCGCCTTGGCGATGCCGAGGCCAAGACCGCGCGAAGCGGCGAGCACGAGGGCGCGTTTGCCGGAAATGCCGAGATCCATGGATGTATCCTTCCCTGTAATGCGATGTGTTTTGCGGCAGTCTATCGGCCCCGGGTCGCGATCGAAACCCCGACGATCTGCGGATCAACCGGTTTCAGAACGGCACCTTGCCCGGGTTGAAAATGTTGCGCGGGTCGAGCACGGACTTGATCTGGCGCGCAAGCGCCTGTTTCACCGGATCGACGTGGGCGAGATAGGCGGCACGCTTTTCGAGGCCAACACCGTGTTCTGCGGAGAAGCTGCCGCCCGAGGCGCGGATGCCATCATAGACCGCCGCCTCGACGGCCGCCTTCAGATCAAGGGGCAGGGGCCCGGCAGCCGCAATTGCGATATGCAGGTTGCCGTCGGCAATATGCCCGTAAACATAGGCCTCGAAACCGTCGCCGATCCCTTTAAGACGCTCAGTCAGTCTGGCGACATAGTCATCCAGGGCGGAGGGCGGCATCGAGACGTCGAAGGACGGCGCATTCGGGAATTCAGCGAAGTAGAAGCCCGAATCTTCGCGCAGGTCCCAGAAGCGGCGCGCCTGATCGGAGGACTGGGCGATGATCCCGCCCTGAAGCTCGGCCTCCTCCCAGATCTCGGCGAGTTCTGCCTCGAGAAGCGCTGTTGCGGCCTCTGCCGCCTCGCCGGAGACTTCCAGCAGCAGCACCGGCGCCTCGTTCTCCAGC
>SXGS01069204.1_pt1 | contig 11959 bp, 12 predicted proteins | sample 3174681 | NCBI WGS metagenome assembly SXGS01 (sample SAMN11356861, study PRJNA531348) | freshwater metagenome | isolation source: freshwater sample F1-80 | place: China: Fuxian Lake, Yuxi | collected 2017-12-25
CACCCCACACCCTACACCCTGGCGGACGCACGGCGTGGCCGGCTCTGGACACAAGATGGATCAGGCAACACTGAGAGCATGGTGGTTCGAGCGTCAGGGTCTGGGCGGCGGTTCGCGGCGGTTCGCGGCGGTTGAGTGCGGCGCAGGCGCTGGCGGCCACAGGGTGGGCGCGGTCCGTCGGGGGAGCAAACCCTTACCTGACGCTCTTTTCCCGGACGGGCCTCCGCCGGGAAGCGCTTGATGAGGCACTGGCGCGTCAGGAAATCCAGGAACTCCCCGCAGCTCGGGGCTGCACCTATGTCGTGCCGAAGGACGACTATGCGTTGGCGCTGACCGTGGGACAGGGGTTCGGGGATGAAGCGCAAATCGCCACCGCTCGAAAACACCTCGGAGTGACTGAAGCAGAGATCGAGAACCTGATGGAGCGGCTGCTGGCAGCGCTTGACGCCGGGCCGCGCGATCCGCGGGGGCTTACGGATGCCGCCGGAGACGCGGTCCGCAATCTGGGGGCCGCGGGTAAGAAGCGGGGCATCACCACCACTCTGCCCCTGGCCCTGGGGCGCCTGCAATCGCGGGGACAGATCCGGCGGATCCCGGGCAACGGCCGTCTGGATCAGCAGCGCTACCTCTACGCGCGCTGGTCCCCCTCCCCGCTCGCCGGGTTCTCCCTGCCGCGCCCCGCGGCTCTGACCGAGCTGGCGCGGCGCTACTTCCGCTGGATCGGGCCGGCGTCGCTCGCGCACTTCCAGTGGTTCTCGGGGCTGGGCGTCCGGGCGGCCCGCGATGCCGCGGCGCCTCTCGGCCTGGAGCCGGTGGAGTCCGGCTCGGGACTGCTGTTACTGCCCGAGGATCGCGCGGCCCTGGCCGCCTACCGGGCGCCGTGCGAGCCCCGCTATGCGCTCGTGGGCAGTATTGACGGCATCACCCACCTGCGCCGGGTTCTGGCCGGCCTCCTGGACGACGCCGACCGCGGGCGCACCATGCGCGGCGAGCGGGGATACCAAACCCTGGGGGGCGTGCAGGACCTGTGCAGCCACGGTATCCTGGATCGGGGTCGCCTGATCGGCCTCTGGGAGTATGATCCCGAGGCGCAGGAGATCGTGTGGACCTGCTTTGCGGACCGGACGCCCGCTCTGGAGCAGGTGGTGGCCGAGACGGAGTGCTTCATCCGCGAGGACCTGGGAGATGCTCGCTCCTTCAGCCTCGACTCGCCCGAAAGCCGTCGTCCCCGGATCGCCGCGCTGCGCGCCGGATGATCCGCCCATCAGGAAGAGACTATGGAACGGAAACCGGAACTGCACAACCTGTCGCATCAGCACCACCATGGCCTGGTGGCGGCGCGCCACCTTCGCCGGGCTGCTGCAGGGTCCCTCTCGCTTGCCGGGGTTCGGGCCGAGTTCCTGGCGGCGTAGCAGAGCGAGATTGCGGCCCACTTCCGAGCTGAGGAAGAGATACTCCTCCCCGCGTTGGCCACGGCACTGCCGGAAGACCATCCCCTCATCGTCCGCACGTTGACCGAGCATGTGGCGCTCCGCCGTGCCGTCCGCACTCTGTCGGCCGGGTCGGACCTGTCCGCCGTCGCCGCCGCAGAGATCGGCTGCTTGCTGCACGATCACATCCGCTTTGAGGAGCGTGAACTGTTTCCGGCGGTGGAAGCGGCGTTGACTCCGGACGCACTCGCCGCCGTGGGGGCCGACCTCGCCCGCCAGGCTGACGGAGAATGAAGGCGGAACGAGGACAGACGTACGAGAATCCATCCGGGTCAGGACGTGCAGTCGGGACGTGCCTGGGAGAACGAGGCCCCGGAGGGCCGCACCGGGAGCCTCGGCGCGCCTGAGCGGCTGAACGCTGCTTCTGCGTCCGGGCGTGCACACGGTCACATGTCCACTGGCAGGAGATGGGTGCGCGGGGTACGAATTGATCACCGCGTCAATCCCCACACCCCACACCCCACACCCCAAACCCCACACCCCACACCCCACCCCCCACACCCCCTCACGCCATGCGCCAGGAATCCCGGACCGACTCTTCCCCTCCGCTCGCCCTGATCGTGGTGCTGGCTGCCCTCGCCGGCGGCATGGGCTGGGGCATTCGCGGGCAGTACGGACACCAGACCGGTGCGATGATGGCGGGTCTGCTCGTGTCGCTGGTGATCGTGCTCTTGCTGGGCGGGAATACCAGTTCGCTCCATGTGGTCCGTGCTGCCGGCATGGGAGCGATCGGCATCGGCTTCGGCGGCTCGATGACCTATGGCCAGACGATCGGTCTCACCCAGGACGTAGAGTTGCGGGGCAACTGGTCCGCTCTGAGCTGGGGAATGATCGGGCTTGCGGTGAAGGGCGGTGTCTGGGTCGGATTCTGCGGGGCGCTGCTGGGGATGGGGCTCAGCCGCCTCCGGTACCGCACCGGCGAGTTGGCGCTCCTTTTCCTCACACTCATCGGGTTTCTGTTCCTCGGGCTCTTCCTCCTGAACTCCCCTTTTGATCCAGCCAACCGGCAGTTGCCCGCGCTCTACTTCTCCGCGACATGGGAATGGTTTCCACTGAAGGAGGACCCAAAGCCGCGGTATGAGAACTGGGGCGGCCTGCTGGCGGCGCTCATTGCGCTCATTGTCTACCTCGGCGCGGGGAAGAAGGACCGCGTGGCGCGCAATCTGGCGCTGTGGGGACTGCTCTCCGGGGCGATCGGGTTTCCGGCGGGACAGTCCCTTCAGGCGTACCACGCGTGGAACGAAGCGGCCTTCGTGGATGGCCCGCTCGCTCCGTTCGGCTTCATCACCAACTGGTGGAACGTGATGGAGATCACCTTCGGGATGGTGCTGGGCGGCGGACTCGGACTGGGCGCCTGGCTGCACCGGGGCGCGCTCGGGGAGTGGGAAGGCGAGGATGCAGTGGAAGTCACTCCGCGGGTCGAGGCGCTCTGCGTCGGACTGCACGGGGCGACGCTCATTGCCTGGGAGTTTCTGGATTTCGGGCCGGTGGAGCGCTGGGCCGACATGGCGCTGCCCGTGTGGATTCTTCCGCTGCTCGCCGTCGTCGGGGGACGCCGCTTCCGTTATGCCTTCGTGCTGCCGGTCGTGGCTCTGCCGATTGCGGGGAAAACCCTGCGAGAACTCTCGTACAAGCCCGAATCTCTCCTGATTCCCGCCGTGGTCGGCTGGCCGGTGTTCGTGGTGCTGCCGCTGATTGTCATGAGCGTGGTGGCCTGGTACAGCTATCGCCGTGCCGAGGACGGGGAGCCGGGGCGTACCTTCGCGGCCCGGGCCCTGGTCTGCTCGGCCTGGCTCTATTACGGTCTCAACTACGCGTTTTTCCGGTTCCCGTGGCCGTGGCAGCCCCCGACCGGCCGCACGCCCTCCGCCGTGCTGTTCACGATCTGCGTGCTGGCACTCACGGGGGCCGCGTGGCCGCACCTGTTCCCGCCATCGTCCCGCCGGCGGTAGTTCCGTAAAGTCGGTGAGGGGACGACCGCCGGACGCTACCGGCGCGTTCGTCCCGGTCGCCGTTCCCGGACCAACGGCGACCGGTCCTCCCGGAACGCTGCGTAGAATTTAGTCGCGCAGCGCCGAGCCGCGGGAGGAAGGGTGGAAAGGATGAGTAGTAGGATGAAAGCACGTGCCGCAGGTCACGACAGCGGGAGGCACGGGGCTCCGTCCGTCCGCAGGGGAGTTTGGCGTATCGGGGGTCCGGCGGCGGCGCTCATCCTGCTGCTCGCGGGAGCGTTGTGGGCCGCGGGGTCTCCCGGCGATCCGTTTCCCCAACTCAAGGGGAGGGACCTGACGAGTGCGCGGGTGACGACAGCGCTGTTTCGAGGGAAGGCCTGGCTGGTCATCGTTGGGTTCGAGCGCAGCCACTTGGAGCAGATGGAACTGTGGGCGAAGAACTTCCGGGCCGCGTTTCCGGACCAGAGTCGCGCCGACTCGTACGAGATTGCGGCAATGCCGGGATCTCTCTCGTTCATGCGCGGATTCATTGACGGCAAAATGCGGAAGGGTGCTCCCGAGGGCACTCGTGACCGGATCACGACCGTGTATGCCGCGGATGCGGTGAGCCGCGTGCTCGGAATTCGTAATCGCAAAGAGGTGCATGTCTTCCTCGTTGACCCCGCGGGGAATATCGCACAGCGTGAGGCCGGGGCCCCTGCTCCCGAGGTGTTTGCTCGGATCCAGGCGGTGACCTCACGCTTGCTGGCGGCGCCCTGAAGAGGGCCGGTGGAGCAGGCAGACTCCTGCTCCGCTGTGAATCCTCACCCGGAGTGTGAGTACAATCCCTCCGGAAAGCACCGGAGAGGGGCTGGTTGGGTACCTGCCCACCGGCGGAGGCGGATCCATGCTGTCGGGGGAGGAGTTGCAGGCGTTTCTGGCGTGGTCGGCCCTGCCACACGCAGGGGAACAGACCATCCGGGCGGTGCTCGATCATGCGCGGGATGGGCGGCAGGGCCTTGCCGCGCTCTGGCGCACGCGGGTGGACGATCTGGCTGCACATGTCCGCTTCCACCCGCGTACCCGGGCCGTTCTGGAAGGCAGCCGTGAGCACCAGTGGGAGCAGGCGGGGGCCGACCGGGACCAGGTGCTGTCCTGGGGCGTCGAGGTACTGCTCCCCCAGGATGCGGAGTTCCCCGCCCGGCTGTTGTCCGGAGAGCGCGCGTGGCCGTTCCTCTTTGTCTATGGCGGCCTGCACGTCCTGGAGACACCGGGGCTTGTGCTGTTGAACTCGCGGCAGGTCACTCCGGGTGGAATTGCGGTGACGGACGCCATCGCCGATGCCTGGGGGCGGCGGGATGGGCTGATCCTCACCTCTCCCAGCCGGGATGTCTACCGGGCCGCGGCCACCGCCGCCAAGCGTCAGGCGGCGCTCACGGCCCTGGTGCCGGATCGGGGGTTTGCGGCGGCGTTTCCCGAGGGCCTGGAGCGGGAGCCGGTGGACACTGCGCGGATCTGGGACAGCCGGTTCGACCCTGAACTCCAGATGCTGCTTTCGCCCTTTGCCTGGCGGGAACCCTGGAAGCACTCCGGCGGCGCCCGGCGGGACGCGCTCCTGTGCGACCTCGCGGCGGTGCTCGTCGCCGTCGAGGTGCGCGTCGGCGGGGTGATGGACCGGGAATGCCGGGCGGCGGCGGCGCAAGGGCGACCGGTGTTTGCGCTCGATCGTGGGGCGGAGACGCCCGAGGGCACTCGCGTGCTCTGGGAGACAGCGCCGGGAGTGCAGCGGCTTCGCTGGCAGGGGGGCGACGCGGCGGCGGCGGCCATCGCGTCCGTCCCTGCGTCCGGCATGGGGGCTGGCGTGTCCTCTCGCGCCGGGTGGGACACCGAAGTAGCCCGGTTCATGGCTCGTGCGGCAGGCACGCTGCAGGGCTCCATCCGGCCCGGGGCCTGGCTCACGTGGCCGGCGCGCGGGCCCCTTGCGGTGGTCGCCCGGGGAGCCGGGGCTGCAGAGGCGGCCGCTGGCGCGGCCGCCGATTGTGTGCTGGCCGACGTCACGCAGGACGAGCGAGAGAGCCCGGCGCGGGTAGATCGCCTGCTGGCGCGGATCGCGCCCAGCGGAGTGGCGGCGGTGCTCGCTCCGGCGGAGTGGCTGGAAGCCACCCGGTATGCCCTGGCTCGGGATCGGTGGCTGACTGCGGCGGTGCTCCGGGTGGTGGTGGGTCTGCCGCAGCCGGTTGGGACCGCCGAAGCCCTGCGCACGGCCATCCTGTTCCTCCAGCGGCGGCCCGCCCCTCCGGGCTCACCCGCGCTCTTCTCCCCGCGAACGATGCACATGGGCCGCTTCCAACTGCGGCGTTACCTGCAGGAAGTGCGGCTGGGACTCCCGTGAATTGCACGCTACCCCTCCCGCTCTGGTGTGGCTCCAGGCGGGAGTCACGCAGTAGCCTGCCGCACCCCCAACAACAGCAAGAACCTCTAGATGCCGCAAATGCGCCATAGACACCGTTAGATACTACTAACGCTCCATAGACGCTGTTTGGGGGGCGTGCTACACTAGGCTCAAAAGGTTCAAAGCACCTATTCGGCAGCCAGTCCGCCGACCATGGAATGGTGCGACCTAAGATGAGGAGTGCCCCACGATGGACGGTAGGCTCAGCAAGTACACAACCCGGCTTTTCTCTCCCCCTTCCTTTCTGGAAGGCATGGCCCGGGTCCTGGACCTGGGGGGGACCTTTGATCAATACAACGTCTCTGCTAGCGGAGAGGAAGCCGATCGGCAGGCCCTGGAATCCGACTGGAACGCCATCGGCGCCGACATGTACGACGCCATCGCCCGCTTCCAGGCAGCCCACCCCGAACTGCGCCCCGATGCCCCAGAAGCGTAGACAGCAGCCCTCGTTGCCACCGCGTTCCGTTCCGGGACCCACGCCTCGGAACGGAGACCCGCCCGCTCGGCCGCCCACCTCCGACGTGTCTCCCCAGCGAGAACCCCCGGCCCCGCATCAAAGCCTCCGCGCCCCATCCAAGACCGTAACAGTATTCCAGTCAGAATACCTGGGCCCGGTGCCGCCTCCCGCCATGTTGCAGGAGTTCGACAGGGTAGTGCCCGGGGCAGCCCGTACCATCCTTAACGACGCCCACGAGCAAACGCAGCACCGGATCACGATGGAGCGCTTGGTCCTCACAGCCAAGTGCCACCAAGCTAAAGCGGGCCAATGGATGGCCTATACCCTCGGCGTGTTGGGACTGGGGTGTGGCTTCTACCTCGCGCTCAACGGCCGCGAAATCTCCGGTGCCGTCTTCGTGATCGCGGACCTGTTTGCCCTCGCTCGGGTATTTATCAGTGGGCAGCAGGCTGAACAAAAGTCCCTCGCCGAAAGGCAGTCAGACGCGCCGCATCCCCGCTCTGTAGAGGGCTGAAACCAGGGCACTACGAGAAACCAGGAGACGGGAGGACACGGGGCCACAAGTTGCGCCGCCGGCTGCCTGTCGGAGTAATGCTCACACGCGTCGTTTCCGAGCCTCCAAAAGTTCTAAGGCGCTCCAGATCAGCCGTTTCTTGTCCGCATTGTGCGGATCCGAGCGCTCCAAATCAACATCCCTGATAGGCTGCCGGTACCAGATATGAACTACGACAGCTTTTGCATGGCAGCCGCCGCCCACGAGCTTGCGACCGGCGTGCTCGGCGCGTTCGTGGACCAGATCCATCAGCCCGCGCCCCTGGAGATTACCCTCGCCTTCACCGGAAACGGTCCGCGGCGGATATGGCTGCTTTCGGCGGACGCCCGCTGGCCGCGCGCGCATGAAACGCGAGTCCGGCGCGTGAACCCGGATACGGCGCCGGGGTTCTGCATGCTCCTGCGCAAGTACCTACGGGGCGCGCGCCTCCAGACGGTCGAGCAGGTGCGCTTCGATCGCATCCTGCGCCTGGGTTTCCGCCGGGGCGACGAGACCTGCTTCCTGGTGCTCGAGGTGATGGGGCGCCACAGCAATCTCCTGCTGCTGGATGCGGAACAGACCATCCTGGGGGCAGTCAAGATGGTGCCGCCGGCGCTGACCCGGGTGCGCCCGATCCTGCCGGGGCACCCTTACACCGATCCCCCCGGTGCACGGCCCGACCCGCGCCGCCTGGACCCCGCCGCCCTCACCGAGCTTCTCGCCGGGGCGACCACCCCCGAGGCGATCACCCGGTCCCTCAGCGGCTGGGGCACTTTCGCGGCCCGGGAGGCACTGGCGCACGGCGACGCACCTGCCGGCGCAGTGGCCGCCATGATGCGCGCCGTGACGGCACACGAGTTCGAGCCGCGCGTCTTCCTGGACGAGCAGGAGCGGCCCCGGGGGCTCTGGGTACTTCCATCGCGGCAGACGGGGTGGACCCGCTCCCGGCCTGCCGGCAGCCTCTCGGCAGCCTGCGACGAGTTCTACGCCTACCAGGAAGCCCACGCGACAGAGGAGGCGCGGCGCAAGAGCGTCTGTGCCGCGCTGGAGCGCGCCCTCCGCACCTCGCGCCTGCAGTGGGAAGAGGCCCAGAGCGCGCTGGAGCGGCTGGACGAGGTCGAGCAGTGCCGGATCCGGGGCGAATTGCTTTCTGCGCACCAACGCCGGGTCGAGAAAGGGATGACGGCCCTGACCGTGCCGAACTGGTACGATCCGGAGCAGCGACCGGTCGCGATCCCCCTGGAGGCCGAGCTGGACGGACGAGAGAACGCGGAGCGCTACTTCCGCCGCTACCGGCGCGGGTCCGCCGCCGCCGAGGCGGCGCTGGAGCGGTTGCCCGAACTCGCGGCGCGCACGGCACACCTGGACGCAACCCTCGCCGCCGCGCAGGTCGCCGACGAGGCCGGGCTGCGTGCCCTCCAGGATCGGGAGCCCGCCGCCCGCCCCTCCGCTGCGCAGGGGCAGACCGGCGGTGCGGGGCCATCGGAACCCGTCGAACGTCTGCCGGCCGGGGTGCGCCTCAAGCATGTCCACGTGGGCGCCTGGGAGATTTGTTATGGGGAAAACGCGACCTCGAACGACTACCTCACCACGCGGGTGGCGCGACCCGATGACCTCTGGCTGCACGCCCGCGCGGTGACCGGCGCCCACGTGGTCATCCGGAGCGTGCGGTCGCTGGATCGCCTGCCGCCCGAGGTGCTCCGAGAGGCCGCGCGGCTCGCCGCAGCCCACTCGGAAGCGAAGCACGCCGGCATTGTGCCGGTGGACTACACGTTTCGCCGCCATGTGCGCAAGCCCCGCGGCAGCGCCCCCGGCCGGGTAGTCTACTCGCGCGAGCGCACGTTGCACGTCGAACCTTCGCGCGGGGCGAGGAGAGAGTGACGAGGAGTGACAGGAGAGACGCGCTTGCTCCGCCCTCGTTGTCGTCCTGAAGAGCACGACGCGTGGAGGGTGAAGCCCGGACCATTACCGCTGCGGAATCGCGACGCAGGCCCGTTCCCCTGAATGCAGTCTTCTGATCGGGCCGTCCTCGTTGCAGTCTGGAGAACGAGAGTCGTGGGCCGGTGAGTACGGGATTGCGAGGTGTCTATCGGCGATGAGTTGGGCGTGGCGAACCACCTCCTGTTGCCAGTCCGCAGCGGGCGATGTCGCTCCTCCAGACCTGACGGCCCCCACAACGAGTCTGGGTCTGCACACTGCCGTTCGATGTCATTCGTCCCCACTTCGTCCCGCCATTGCCGCGACGATTCATTGCCGGGATGGCTCAGACTGGAGGGACGGGGACCCGATCCCCTCCCGACAGCACCAGGCCTGTGCGGTACCTGATGTCAGTAGACGACGACCGCCGCCGGCCAATCGTCCGCAGGATAGCGATCCCTCAGCGCCAATGAAAACTCAACCCGCAGGCATCACTTGCTGTCCCGGCCCGCTCAGGGGGATCGCCCACGGCGAGGAGAATGGAGTGTGCGTCGCAGGCCCGCTGTGCGTTCTCAAGGGTGAAACAGCGGTGGACGCAGACACTTTTCTCCAGGTTCTGTGGGATGCGCTTGAATTCCCTTACTCACCCTCTGGGTGGGATGGCGCGAATGACTGGATCCGCGACCTGGAGTGGATATCTCCACCCCTTGCCGCAGTCGTCTATCACAATCCGCGGGTGCTCATGACGAACGACTTGATTGCCTTCCGCGATGCGCTGGATACGTTGGCCAGAGGTGCACTGTACTGGGCGACGCGCGGCAGGCCGTTGTGGGTGGTACTGTGTCCGCTCGCCGAGACCGATCTCCCCGCGGATCTCTCCCCTGACGTATGTGCGGCGCTCCAACTCGGGTGTGGACTCAGCGCCCTGGAGACGTGCACCCCGCCGAACCCGTGATGAACTCTCCGGATAGACGGCACGGGGACGGGGACGCACAGCACTACGCCGAGCCGGATGCGCTTCGACGCCTACGGCCTGGCCACACGACTGGACGGCGCCGACGGCTGGGACGCGACGGAATACCAGTATGCGGGGGCCTGGGGCTACGAGCGCGAACCGAACGGCAGCCGGCTGGGGCTGGATTACCTCTACCAGCGGTACTACGATCCCGCCGTGGGCAAGTTCATCAGCGCGGACCCGATCGGGATCGCGGGTGGGCTGAACCTGTATGCCTACTGCGAGAACGATCCGGTCAACGCGGTGGATCCGAGTGGGTTACAGGGTAGCCTCAAGCAGTGGATGGTGGATATCACTGCTTGAGGCGGGTATCGCGAAGCCCTCTGGCTCGCTGGCAAAGCGGGTGGTAGTGTTACGGCCCGGCTGACTGTATCCGTTCTCGCCAACCCGTTGTTCTTCAGCCGTCTCACGCCTCTTCACTCCTTTCTCGGCGGCATGGGGTCTACGCCGACCACGGGGAGACTGAGGCGCTGCCCGCTGCGCAGGACCTCCAGGGTGCCGCGCTGGCCGAATTCAAAGCCGAGGCGGAAGCGGGTCATGAACTGTACGTGCGTGGACGCGGGCAGCGCTTCGCCGTTCAGGCCCAGCACGATGTCGCCGACGCGCAGGTCGGGGCGCGCCACGCGGAAGTGCGGGGCGGGAAAAAGCTGCTTCACGCGAAGGGCCAGGCGATCTTCAGGGATGGCGAGCGCCTGTTTCTGCGCGGCGTCCAGGACGTCGCTGCCGAACCCGAGAGCAGGGCCGACCGCGAACACCGAAGGGCGCCAGCTCACGTCGGTCTTGCGCCAACCGGCCGGCAGCGCGACCACGGCCGGGGGGAGCGGTTTCCCGGCGCGTTCCGCGTGCAGGGTCACCGTGGTGGGCTCAGGGAGCGGATTCAGCGCGAACTGGAGGTCGGCGTCGGTGTAGATCGGTGTGTCGTTGACGCGGGTGACTACATCTCCGGCGCGAATGCCGGCCTTCCCGGCGGGTGAGGTCTCCGCAGCGCTGCGCACCCGGTTGGGCGCCGAGGAATCCATCGTGAGACCCAGGTTCTCCGGGAGGGGATACTGATAGACCATCTCTTTGCGGAAAGTGCCCTCGAAGCGGAGTTGCTGGAAGCGGAAGTTGTTGGCATGGTGGCAGTGGGCGCAGGGCTGCCGGGCTGCCGGCGACTGCGCGTAGGCGGGGATGTCCATCACCGTGAACGCCGGTTTCGGCGCGGCGGCAGCGGGTGCAGCGGCCCCGCGCGCGTGCGCCGCCAGCACGGCCCGCAGCGAGTGCTTGAGGCCCTCGACGCTCATGCGCTCTTCCGAGTGGCGCCAGTCCTGCGTGCCGTAGCGGGAGTACGTGCGACCATCGGCGTTCATCATCAAAATGGCGAACGTGAGATCGTAGTCGAACTGGAACCGGGTCATATCCACCGGCTTGAAGTCCGTGAGGCGAACCGGCACGAAGCGGTCCAGGAGGCGGGTCAATTCGGGATCTTCGGGACGCACAACCTGCGCGTCAAGGCTCTTGCAGGCCAGTCAGCGTTCTCACCGGAAGACGACGAACACGGGCTTGCCGTTCTGCCTGGCGAGGGCCGCTCCCGCCTCGAATGAGGCTTGCCACGGAATGTCGGCCGGGGCGGCGGCTGCCGCCCCGGAAGTCCGTCCGGCTCCCCAGAGAGCCGCCGCGCCGGCTGCCGCTGCCAGCGCCCCCCACCACGGTCTGATCCGCATGAGTGAATTCTCCTCGGCTTATCCTCGCCCGACGTAGAGTTGTTCGACCGGGAGGACAATGGCTTCCAGCATGTTGACGTGGTTCGGCAGCGTCGCCATGAGGAGCGCGACTTCCGCCAGCTCATCGGCAGCCATCATCGGCTCACGGTCCGACTCGGTCAGGCCGAGCGCGCGCCGGTCGTTGACGGTGTTTCCCGGATGCAGGCAACTCGCGGCGATGCCGTGCGGCCGGCCCTCAAGCGCGGTCACCTGCGTGAGGCCCCAGAGCCCGTGCTTGCTGGTGCTGTAAGGCGCGGAGTTCAACCGCACGCGCTGGGCGGAGATGCTGGCGATGTTGATGATCCGTCCGCCTCCCTGCGCTTTCATGATGCGAAATGCCGCCCGCGTGCAGAGGAACGGTCCCCGCAGATTGACGGCCATCACTTTTTCCCAGGCGTCCAGGGTGAGTTCGTCCAGCGGTCC
>SXGS01264104.1_pt1 | contig 11956 bp, 8 predicted proteins | sample 3174681 | NCBI WGS metagenome assembly SXGS01 (sample SAMN11356861, study PRJNA531348) | freshwater metagenome | isolation source: freshwater sample F1-80 | place: China: Fuxian Lake, Yuxi | collected 2017-12-25
GGACGGCAACAAGCGCGCCGGGTTCACAGCCGCACTGACGTTCCTGCGTCTCCACGGCTGGACCATTGATGTGACCCAGGACGAGGCGTACGCAGCAACGGTGAGCCTGACGACTCGGGCGATGACAGACGATGATTTCGCCGGCTGGCTTCGGGCACACCTGACGCCCCGGCAGCCCGGTCCACGCTGACCTGCTCCGTGGAGGACCGCACGGAAGGTCCGCGCGCCCCCCCGTCGGTATTCCCTCTGCGATCCCCTGCGTCCTCTGCGGTGGCAACACCGGGCGTGGGGCCGCCGCGCGCCCGGGCAACACCGCCGCGCGCTTCCGGGAGCGCGGCAAGGGCGGGTCCTGCCTCGTCGCTCCGGGTGCTATCCACGAATTGGGTAAACGCGTGGATCGCACCCCGTCGCTTCCCGCTTTTTGACGTTCTCTCCACCCGCGTGCTAAGATACCGCCTAGCTTCCGAAGAGTGCGTGGAGAAGAGCGAGGAAAGAGTCTTCAGCCTTACTCTTTCTCATCCTTCTCCACTCACTTCTCCCGCAACCAGGCACCACAATGAAATACCAGGCACCGCGCGGCACGCAGGACCTGCTCCCAGAGGATGCCCCTCGGTGGCGCTATGTGGAACAGATGTTTCGGCAGACCTGCGCCGACTTCGGATATGAGGAAGTCCGCACGCCCGTCTTCGAGAGCACCGACCTGTTTGTGCGCGCAGTCGGGGAGCACACGGATATCGTCTCGAAGGAAATGTATTCCGTGTCGGCGCACGGCTCGGAGGCGGACGAGCGCCGGGAACGCCTGACGCTGCGGCCGGAGGGGACGGCGCCCGCCTTGCGCGCTTACCTCCAGCACAACCTCGGCGCGAAGTCCCCGCTGACACGCCTCTTCTACGTCGCGCCGAACTTCCGCCACGAGCGCCCACAGTCCGGGCGCCTGCGGCAGCACCACCAGACCGGCATTGAGGCATTGGGCAGCGAAGATCCCGCGCTGGATGCAGAGGTGATCACGCTGGGGCTCACCTATCTCCGGCGCGTCGGGATCACCGGCGCGCGGTTGGAGGTGAACAGCGTGGGGTGCCCGGAGTGCCGTCCGGTCTATCGCGAACGGTTGCGGGCAGCCCTGGAGTCCCGCATCGGCACGATGTGTGAGAACTGCCGCCGTCGCTATGATACCAACCCGCTCCGGATCCTCGACTGCAAGGCGGAGGACTGGTCGGTGCTGGAGGCGGTAGTGCCGGATCTGGCGGACTGCCTGTGTGAACCCTGCGCGCAGCACTTCGCACACGTCCAGGCCGTCTTGCAGGTGCTCGACGTGCCGTATGAGCGGAACCCTCGCCTCGTGCGCGGACTGGACTACTATGTGCGGACCAGTTTCGAGATCGTGCATCCGCAGTTGGGCGCCCAGTCCACCGTGCTGGGCGGGGGGCGCTACGACGGTCTGATGGAGGAGTTGGGGGGGCCGCCCACGCCGGGGATCGGCTTCGGGTGCGGCATCGAGCGGGTGCTCCTCGCGTGCGAGGCGCTGGAGGTGGCCTTTCCCCTGGAGGCGGTGCGGCCCGTCTTCGTGGTCACACTCGGCGAGGCGGCGCGGCTGCCCGGGCTGCGGTTGCTGAACGACCTCCGCCAGGCAGGGATCGCGGCGCAGGCGGACTACCTGGGCCGGAGCATGAAGGCCCAGATGCGCGCGGCCAATCGAGTCGGCGCCCGCACCGTCCTGCTGCTCGGGGAGAACGAACTCGCCGCCGGCGCGATTGCGGTGAAGGACATGGAGACCGGCGCACAGGAAAGCTGCCCGCTGTCCGACGTAGTCGGCAGGATGCGGGGACGAAAGGATGAGGGATGAAGCGGGGCGGAGGCAGGCGTCGGCTGAGCTGGTCGGCTCAAGGCGCCTCCTTCGGCCGGCCGTTGCTCGCCCCCCGGCTCGTCGGGCGGCTCGGGAGGCGCCGGCCCGTTTCTTTGCGCACCTTCGTCCTTCCGCTTCCATCCTTAGCCGTTCCGACTGCTGTATAATGAGCAGGTTTTCTGCAAGGGGCTGAATGGCGGATCGCGTCGCACTCATCAATCTGGGCTGTCCAAAGAACCTGGTGGACTCCGAGGTCATGCTCGGCCATCTCCAGGATCGGGGCTATGAGCTCACAACAGACATCGCCGACGCGGACGTGGTGGTGGTGAATACCTGCGGATTTCTGGAGGCTTCGGCCCAGGAGTCCGTAGACACCCTCCTTGCCGTCTCGCGCCGGAAGCGGTCCGGGCGACTGCGGGGTGTGGTGGCTGCGGGCTGCCTCACCCAGCGCTATGGACCGGACGCGGCGCAGGCGCTGCCGGAGGTGGATGGTTTTCTGGGGGTGGGTCAGGCGCACGCGCTCCCCGATGTCGTCGCACGGGTGCTCGCGGGAGAACGGACCAGCATTCTGGCCGGCCCTTCGGCCGGGTTCGAGGGGTATGGGCTGCGGCTGCAGGCCACGCCCTCTTACAGCGCCTACCTGAAGATCTCGGAAGGCTGCGACCGCAAGTGTGCGTTCTGCATCATCCCCGCCATTCGGGGTCCGATGGTCAGCCGCCCGGCGGATGAGTTGGTGCGGGAAGCGGAACTGCTCGTGGCCCGCGGCGCTCGGGAGCTGATCCTGATCGGGCAGGACCCGACGCGGTACGGGGCGGACCGGGGGGGGCACCAACTGGTGGAACTGCTGCACCGGCTGAACGACATCCCCGACCTCCGGTGGATCCGCCTGATGTATCTGTTCCCGGACCGCCACGCGGAAGCCGTGCTGCAGGCGGTGGTTGAACTCCCGCGCGTCTGCAAGTATGTGGACATGCCGCTCCAGCACGCCGACGCAGCGCTGCTGCGGACGATGAACCGGCCCGGAAGTGGGGATGAATACCTGGGGATGATCCGCCGGGCGCGGGCGCGGTGTCCCGAACTGGCGGTGCGGAGCACGTTTATCGTCGGCTTTCCCGGGGAAACCCGGCGCCAGTATGAAGTGCTCCTCCACTTCGTGCGGGATGCCGAACTGGACTGGGTGGGAGTATTTCCCTTCTCGCGCGAGTCCGGCACGATGGCCGCGGACATGCCGCGGCAGGTGACGCAGACGGCAAAACACAGCCGGCTCGACCGCCTGATGCGCCTCCAGCAGGAACTCAGCCGGCGGAGGCTGCAATCCCGGGTGGGGCAACGCGTCGAGGTGCTCGTAACGCATGTGTCCGGCGCGACCGGTATGGGTCGCACCGCGTTTCAGGCTCCGGAGGTGGATGGCGTTACCCATCTGACCTTCGCTTCCGCAACGAACTACCGGCCAGGCGATTTCGTGCTGGCCGAGATTACCGGCGCGCAGGAGTATGATCTCCGGGCGCGCCCCCTGGAGTTGCTGCACCGTCCGCCCGGGCGGGCGCCCGAATTGCTGCAGATCGGAGTCAAGAAGCCATGAGTGTCGCCGTCGCCTCGCCGCCGCTGTCCACGGAGCAGGCTTTGCGGGCGCGAGCGCTGGATGCCGTCCGCACCACCGCGCTGGATGTGATTCTGTCCGCGGACGAACCGCTGCGGACTGCAGATGTGGCCCGCGAAATCGCCGACCGGCTGGACCTGCAACTGACGGAAGACGAGTTGGGAGGGCTGGCGTCGCTGGCCCGCATGATCATGGATGGCGATCCGCTCTTCTCCCAATCCCAGCGCCAGTGGGACCTCGCCTTGCGGATGGGACGGGCGGAGGGGGACCGGCGCAAACCTGTTGAGCGGGCCGTCGAGGACTTCATTGACCTCATCGGCCATCCCACGGAGGTGGAGAGCCTAGCGGTGCTGATCGCCGCGGTGTACGGTCGCCTGCCCGACTACTATGAGCGCCTGATCCGCAACCTGGGAGGCCGCGAGCAGTTTTTCCGGACCGACGACGGGCTCCTGGGCATCACCCGGTGGCTCGTGGACCTTTCGTCGGACGAGCCCGCCGAGGTGGAGATGGACAACTTCCCCCATCCGGAAGTCGTCCAGGAACTGCGCGCGCGGGCCAACAGGCTGCAGGCGGACAATGCCGACGCCTATGCTCGTGCCCTGGTGGCCGCCGCGGACGGACCGGCGGACAGCCGTGCCGTGCTGTTCCTCACCTGGTGCGCTTTCCCGGACTGTGATCCGGACCAGGTCTTCGTCGCTCTGTACGGCGCCGACGATCTGCACCTGGAGCGGGGTCCGACCTGGTCCACTGTGGATGAATGGGGCAAGGTCCTGAGCGAGATCCGTTCGGTCATTCGCGAGCCGGACATGATCACGGATGTGGTCTCCGCATCGCTTCCTGTAGAAGAGGAAGAGACCGTGAGCCGGGCCCCCACCACGGTGCGCGTCGCCGACGAAGACCTCGAGCAGATCCACGAGTACATGCTGCAGGAAGAGCGCACCTGCCGCGTCTCCGAACTCTGCCAGCACGTGCTGGAGGCGTTTCCGGGCAGTCGCACGTACGCGGCGGTGGCGGCGTCGCTCTCCAACCGGATGCGGGAGGACCCGCGTTTCGTCTGGGTCGGCGCCGAGCGGTTCCGCATTGCCGGCTCCATCCCCCTGGAGATCCTCCAGATCCCGGACGGGATGAGCTTCGACGACCGTGAGTACCTGGGTGAGGAAGGCGAGGCCGTAGACCGTGTGGTGTCGGTGCACGACTGGAAGTATGCCCTCACCGACCAGATCACCCACTCTCTGGTCCAGGACTACGGCGACGACGGCACCGCCCCGGCGCCCGTGCCCCCGAAGCGGATCGAAGTGGGGGTGCCGCTGCATCACTATGTGGCCGGCACGTTCTACCTGCGAAACTCGGACCGGGGCTTCTTCCCCCAGACCCCTGATCAGGTCCACGTGAGCTTCCTGCTCTCGGGGGGCGGCCGGTTCGATGTCTGGGTCAACAATCGGCTCGGTCTCGTCTTCGGTCTGAAGGAATGGTACGACGCGAATCTCCCGTGGGTAGGGGGACATTTCGTGCTCGAGCCGACCGAGAACCCGGACGAGTACCGGCTGTCCCACGCCGACGTCGAGCCGCTGATGGACGTGCCGATGGACCAGCTTCCCGCGTTGCTGGCGCTGCGTGCCGAGGCCACGACGGACGCCATGCCGCTGTCGGCGTTGGTACAGCGCATCCTGCAGGGCAAGCCGGACGGGGTGCACTTCGTGAAGCTCTTCACCTGCGTGAACATTGTCCGGCGCATCCGGCGCGCGCAGCTCGCCAGCATCCTCAGCTCCCAGCGTTACTTTGCCCAGAACCCGCAGATGCCGGGCATCTGGACGTTCGACGAGAAGCGGGCTCAGAAAACGAAGCGGCGGGCAGGCCCGCGGCGGCCCGCGCGAGAAGCGTACGCGGATGATGATGAAGACATCGAGTACGAATAGGAACGGGCGATGAGTGCGGCTGCGCCCCGGCCGGTCCGCACTCGCTTCGCCCCGAGCCCGACCGGGCTGCCGCACGTCGGCAACTTTCGGAATGCGCTTTATAGCTGGCTGCTCGCCCGCCGCCACGGCGGGCAGTTCCTCTTTCGTCTCGAAGACACCGATCGGGAACGATACGATCCGGCATCCGAGCAGGCGCTCAAGGATGCGCTGGCCTGGTTCGGCCTGGACTATGATGAGGGCCCGGGCGTAGGGGGACCGCATGCCCCGTATGAACAGTCCCGGCGCCTCGCGTCCTACCGGACCGTGGCGGAGCAGCTCATCGCGAGCGGACATGCCTACCGCTGCTTCTGTACGAGGGAGCGTATCCAGGCCGTGCGGGAGGCCCGCCAGAAGGCGAACATCCATCCGCACGGCTACGACCGGCATTGCCGGGGCCTGACGCACGCCGAGGCGGCGCACCTGCTGGATAGCGGCGCGCCTTCGGTCGTTCGTTTCGCGGTGCCGTCCGAGGGCGACACGCTGCTCCAGGATGCTGTGCGCGGCCGGATCTCCTATCCGAACCGGGAACTGGACGACCACGTTCTCCTGAAATCGGATGGGTTCCCTACCTATCATCTGGCGCACATGGTGGATGACCGGACGATGGAAATCTCTCACGTCATCCGTTCCGAAGAATGGCTGCCCAGCACCCCAAGGCACGTTCTCCAGCATCAGGCGCTCGGATGGGAGCCGCCCATCTACGTCCATCCGGGCCTCATCCTGGGACGGGACCCCCAGAGCGGGAAGACCGCAAAGCTCTCGAAACGCCACGGAGCGGTGCATATGGGTGAGTATCGCGCGCAGGGATACCTGCCCGATGCTCTCGCTAACTTCGTCGCGCTCCTCGGTTGGTCACCGGGCGGGGATCGCGAGATCATGTCGCGTGCAGAGATGGTTTCGCTGTTCAGCCTGGAGGGGATCAATAGCAGCCCGTCTGTGTTCGATTCCGACAAGCTCAACTGGATGAACGGCGTCTACGTGCGCGCCCTTTCGGAAACGGACTTGCTCGACAATGCCCTTCCTTTCCTGGCGGAAGCCGGACTGACTGCGGCGGATCCGGGGCCGGAAGAGCGGCGTTACGTGACGCAGGTGCTGCGACTGGAGCAGGAGCGTCTCAAGACGCTGTCGGCGGCCGCGCCTGCCACGGCATTCTTCTTCGGTGAACTGCCCGAATACGAGGAGGCAGCGGTGCGAAAGCGCCTCCAGACCCCAGGAGCTGCTGCCGCGCTGGATGCCGTTCGCGTGTGTCTGAACGAAGCCGCGGACTGGAGCGTCTCGGGGATCGAGAATGCGGTGCGCACTGCCGCCGATACCCTGGGGGTGAAGCCGGCCGACGTGATTCATCCCACGCGGGTCGCGGCCACCGGACGCACCGCCGGCCCCGGGTTGTTCGAGACTCTGGAGGCGCTGGGCCGGGAGCGGGTGCTCCATCGTCTGCGCCACGCGCGGGCCACGTGGTGTAGGGTGTCGGGTGCGCAGTGAGTGAGGAGAAGTGAGGAGTGAGTGGGGTGTGGGGGCTCCCGCAACCGGAGTTGCGGGACTCCATAGCGGGGCGGACACGAGGGTCCGCCCCTACCAGATCGGGGCAGACACGGGAGTCCGCCTCTAGCAGTGTGGGAGATGCCAGGAAGTGCCGGGGAACCTCGGCCGGATGTCGGGTCGGGAAAGAAATCGCATGCCCATCATTGACGCATACACGCTGATCGGCGCCTGGCCGCAGGCCGAGGTGGATCTTTCCGTGGAGGCGCTCGCGGCCGGAATGCAGGCGCGGAGCGTGGGCCACAGCCTGGTCACCCATACGGCGGCCATTTTCTACAACCAGACGGTGGGAAACGATCAGTGCATCGAGTTGTGCAGCCGGCACGCACCGCTCCACCCGGTCGCAGTGCTGAACCCGCTCGACTACCCCCAGTGCCTGCGGGAAGCGGAGAAGCGTCTCGGGCAGGGAGTGCGGGCATTCCGGCTCTGCCCGCGGGAGCATGGCTATCCGTTCAGTGGCCGGGTGGGCCCGCTCCGGGAACTGCTGCGCTCTCTCGAGGGGGTCAAGGTCCTGTTTGTGGATCTGGCGGACCTTCCGGCGCCGGTGCTCACCTCAGACATAGATGAGCTGCTGCCTGCACCGACGGTAGCGACGGTCACCGCCGCGGGACTGGGTACGGTGCTGCACTGTGCGAACGGCACGCCGAACCTCTGGGTCGAGACCTCACGTCTGGAGGCCGGAGGCGCGATTGAGGCGGCGGTTGAGCACCTCGGCGCGCCACGCGTGGTATTCGGGTCCGGCGCGCCGCTGCGGTCCCTCGGCAGCGCAGTCATGTCACTCCAGTTTGCCGAACTGGACGAGGCAATTCGCACCGCCATCTTCGAAACCAGCCTGGCGAAAGCAATGGCCTGACCAGGAACGAGGTTCTATGCCCGGAATTGACGCCTTCGCGCTGCTTGGAGCAGCGCACTGGACTACTACCGACGCCGAGCGCCTTCAGCGCGCCCAGCAGCGGGCCCGGTTCGACCTGATGATTGTCGCGTCGCGTCGAGCGCTGGCCGGCGACGTCGCCACCGGTAATGCCGAGGTCCGCGCTGTTCTGGACGCGAATCCGCAAATGCGGGGGTGGGTGGTCATCAACCCATCCTATCCGGAACGGTCTGCGGAGGACATGAGGCGCGCGCTTGCCGGCCCCAAGTGGGTGGGGGCAGTGCTGGATGTCACGTCTTCGACGGACAGCCTGGTCTCCTCCTCGACCCGAGAGCTGATTACGGCCTTCCGCCGCTATACCAAGCCGCTCTATGTGCGCGTACCCTCCTCCCGGCAGGTGCTCGACCTGGAGGCGCTCGCCACGGAATTCAACACCGTGAAGATCATCGCCGGGGGCGCCGGAGGCGACGACTGGCATGCCTGCATGCTTGCGGCAAAGCGTCAGACGAACCTCTTCCTCGAGCCGTTCTCGGGCGGCGTCCACCGCGGCAAGCTGGAGGGCATTCTTACCACTCTGGGCGCCCACCGGGTGCTCTTCGCCAGCAACTACCCCGATCAGAACCCCGGCCATGCCCTCGGCCTGCTTGTCGAGTCAAGCCTCAGCGACGCCGACAAGCAGACAATCCTCACCACCAGCGCCGCGCGGCTCTTCGGGCTGCAGCGCCCGGCATAAAAGGCAGGACAGAGGGGTACGATGGACACTACTTGCCTTTCTCACCGGTTGACTGACACAGAGCGTCAGGACTTCGAGCAGAACGGATATCTCGTGCTGCCCGATGTGCTCACCGCGGACCATGTGGAGCGGCTGACAGCCGTGACGGACCGGGTTGCCGCCGAAGACCGCGTGATCCAGGGGTTGGAGCCGCATGCCCGCCTGAGCGTGCGGGACTTCATCGGTCGGGACGAAGCATTCCTGGAATTGGTGGACTGGCCCCAGACATTCGCCAGAGTCTGGAGCATCCTGGGCTGGAACATCCAGATCTATCACTCTCATCTGGTGGTGACCCCGCAGGAACCGGGCGCGCCCGGCGATCCGGCAACCCGCGATCTTCGTCTGACCTGGCACCAGGATAGTGACCGGGTAAACCGGGAACTGGAAGGCAACCCGCGCCCGCGCATCTCGCTGAAAGTGGCGTACTTTCTGACCGACACGACCGAGCCGGACCGGGGCAATTTCTACGTGGTGCCGGGCAGCCACCTCCGCAACGAGATTGCGCTGCCCAATGGCGATCGGAAGGCGCGCCTGCCGGACGGCGTTCCGGTGGCGGCGCCGAAGGGCTCTGCGGTTTTCTTTGATCGCCGCCTCTGGCACACCGCCAGCGCCAACTACGGGCCCGAGCCTCGCCGCGTGCTCTTCTATGGATATAGCTACCGCTGGCTCCGTCCCCGCGACGACATGACGATCTCCCATTTCTGGGACCGCTTGGACCCCATCCGCCGGCAGCTCTTCGGCGCCGCTCCCACCGGCGCGTACGGCTACACGTCGCCGACCGACGCCGACGTGCCGCTGCGGGGCTGGATCCGGGAACACGTCGGCGCGGAGGCTGTCGCACCGTAAGAGGCGGCTCTCCGGCACCGAAGCGTAAACGTCACCGGGCCGGCAAGATGCCGGCGTTCCCGGGGCGGAGGATGTGGCGTTTGTAGGGAGGCGGCTGTACGTCACCGGGGGGTGGACGTGACCGGTCCGGCAAGATGCCGGCGTTCCCGGGGGCGGATTCTCCGTACCCTTGCCGTCTCGGGGTGGGGCCGGGCGGGCAACGAGCAGAGGAGATGTCGAAGTCAGAGGAAAGAGTGAAGAGAAGGGAGGAGAGAGCAGGCTGGGAGCCACTCTCTCCTCACTCTTCTCCACTCACCCCTCAGGGCATGGCCGGGAGGATTACGACTTCTGCAGCTTTACGGCCATCTCGATGATTTGCTGATTCGTGGGCACCTTGGCTAGCCATTTCAGCAGCATGTCGAGTTGTTCCTGGCGGTCCCCGCTCTGGCCCCGCAGGAAGCGGCGCAGGCGCTGCACGGCGAGCAGTTCATCCTCGTCGTAGAGCAGTTCCTCGCGCCGGGTACCGCTCGCCCCAATGTCCATGGCCGGATAGAGGCGCGATTCGGCCAGTTTCCGGTCCAGGCGAAGTTCCCAGTTGCCGGTGCCTTTGAACTCCTCGTGGACCATGTCGTCGAGACGGCTGCCGGTGTCCACCAGCACGGTAGCGATGATGGTCAGGCTGCCCATCTCGGTGGCTCGTGCCGCGCCGAAGAGCCGCCGCGGGAATTGCAGCGCGGCCGGATCGAGTCCGCCACTCAGCGTACGGCCTGATTGGCGTCCGGTCATGTTCGAGGCGCGGGCCAGCCGGGTCAGGCTGTCCACGAGGAGCACTACGTGCTTGCCTCCCTCCACCAAACGCTGGCATCGCTGGAGCAGCAGTTCCGCATTCTTCAGGTGGTTCTCCGAACCGTTGTCATAGCTGGAGCCGATTACGTGGCCCACGTTCGCGCGGCGAAAGTCGGTCACCTCCTCGGGACGTTCGTCCACCAGAAGAATGAACCGCTCCGAATCCGGGTAGCGGGCGGCGATGGAACTGGCGATATTGCGCAGCAGGGTGGTCTTGCCCGCGAAGGGCTGGGCAATGATCAGGCCGCGCTGTCCGAATCCCATCGGCGCGAAGAGGTCAATTGCTCGTCCGGAGGTGTCGTCCGGACCGGTTTCCAACCGGATACGTACCGTCGGCGACTCGGCGGTGAGCTGGTCGAAGGCGGGCCAGGCACGCACGAGGTGCGGCTGCTCATTTTCGATTGCCATCACCTGAGTAACGGTTGCGCTGCGCTGCCCCTTGCCGGGGGGACGCCACGCAACCCGCAGATTTTGGCCCGATTTCAGGTTGTACTGCCGTACCAGGCCGTTGGGCACAAACAGATCGTCCCGGCTCGGCACCCAGTTCGCGTCGCGGCGTAGAAAGCCGTGTCCCTGGGAGGTCAGTTCCAGAATACCATCCACCGGGTCGGCGACCGCAATGGGGCGGGGCAGCCGGGGCTGCCTCGAGTGAGAAAGGCGCGGGCGCCGCGGATAGGGTTCCGGGTCCGGCGCCATGAAAGCCGGAGCGCCGGCCTCGGAAGTCGGCGAGTCCGACTTCGGGTACAGTGGGAGCGGGTGATCCCGCGGATCGGTGGTGTTCAACCCTCTGGTCCAGGGCAAGGTCAGCAGACGCGACGTACCGGGGGGTACGCCGACGATCCCTGACGGCGTGTTGCTACTATTCGGCCGGTCGTATGCCGACTGTCTGGGAGACTTTCCCTTCAGGAAACCTGCCGGTTTTGGGAGAGAGCGCTAAGGCCCGCACTTCTACGTCGGGGGCGTCTTCCGTTCGGGGCAGGGTGTCGAGACCACGCAGCGATAGAGGGCGAGGTCCGGGAAAGGGTGCGACGGCCGGAACTCCGCCGGCTCGCGGATGAGGGCTGCGGTGGACCATCCACCCGCCTCAAGCTTATTCTCGTCCATTTCGGTGCTGATTTCAAGTGCGAATTTCGAGTTTGGAGGATCGAGTTTTGCACCAAGGAGGCGCGGGGCCGGGCGCCGAACGTCACCACCGTGAGGACAGACGGATGGGAAGCGCAAGGGACGAGGAGATGCCAGGCCATGCCACCGATGCGAACGACGAGTTGCGGGTCGCGCCCGCCGGTGCGGCATTGCGGGGGGCATCCGAGATGCGAAGTCCAAAGGGCGAGCCTGCGGGCCTGTACGCTCGCATTCCTCGTGGCGCTCGGAGTGGCGGTATCTGCGCGAGCCCAACTGACGGAACTATTCTCCCAGTATGTGCGGGTGTTCCGACCGGAGGGGGCGTTTGCCGGCCTGCTGGTCAAGGTCACCCCCGCTGCGGGTGACCGGTGGCAGGTCGCCGAGGGGGGTGGGGTGCGCCTGCGAGTCCCAGCCGATGCGCGAGTGGAGGTGAAGCCGGAGGGGAGCCGGGTGCTGCAGGTCCTTTTTCGCCGGGCCGACGCGCCGCGTGCGACCGTACTGCGTGTGGATCGCTATCAGCCGGGACCCGACGACGCCACCGAGGTGGATGCCGACTACGCTGCAGAGCTGGTTCGGGAGTACC
>SXGS01485630.1_pt1 | contig 11955 bp, 15 predicted proteins | sample 3174681 | NCBI WGS metagenome assembly SXGS01 (sample SAMN11356861, study PRJNA531348) | freshwater metagenome | isolation source: freshwater sample F1-80 | place: China: Fuxian Lake, Yuxi | collected 2017-12-25
CCGGCACCGGCAAGCTCATCCTTACCGGCTCGCTCGGCGACGTGATGTAGGAGAGCGCGCAAGCCGCCCTCAGCTACCTCCGCGCACAGGCCAGTTTGCTCGGCCTCGCCACGACGGACTTCGAGAAATACGACATCCACATCCACGTCCCCGCCGGCGCGACGCCCAAGGACGGCCCCAGCGCCGGCGTGACCATGATCGTCGCGCTGGCCTCGCTGCTCACCCAGCGCCGCGTCCGCTCGCAGCTCGCCATGACCGGCGAGATCAGCTTGCGCGGCCGCGTGCTGCCCGTCGGCGGCATCAAGGAGAAGGTGCTCGCCGCCGCCCGCGCCGGCCTCAAGCAAGTCCTGTTGCCCGAGCACAACCGCAAGGACTGGGCCGAGGTGCCCGAGGAAGTCCGCATGAAAATGAAAGCCCACTTCGTCCCTCGCATCAGCGAACTCCTCCCGCTCGCGCTGGAGGAGGCGACAGTGGTGAAGCCGAAGAAAGGCAAAGCCAAGTGAGACTGTCGCTTTTCCACTTAGGAGACGATCCACGCTGTCTGGTCGAAGATGCCTTTCCCCCTCACCCCGGCCCTCTTCCTTCGGGAGAGGGAGAATGGCATGCCGCGCTGGAACGGAGGCAAACGTCTGGTGGCACGCAGCACGGGCGAAGCGGTTCCCTCTCCCAGCGGGAGATGGCCAGGGTGAGGGGGAACGTGTCCGTCCGCAGTTGGCGTTTTTGCGCCGTCGCGCTTGCCCTCTTCGCCTCTCTCCCTGCGCTCCACGCCGCTGACCTCGAAGTCCAGCGTGCCGAGGGGCAGCGCCTCGCTGCCGAGGCACGCTCGCTCGCGCCCAAGACCAGCAGCACGAACACCGCAGTCCTCAAAGTCCGCGATCATCGCGGCGTGCGCTCGCAAATCCCCGTCACCATTCGCACCACGGTCAGCGACACGCAGTGGCACACCGACTACATCAGCGGCGACGGCCTGCTCTTCCGCGTCACCCGCTCGCCAAGCGCGCCGAGCCGCTATGCCACGGGCCGAGTGAACGGCGGGGCACCACAGCCCGCCGGCAATTTGCACGTGCCATTCGCCGGCTCGGACTTCTGGCTCGTGGACCTGGGCCTGGATTTTTTCCACTGGCCGGAGCAGGTGCTGCTGAGGAAGGAGCAGCGCCGGGGCGAGGCGTGCTTCGTCCTGGAAAGCACGACGCGAACGCCCGCAGCCGGCGGCTACTCGCGGGTGGTGACGTGGCTGGATCAAGGCACGTTGGGCATCGTCGCCGCCGAGGCCTACGACACGCGCAGGAAGCTGATGAAGGAGTTCGAGCCGAAGAGTTTTAAGAAGGTCAACGGCCAGTGGCGGCTGAAGGAAATGGAAATCCGCAACGACCAGACCGACTCGCGCACGAGCCTGATTTTCGAAGTGGAAGTGCAATAGAGTCCGGCAGGTAGCGCGCTCTTCTTCCGCAAGCTTGCACGGTGAAAGGCTGGCCCAACGGCAGCGACCAGCAGAGGCCGGCGGCTTCTTCCGGAAAGTTGCTGGCAGCCCGGTCGCAGCCACAAATCCCTTCCTTCGGGGGTCGCCTCGTGTTTTAATCCCGCAGGTTGCAGCCCAAAAAATACCATCGGCGAGCCGGGGCGGTTTTGGCATGGATTCCAAGACAAAGAAGAAGGTGAAGAAGACCAGGGTGCTGGTGGTGGACGACCATCCCCTCGTTCGTTTTGCGCTCACGCAGTTGCTCAACAACACGGCGGACCTGGCCTGCTGCGGCGAGGCGGACGGGATGGCGACGGCTCGTGCGGCGGTCACGAAGCACACCCCCGACTTCGTGTTGCTGGACTTGTCATTGGGCGACGGGGACGGATTCGAGCTGATCACCGAGTGGAAGCGCGCGCTGCCCGCCATGAAGGTCGTGGTCATCAGCCGGCATGACGAGGTGGTGTATGCGGAGCGCTCGTTGCGAGTCGGGGCGGACGGGTTCATCACGAAGGAAGAGCTGCCGGAGGAGATTTTGCGCTCGGTGCGCCTGATTTTGGCAGGCAAACGATATGTCAGCGACAAGATCGCCGGACAGGTGGCGAAGCGGTTGGCGGAGTCGCCATCGGGCAAGGGCCGTCAAGGGATCGAGGGGCTTTCCGCCCGGGAGTTGCAGGTGTTTCGCATGCTCGGTGAGGGCCGCAACAACAAGGAGATCGCCCAGCAGCTCGCTCTCAGCCCCAAGACCGTCGAGACCTACCGCGACAACATCAAGCGCAAGCTCGGCCTGCCCGATTCTGTCAGCCTGATCCGCCACGCGGCGAACTGGAGCGACCGGCACTGAGCGGGGCACGGGCGGATGGCCCCATTCGGATCACAGCCCGGTGACAGTCGTTTGTCGGTTATCCTCTCAGGAATTCCCTTAGGTGATTGTTAGTGTCTTCATCTTGGCATGACAGGGATTGCCTCTACTGTGATGCCCGTCCAGTCTTTAGCGGCGGTCGTTAACGGCGGTTAACGCAAGGCCCCTTATGAAGACTGAAAAGTTCTCGTTCCAACTCCCCCGTCGGATTTTTTCCCGTCGGCTCTGTGCCGTTGTCGCGCTCTGCCTGCTGGCTGCGGCGGCCCGCGCGCAGGACTTTTCGATTGGGAGCCTTTCCTCCGCCAACGCCACCGTCATCGAGGTAAACTCGCTGACGGGGGACCACCCTGGCGGCATCGCGGTGAGCGGCACGCACGTGTTCCTCACGGGCGACGCGGCCACGGCGCGTTTCGCGCGCGGCACGCTTTCGGGCGGCACGGGTCTGGGCGTGATCCGCGCCTCGCTGGTCTCGGACTTGCGGCCGAGAAGGTCTATTTGCTGGCCAACGGGACGACGCCAGTCACTCCCAAGGACGTCAGCGGGACAGTGGTGATCAAGAGGTTCTTGGAACTGGACTCCGCCACGGGCGTTCCCAACGGCACCGTCATCACCCTGTCCTCGACCATCAGCGTGCCGGGCAACAACAGCTCGACCGTCGGCATTTTCGGCGGTTGGGGCCGGGTGGTGATCCACAACGGCACGCGTGTGTATCAGATTGCGCTGCCCTCAGGCACTGTGTCGGACTTGGGCGCTCTGGGCGTGCCCTCGCGGACCTCGTCCGAGAGTTGGGCGTATTGGGGCGTGGCCGAAACGATCGGCGGAGCGAACCACCTCGCCTATGTGCGCAGCAGCACCACGATCGCGCGCACCAAGGTTTCCGACGGCACGGTCAGCACCATCGCGACGTTTGCGAACCTCAACGACATGGCCAGTTTCACCGTGGTGCCAAGCCTGGGCCGCTGGTATTTCCAGCATGAAGGCACGTCGCAGTTCCGCTCGGGGGACGAGACGCTGGGTTTTGCGGACGCGACCATGGTGGTGCCGACCAACCCGCCGACGATCCCCTCGGAGCCGGCGGCGCTGACGGTGATCACGACGGAGGCGGCCTCGTTCTCGGTGGCCGTCAACGGCGCGCAGCCGATCGCTTACCAGTGGCAGCGGGGCGGCGTGACATCGTGGGCACGACCAGTTTGACGCTAACGATTGCCTCGACCATGCCCACCGATGCGGCGGCCTACACTGTGGTGGTCACGAACACTTTCGGAGCAGTCACGAGCTCGCCGGCAATCCTGACGCTGGAGGCGATCACCGCCGAACTGTTCAAGATCAGCAGTCTCAAGACGAACAACTCGCTCATCGCGGACCCGCTGAACTAGGCGGGTAACGACCGCGGCGGTCTGGTGGCATCGGCCAGCACCATCGCCGCGGGCACGCGGGACATTGTGACGCTGACCTTCAACGTCAGCGGCAGTGGCGCGACGGCCATCAGCCTGACCGGCGATTCACCGGTCGCCCGCGAGGTCGCGGACCTGAACGCGAACGTGCTGGGCGCGAGCTTCGTGGGCGGCAGCTTCAACATCATCCTGCCTGCGGGCCTCAATGCCGCCGGCATGGAGCGCCCGGCGGACGGCTCGCTGCGCCTCGTGGTGCGCAACAGCGAGGGCACGCCGGTGACGGCGGCGCAGGCGGCGAAGTATGTGGTGCACGTGACCAGCAACCTCGGCGGTGCCTGGACGGTGTTGCCCAACACCTTGGTCGTCGAGAACGGCGCGCTCAAGATCGTGGACCCGGCGGCGAACGGCCCGGGCCTGCGGCTCTACAAGCTGGTCGAGACGCCTTGAGCGCGTGCCGGCGACTTCCAGTCGCCGTCCCTGCGTGGAGATTTGACATCGGGCGGCGACTGGAAGTCGCCGGCACCAGTGCAGCTTTAGCAGCCTCGTGTGAGGTTGCGACGGGCTTTAGCGGAAGCAGTCGTGTGCCAGCTGAAGCCCGTTTCCTTTCCCCGTCTCAATACTGGTTCAGCACGTCAATCAACTGCCGCAGCCTGCCGTAGCCACGGCGGTTGAAGCCGAAGGCGAGGCGCTGGAGGTCGATGTGTTCCGAGTCGTCGGCCTCCTCTGGCGTGGGCGGGATCAGGTGGAACGGCTCGCCGGTGATGATGTCGTCGAAGTCCTCGTTCAGCGCTGCGATGGCCGTAGGCGTGGGCGGATTCTTCAGCCGGATGACGAGCAGGTCGCGCACGAAGCGCGTCGAGTGGAAGTTCCGGTAGAAGCGCGCGATGTGCCGGACGGCGTCGTCCACGTTGTCGGTGATGTGGTAGAGGCCGAGGTCCTCGGGGGAGATGAGTTCGTTGCGCAGGAGATGCTCGCGGACGTTTTTGTCCCACGTCTTCCAATAGGTGCCGCCGGGCTTGTCCACGAGGATGAGGGGCATGAGCTGGCTCTTGCCGGTTTGCATGAGCGTGAGCGCCTCGTATGACTCGTCCATCGTGCCGAACCCGCCGGGGAAGAGCGCGAGCGCGTCCGAGTGGCGGATGAAGATGAGTTTGCGGGTGAAGAAGTATTTGAAGGTGACGAGCTTCTTGTCCTCCGCGATGACGGGGTTGGCGGACTGCTCCCACGGCAGGCGGATGTTCGCGCCGAAGCTGCGCTCCACTCCCGCGCCCTCGTGCCCCGCCTGCATGATGCCCGGCCCCGCGCCGGTGATGACCATGAAGCCCGCGTCCGCAATCCGCTGGCCGAACTCGACGGCCTGCCGATACTCGATGGACTCGGGCGAGGTGCGCGCGGAGCCGAAGATGGTGACCTTGCGCTTGCCGGCGTAGGGCGCGAAGAGCTTGAACGCGTAGCGCAACTCGCGCACCGCGGTCTGGATCACCTTCACGTCGCCGCGGTCCTCGACGTCGTGCAGGAGCTTGAGCGACTGCTCGACGAGGTCGGTGATGAGGTCCTGATTGTGGCCGCCGCCCTTGAACGCGATCAGCTCGCGGATGCGGTGTTCCAGCTCGGGGTTTGAGGACGGGCGCAGGCGTTTGTCCATGCGCGCAGGGTAGCGGGGCAGGGGAGAAAGGCAACGGGATGCTCCACCGCGATGCTCCGCCGACCGGTCATCAACAGGCTTGCTGCAACCGCGCGTTGTCCCCCGTGGACTGGCTCACGAGCCTGCCGCGCTCACCGAGAGCACGTCGCCATTCTCACACTCCGCGGTCACCTCGAAGGGACGGCAGCAGACTTCGCAGTCCGTGACGAACCGCTGCGAAGCGATGTTGGTGTCCAGCACCAGCTCCATGCCCTGCCCGCAGAAGGGGCAGTCCACCGTCGCTGTGTCTTGCATGCTCGGAAGTTGCTGCGGGAGCCGGCCGACGGCAAGCGGTAGTCGCAAGGCCTTCAGACGCGAATGTGGCTGTTCAGCCGTGGGCTTCCAGCTAGCCTCGGCTCATGGACATCGCGATCGCCGCCCGGCTGGAGAAAGTTGAATCCGCCCTCGCCCACCTTGAGCATCAGCACGAGCAGCTCAACGGCGTCGTCACCGAGCAGGCCCGCATCATCGCGCGGCTCCAGAAGGAAGTGGCTCGTGCCTCGGACGCGATGGAGACGCAGGAGCTGGAGCGCATCCGGTCCAACAACCAGAAGCCGCCGCACTATCAGTAGCCGCCGAGGTCAGGAGGCGGAGCGCTGCGTGGCACTGAGAATCGGCCAAAGGAAATCCGCCTCCTAACCTCGGCGGCTGCTCAGTATCGCCTCGGCGGCGGAGCCTTCACGAAGCTCGTCTCGCGCAGGTAAATTGGCTCCAGCTTCTCGCCCGGTTGGAAGTCGGTGCGCAGCGCGGCGAGCCGGCCAAGTTCGCCAGCGGAGGGCATAAGCAGCTTCGCTCCGGCGAAGGGGCACTTCACGTCCGGGCTGACGAGCAACTCGCCTGCTGCCGCAAGTGCCTCGACCGCTGCCCGCGTGAGCAGCCGCAGCGGGGCCACCTCGCGCCAGCCGTCCGCCTTGATCTCGTAGCTGGCCGAGTAGAACTCCCCGCGCAGCGCATCAATCACCACCGCGACGCGTCCGGTCAAAACCGCCGCCTGCGCCGTGGCCGCCAGCACTTCCGCGCTGCCGACGCCGAGCAACTTCACTCCCAGCGCCAGTTGCCAGCCCTGCGCCAGCGCGATCGCCGAGCGGATGCCTGTGTAAGACCCGGGGCCAAGCCCGACCGCGATGCACTCAATCTGCTCGCGCTCAATGCCCGCCGCCCGCAACGCCGACCCGATCAGCTCGAACGGTCCCGGCGCAAGTCCCTCGGCCTCGGCCAGCCCGAGCACGCGCGCATCCCGTGCCGGCGATTTGCAATCGCCGTCTGCGGCAGCCGGAGCATCAGGACGGCGGCTGGAAGGGGCCGGCACGGCCTCCACGATCGCCACGCCGCGCCGGGCGGAGGAGAATTCAAGAGCCAAAATCTTCATACTCAATGCGCCGTTGCGTTTCGCCTTCGGAAGTGAACTTCACCCAGCGCAAGCGACCGCCAGGACTTTGAACGCTGAACCTTGAACGTTGAACTTCATCCCACCACCGCTCCGCCCACTCCACGACCGTCACGCCACGCGGCGTGAAGAAGTATTCGTCCAGCCCCGCGCCGGCGATTTGCGCCCGCGTGTCCAGCCGGTAGAGATCGAGATGAAAGAGCGACACGCGCCCAGCCGTGTGTTCGTTGACAAGCGCAAAGGTCGGCGACGCGATGCGCGCCGTGATGCCCAGCCCGCGCGCCAGCCCTTTGACCAACTGCGTCTTGCCCATGCCAAGGTCGCCACACAGCGCGATGGTCCAGCCGGGCGCGACTTCCTCCGCCCATGCCTCACCCAGCGCGGCGGTTTCTTCGGGAGAATTGGTGATGGACGAATTCATCTCGTGCTGCGTGTTGCGTGTTGCGTGCTTTCGCCCGAGCGCGTCCGGTCGCAATCACGCAACCCGCAACCCGCAACACCCGGAATGAATTGAAACCTTGGTGCCATCAATCTCCTCAGCTCGCAAAATGCTCATACCCCCGCAGGTTGAACTCGCGCAGCCCGCGCTCGTCGCGCAGACGCAGGCCGGGGGCGGCGGTGGTCTTGCCGACGCACGAGAGCTTCACCTCGGGGAACTGCGCCTTCCACGCGTCCAGCAGCGGCACGGCAGTCCGGCTGGCGACGGTGAAGAGCAGTTCAAAATCCTCGCCATCGGTGAGCGCGGCGAGCAGTGGCGGCTTGGCAGCGGATTCCTCGCGGGCCTGAAGTTTCGCCGCGCGGCTGATGGGAACGGCGCTGCCATGCAAGTCCGCGCCGACGCCGCTGGCATCGAGGATGTGCCGCAGGTCGCCAGCGAGGCCGTCGCTCAGGTCAATCATCGCGTGGATCGTGAAGCGCTCGGCCAGCCAGCGCGCTTCAGCGAGGCGCGGCTCGAAATCGAGGTGCCGCCCCGCCAGCGAGCCGCCCAGCGTGCCGGTGACGAAGATGGCGTCCCCCGCCTTCGCGCCGCAGCGCAGCACTTGGCGGCTGCGCGGCACGGTGCCGAGCAACGCGATGGAGAGCAGCAGTCGATCCGGGTTCGTGGTCGTCTCGCCGCCGACGATGGCGACGCCGTGCTTGCGCGCGAGCGCGTTTATCCCGGCGTAGATGGCCTCGATGCGCGCGGGGTCGAAGTGCGTGGGCAATGCGAGTGTTACGAGCGCGTGCGTGGGCGTCCCGGCCATCGCGGCGATGTCGCTGAGGCAGCGGGCGAGCGCCTTGTGGCCGACTTTCTCCGGCGGCGCGTCGGTGGTGAAGTGGATGCCCTCGACGACGGCGTCGGTCTTGAAGAGCAGGAGATGGTGCGGCAGGCCGAGGTCGAGCACGGCGCAGTCGTCGCCCGCGCCGGCCAGCACGGAGTCGTGCGTGGGCAGCTTGGCCGCAAGGCGCGCGATGAGGTCGAACTCTTTCACGGCAAGTTCAGAAATCTCCGCGCCCTACCCAGTGAGTTGGCATCATGCTCATTGCAGTTTGAGGAACTGCTTCAGCTCGCTCTGGAAGACGAGGGCGAAGTAGTTCGCCGCGTTGAACAGGCTGTGCGTCAGAATGGGCGCGAGGAGGTTGCCGGTGCGCTCGTAGAGGAACACCAGCACCATCGCGAGGAAGGTCAGCGGCAGGAAGGTGGCGGTGTTCGCGTGCGTGAGCGCGAAGAGGAGCGATGTGCCCCAGAGCGCAAGCTGCGGCCAGCCGCGCTGCTTGATGGCCGGATAGAGGATGCCGCGGAAGATGATTTCCTCGACCACCGGCGCGCCGAGGATGGCGACGAACGCGAAGAACACGCGCTGCTCCACGCTCTGCGTCTCCTGCAAGGTCTGCACCACCACCTGCACCTCGGGCTGCACGCTCACGCTTTTCATGCCCATCGCGGAGAGTTGTTGCAGTGCCAGCGCCACCGGAAGCGCCAGGAGCACGCCGGCGACCGCGAGTCCGAGCGTCCGCAAGAAGCCGGCGCTCCCGAAGCCGAAGCCTTCCCGCCAGCCGACGCCGTGCTCGCGCAGAAAGACGGCCACGAGCAGCAGCGTCCCGCCGTGCAGCACGATGGAGTTGCTCACGAACAGGAAAAACTTTCCCTCCTGCGTAGCGAAGGCGGCCTCGGGCAGGATGGCGCGCGTCGCCAGCGAACCGATGGACAGGCAGAAGCAGACGCCCGCGACGAAGCGCAGCAGCGGTTCAGCTTCCCATTGTCGTTCCGGCAACACGCGCGCAGGCTAGTCGCCGGGTGGCGGCGAGAGAATGGAAAAGATGGCTGTGCTGGAGTTGAAAACAGTCGGCCTGTAACACCCTGCGGATCATCGCGTGCCGGGAAGTGGCCCGAAAAATCCCATCGTGCCTATTGCAATCACGGGGCGCATTTCTATAGTGCGCGCCAATTGAACCGCGAGAAATGAGCGACCCCGCCCCCGACACCGCAAACTGGACCACTCAGGACGCCCGCACCCTTTACAACATTGACCGCTGGGGTGCGCGCTACTTCGACATCAACGACGCCGGGCATGTCATGGCCCGCCCCCTTCAGGAGGCGGGCGTGGGCGTGGACCTCACGGACATCGTGGAGGAGGCGCGCGGGCGGGGGCTGAAGTTCCCGCTGCTCATCCGCTTCCAGGACATTCTCCGGCACCGGGTGGAGGCCATCAACAAGGCATTCCGCAACGCCATCACGGAGTTCAACTTCAGCGGCCAGTATCGCGGCGTTTTCCCGATCAAGGTCAACCAGCTCCGCGAGGTCGTGGAGGAAATCCTCGACGCGGGCAAGCCGTTCAACTTCGGCCTCGAGGTCGGCAGCAAGCCGGAGCTCTTCGCCGGGCTTGCGATGCAGAACCAGGCCGGCAGCCTAATCATCTGCAACGGCTACAAGGACGCGCAGTTCATCCGCATGGCGCTCATGGGCACCAAGCTCGGCAAGCAGGTCATCATGGTCGTCGAGAAGCTTGAGGAGCTGAAGCAAATCATCGCCGTGTCGCGGCAGGTGGGCGTGGAGCCGCTCATCGGCATCCGCGCGCGGCTGGCCAGCAAGGGCGCGGGTAAGTGGGCCGAGAGCGGCGGCGAGAACGCGAAGTTCGGCCTGAGCACGGCGGAGTTGCTTGCCGCCACGGAGCTGCTGCGCGCGGAGAAGCTCGAGCATTGCTTCAAGCTGCTGCATTTCCACATCGGCTCGCAGGTGCCGGACATCCTCACGGTGAAGAAGGCCGTGCAGGAGGCGTCGCGCTTCTACGCCAAGCTGCACAAGATGGGCTTCGGCATTGAGTTCATGGACGTGGGCGGCGGCCTGGGCGTGGACTACGACGGCTCGCGCAGCGCGTTCGACTCCTCGACGAACTACTCGCTCCAAGAATACGCGAACGACATCGTTTACTACATCGCCGACGTGTGCAACGCGGAGAAAGTCCCGCACCCGAACATCGTCAGCGAGAGCGGGCGCGGCATCGTGGCCTACCATTCCGTGCTGCTGGTCGAGGTGTTCGGCTCCATTGCGAAGACGAAGGGCGGCGACGCGCTGACCTTCGGCGACACCGAGCACGCGCTCGTCCGCGAGCTGCTCGACATCAAGAAGAACCTCGCGAAGCTGAACAAGCTCGAAGCTTACCACGACGCCGAGGAGCGCAAGGAGGACGCGCACCAGATGTTCACGCTCGGGCTGCTGGAGCTGCCGGACAAAGCGAAGATCGAGACGCTTTACTGGGAAATCAGCCAGGGCGTCGTCGCCAGCTTCAAGGGCCAATCCTACATTCCGGAGGAAATCCGAAAATTGGAAGACCTGCTCGGCGACCAATACCTCTGCAACTTTTCCGTGTTCCAGTCGCTGCTCGACCACTGGGCGCTGGGCCAGCTCTTCCCCATCATGCCCATCGCGCGGCTCAACGAGCGCCCGACCAAGGAGGGCACGCTCGTGGACATCACCTGCGACTCCGACGGTTGCATCAACAAGTTCGTGGACCTGCGCGACGTGCGCGACACGCTGCCGCTGCACGAGCTCAACTCCAATGGCGACGGCCAGCAGGAGCCCTACCACCTCGGCTTCTTCCTGATGGGCGCGTATCAGGACATCATGGGCGACCTGCACAACCTCTTCGGCCGCGTAAACGAGGTCCACGTCTTCCTCGAGCCTGACGAGCCGACCGGCTACTACATCGAGGAAATCATCGAGGGCAACACCATCGTCCAGACCCTCGCCGCCGTGCAATACGACGAGAACGAGCTCAAGCGCCTGATGAAGGCGCAGGTGGACGACGCCATCAAGTCCGACCGCATGAAGCCCAGCGAAGGCATGCGGCTGCTGGACGACTACGAGCGCGGGCTGAAGGAATACACTTACCTCACGTTCTGAGCAGCGGCGGCGGGAATGTCCAATGCCCAATTCCCAATGACCACAGAATGCCCAATGCCCAATGCCCGGGCCTGCGTGGCCCATTGGACATTCGTCATTGGTCATTCATTGGGAATTGGACATTGGCAATTGGACATTCGATGAACGCCGACCTCCTGCCCTCGCTGCGGCGTCTGGTCCGGGGCTTGTCCGCGCTTTTCTGGGGCCTGCCCAGCACGCTGCTCATCTGCGTGCTGATGGCGATGGGGGAGTTTCCGCGCGCGCTGGGCTTCCTGCCGCCGGTAGTCACGACGGGCTTGCTGCTCTTTGGCGTCTTCGAGTTGTCGCGCTACCAGCCGCAGGAGCGCACGTGGCAGCTTGCCCTCGACCGCGCGAAGCTCCTCGCGCTCGTCAACTTTGGCCTCTCGCCCTTCGTCTATTTCTGGAGCCGGCTCCCGTCGGAGGCGTATTACTTCCAAATCGTCATCGCTCTCGCGGTCACCGGGCTGTTGTTCCTCTACCAGTTGAACCTCGTCCTCCAGCGCCTCGCCGCGATGCTGCCGGACGAAACACTTCGCGAGGACATCCGCTTCTTCACGCGGCTGAACTTGACGCTGATGCTGCTCGGCCTCGTGCTGGTGGGTGGCTACCACCTGCTCGCACGTCTCGAATACCTGCCGCAGTCCGTCATCGAGGCGCTGGAGCTTGGGCAGTTGGCGCGCATCCGCTTCGCGCTTGTGGTCGTGCTCGTGCTGCTGCCCGTGTCCGTGACGATGTCGCTCGTGTGGAAGACGCGTGATGTCGTC
>SXGS01433743.1_pt1 | contig 11952 bp, 16 predicted proteins | sample 3174681 | NCBI WGS metagenome assembly SXGS01 (sample SAMN11356861, study PRJNA531348) | freshwater metagenome | isolation source: freshwater sample F1-80 | place: China: Fuxian Lake, Yuxi | collected 2017-12-25
CGGCGCGTCCCAACTCCAGGCGTCGGTCCCGGTCAGCCGCACCCCCTTCTCCAGGAGGTAGAGGGTGGCGTCCCGGCCCATCCCGGCACCCTTGCCGACGTAGTCATCCTGCCCGTAATGCGTTCCGGCGCTGGTGTTGACGAGCACGATCTCCAGTGGCCGCAGGGTGTGCCCGATGCGGTGCAACTCGCCCTCGACGTCGTCGGCGGTCACCACGTATCCGTCGGGGAAGTGCCGGAAATCCAGTTTGACCGCCGGCTGCAGACACCACTCCAGCGGCACCTCGTCGATGGTGATCGCCCGCTTGCCGCCGTCCATCGTCGAGGCGTAGTGGTACGGGGCGTCCAGATGGGTGCCGTTGTGGGTGGTGATCCGCACCCGCTCGATGGCCCAGCCCTCCCCGTCGGGCAGATCCTCGACTGTTGCGCCGGGGAAGAAGGCGACCACCTCCTCGGCGGTCTGCCGGTGGTCGTAGTAGTCGATCTCGGGTAGGTGCCCGGGCGGGTCGGAGGCGATCCCGGCCTGCAGCGGTACCGAGAGGTCGACGAACCGGCGCCCCGTCATGACGACTGATCGTAGGACAGTGGTCTAATCGCCACCATGGGTCCGACAGCGCTGATCCCCCGCTCCCCCGGTGAGGTCAGTGCGGTGTGGCTCTCGGAGGTTCTCAGCGAACCCGGACGCCCCGTCGTCGTCACCTCCGCCGAGGTGACGCCGGTCGGGACCGGCCAGACCGGGGCCACCTACCGGGTCGCGGTGCGCTACGGGCAGACGCGCGCCGGCCTGCCGGACTCCTTCGTGGTCAAGCTGCCCGCCCAGGACGAGGCGGTCCGGGAACGGGTCGCCCTGAGCTACCGCTCCGAGCACGCGTTCTACACCGAGGTCGCCGACACCCTGGCGGTCCCGCTCCCCCGCTGCTACCACTGCGCGATCGCCCGCGACGGCGCCGAGTTCGTCCTGCTGCTCGCCGACATGGCCCCGGCTGAGCAGGGCGACCAGATTCGCGGCTGCACCGCCGCCGAGGCGCGACTGGCCGTCACCGCGCTGGCCGGCCTGCACGGGCCGCGCTGGTGTGACCCGGCGTGGTTGAGTTTCCAGGGCACGGTGATGCCCAAACCCGACGAGGCGACTGCCCGCGGGCTCGGCGACATCACCATCCTGGCCGCGCAGACCACCATCGAGCGGCTCGGCGACCGGATGACCGCCGCGGATCGTGCCACCGTGCTCGAGTCGGCGGAGGGCATCGCCGACTGGCTGTTGGGCGCACCCGAGCGGTTCAGCCTGCTGCACGGCGACTACCGCTTGGACAACCTGCTGTTCGATCCCGATCGCACCCGTATCACCGTGGTGGATTGGCAGACGCTGGCCGTGGGCCTGCCGGCCCGCGACCTCGCCTACTTCATCGCGACGAGCCTGCATCCCGACGAGCGGGCTACGGCCGAGCGCGAGCTCGTGGACAACTACCACACCGCCCTGTCGGGCTTCGGTCCCCCCGATTACGATTCCGAAACCTGTTGGCAGGACTACATAGTGGGGATGCTGCAGGTTCCGCTGATCACCACCCTGGGATACGCCTTCTCGGCGGCGACCGAACGCGGCGACGATATGGTGCTCGCGATGCTGGAACGCGGCTCGCGGGCGATCAGGGAGTTGGGAACCCTCGAGCTGCTCCCCTGAATCCTTCAGTCCGCCCGGGCGTCGGACGACGGGCCGTCCGGATCTCCTGAGATGTCCGGGGAGAATTCGTCGGGCTTGAGGTTCTCGAGGGCGGTCTCGTCGGGGCCCGGGTCCTCGTGGTGCGGAGCCGTTTCGAGGACAGCGGATGGCAGGGTGCGCCAGTCTCGCGCCAGCAGGACGATCCCGGCTACCGCCAGGCCGATCACCCCCAGCGCGATCACGGTGCTTCCGGTCAGCAGGGCGACCACAAGTGCGATCACACCGGTCAGGGTCACCATGACGACGGGGCGCACGACATCAGTCTGCTCCAGGGCGGCCGCTGAGACGGGTCGCCTCGCCGTCATGTCAGGCTGCTGGCCGCCGGCCCGACGGTAGGTGCAGAACGATCGAAGGCTTGGCGGGCAGCGCCTCGCCCCGCGAGAGCAACTCGACGCTCTCCGGCAGTTCGCGCGGATTGATGAGCCCGGCGGCGATGCGCCGCAGCGCCTCGTGGGCGCGGGCCAGTTGGTGGCGTTTCCGGTACTGGCCGCCGGGCAGTTTGACCCCGGCCCACACCCCGTACTCCTCGGCGCCGTCGAGTGCACGCTGGGCGCACTGGCGTTGCTGGGCCAGCGGACAGCGGCGAAGGCAAATCGTCCGGGCCCTGGTGGCGGACTGCTCGTAGACCCGGGCTTTGGCCGCCCCGTCGCTGGCGTCGTCGTCGGCGTAGCCGAACCACAGGTCCGGATCGGCGGAGCAGGGTCTGATGTCCATCACTACCTCCTGAGCGGTTACGGTGACAAAAACATATACACACTGACCAAATCGTGCAAGGAAAACATACACATAAACGAATATATCGAGATGTCTGTGTACGATTTGCCCATGGCTGAAGGCCCACGGTGAACCGCGAGGCGGCCGGCGCGGCACTGCGGGCCCTCCGGGAATCGCGTGGTTGGTCGCTTGCTGAGTTGGCGGCCGCCACCGGGGTCAGCATCATGGGGCTGAGCTATCTGGAACGCGGCGCGCGCAAACCCCACAAGGGGACCATCCAGAAGGTGGAAAACGGTCTTGGCCTGGCCCCGGGCAGCTACGCCCGGCTGCTTGCGGCCGATGATGCGAATGCCGAACTCGCTCTGCTCGCGCCCCTGCCGCCGACTCCCCCGGCCCGCCCGTCCGGTGCCAGCCCGGTCGTCGTGAGTCGGCACAGTGACGCGGAGGTCCTCGAGGCGCATGCTCAGGCGCATATCGACTCGCTCCGGTCGCTGATAGGTCACCTGCCAGCGGAGACGTCAAACGAATACGAGACATATATTCTTTCTGTGATCGGACAATGCGTGACGGCGGAGATGCTGACCGCGAACTCCTGGCGCGTGGCGGTCAATGCCGGTGCGGAGTCGGCCGGTCGGCTGCTGGCGCAACTGACGACCCTGGAGGACATCCGCACCCAGATGCTGGCGCTGGTGCCGGCCAGTATCGGGGCCCGGTTCGACCTGGCCTGCCGGCGCAGCGGACTGCCCGCGCCGGTGGTGGCGGCCCTCGTGGGTGTGAGCGTCGAAGAGATGTGGGACATCCGGAACCGAGGCCGAGTCCCCCCCGGGGTTCTGCCGCGGGTAAGGGCCTTCGTGGAGGCGCCGTGGTGACCGGCGAACTGGAGGTCCTGAGCCGGGCGCACGCACTGTTCGCAGGGGTCGCGGCGATGACCGGTCGAGGGGTCGCGGCCCGGGTCGCCGGACCGCTGGCTGCCGGCGGCGCCATGGCCGACGGCTACGCCGAGCGAGCCGGCGCCTGGCAGGCCCGAATGGACTCCGCCCGCCAGGTCGATACGGGGTTGACCGCGGTTCTGGCGCGGGCCCACCGGGAACACGACGAGGCGCGCCAGAGCACGGGGGCGGTGCTCCAGGCCGCCCGGGCCGATGCCGGCACCGCCCCGGACAACCCCATTGCGGCGCGGGAACTGTTGCGGCGCAGGATTCGCCGGCTCCGGGCCCAGCATGGCCATGTGCTGCTCGCCCGCCGGCGGGCGCGTCGCCGGCGGGCTGCGTTGCGCGCGTTGCGCTATCGCGTGCTGGACAGCTCACGCCGTGACCGTGGTGGCCGGCGAGGCATGGCGGTACGGGCGGCACTCAGTAGGTTGGGGCGGCCCTATGTCTGGGGAGCGACGGGCCCGGATCGGTTCGACTGCTCCGGTTTGGTCCAGTGGGCCTACCGCCAGGCCGGGGTGCCCCTGCACCGCACCACCTACGAGCAGATCCATGACGGGGTCGCGGTCGCGCGTTCCCATGTGCGCGCGGGCGACCTGGTGTTTCCCCATGCAGGGCACGTCCAATTGGCGATCGGCGGCGGATTGGTCGTCGAGGCCCCCCACGCCGGGGCGACGGTGCAGATCAGCAGGATGGGGGAGACGGTGGCGATCCGCCGACCCCTCTGAGGTGGCCCGGGGTGAGTTGTTGACCGTCGGGCCCCTGGGTACGGTCGGACCGTGGCGCAACATGCGGGGGAGTCGGTGACGGCACTGGATGCCGCTCGGGCGGTGTTGGGTGCCCGCGACGCCGAACTCGCCGCCGCCGACGCCGCAGTGACCGACGCGGTGGCGGCGGCCCACAGTGCGGCGGTCGCCTCGATCGGCCGCATCGACGCCATTCGTGCCGGTGTGGATGCCGTCGTCGCCTACCAAGGCCACGACGACGGCCCGGCGGCTGCCCGCGAGTTCAGCCGCCACCTCGTCGATCTCCAACGGGAGGTCGCCGGCATCGTGGCCGAGGCGAGATCCCTCTCGCACGCGAAAGCCGTTGCGCTCCAAGAACTCAGTGCACGCTACCAACGTGTGCCCGGGATCGTCGGGCCGCGAAGGTGAATTGTCCCCGATCGTGGTGCTGCCTACAGTCTCCCGCATGGCCAGCCACCGGGATCTGCTCGACGCGATAGCGCGGGTGCGGGCGGCCGGCGGTGAATTGGGGCTGTCCGGCACCGATATCGCGGTGGCCACCAATCCGTTGAGTTCGCCGGGCGCGGTGGGCGCGGTGCTGGCCAAGGTGATCGCTGCGCATCCCGCGGTCTTTCGCACCGTTCCAGTCCCGGGGGATACCGCCGAACGCGCGGAGGGGGAAGCCGCCGATGCGATCCGGGTCGCCGAATCCGAACTGGCCCAACGGCAGTCGGCCGCGACACAGGCCGACCTCCGCGTCCTCGACACGGTGCTCGACGCGCGAACCGGCCACGGGCAGGGGATTGCCGACCTGGATCGTCTCAGGCGCGACATCGAGGCTGCCGCCGCCGGTGGCGACCGGGACACCCCGGCCGGCGCGCGGGCCTTCCAGAGTTACCTGGTCGACAAGCTGCGCGAGATTCAGGAGATCCTCCGGAACACTGGGCTCCAATCAGACGCCAAGGCCGCCGTCGCCGGAGCCATCGCAGCGCTCTACGCATCGGCATCGGATAGGGAAACCGTTGCGGTGAAGCCTGATTCGGGTATGCCCGGCGATGGGGACTCCGGCCCGTCGCGAGACGACACGGCCGCCGGGAAGGACGACTGCGCCGACGAGGACTCCGGAAGCGAGCCATCGACACCGGGGGAGCCGATCGTCGATCCCTGGCCTGCGCTCGGCGAGGACCCGGCGTTCCCGCCGGCGCCCGAGGCCCCGGTGCCTGCTGCGGCCCCGGCACCGATGCCGTCAATGGCGGCGCCGGGGTCCGGGTGGGGATCCGGTCTGCCGGGTGCGCCGTTCGGGGGATCTTCGGGTGCACTGATGCCGCCGTCGTTGCCGCGCCTTGGCGCTGATCCGGTACTTGCCCCGTCTTCGCCGGAGGAGGGGCCGGAGGAGGGGCCAGAGCCCGAACCCGACGCGGCCGAGGAGGACGGCGAGCGGGATGGACCGGCACCGGATGCCACGACGGTCGAACTACCCGACGGGGAGACCCTGACCGCCCCGAGCCCCGACATTGCGGCGGCGATCAGGGCCGCGGTGGCGGGTACGCCGATCGCGGAGGCCTTTGCAATGCAGGGCATCACCCTCCCGGCACCGGGTTCGGCCGTGGCGACGCCGGTGGGCGCGGAGTCGCTGGTTGCCGGCGATGTCGGTATGTTCGTCGACCGGCACGCGCTGGCACTCGGGAACGGGAAGGTACTGCTCGACGGTCAGATCCAGCCCCTCGGCACCGTCACCGGGCCAGGCTTTCTAGGCTGGCAGCATCCGCCGGCCCCGGATGACACCGTGAGCCCCACCGTGCCGGAACCCCCGGCGCCGACGGCCCCGTCCTGACAGGAGAGCGGCAATGGCAGAGCACCTCAACGTGGTGCCCGAGGACCTTCGCCGGGCTGCCCGGGAACACCGGGCGACTGCCGAGGAACTCAGCGCGGCACCGGCGGACAATGCCGGCGTGATGGCGACCCTGGAGTCGCTGGGGCCGATCTTCGCCGAACTGCGTGACGCCGGCCGGGAACTGCTCGACCAGCGCCGGGCCTGCTATGAGCAGCAGGCCGCCGCGCACGCCGAACTCGCCGAGCGGTTGAGCCGGGCCGCCGACGTGTGGGAGCAGCACGATGCCGAGGCCGCCGCCCGTCTCGGTGCGCTGACCGAGGGCAGCCCGTGAGCGATCCCGACCCCGAATTCGACGCTGTGCACCCCAGCGGACACCTGCTGTTCCGGTCCTGTCGTGGCGGCTATCTGCACAGCGTGGCACTCTCCGACGCGGTCCTGGAGGCCGACGCCGAGGCATTGGCGGATGCGGTGCTGAGGGCGGGTGCGGTCTCGCACCTCAAGGCCGTCATGCAGATCCGGCAGGAGATCATCGCCGCGGGATTCAGTCCGACCGCCGACTTGCCGACCCCGGCCGATCTCGATGCGGCCCAGTCGGCGCTGGGCGGGCACCTACTCGACGGGCTGTGACGCAGGCCCGGTGCCGGCCGCCGGGCGCGACGGGCGGACGGCCAACCCCGGCGGCGGAACGGGCTGGGACCCGAACAGTTCGCGGGAGCGCTTCAACAATGCCCGCACCTCGTCGAGTTGTCGCTGCAGCATCTCAGCCATGCCTGCACGGTAACGGCGGCACCGGCCGGCCACAATTCACCGGCGGGGGATCTCGGCGTTGATCCGGTCCAGCAGTGCGGTGTAGCGGCCGGCGTTCGGGTCCCGGCCCGGCTTGCCGCTGCTGACCACGCCGACGGACAGCATCCGCTGCGGATCCGCCCAGACCGCGATATTGGTCAGCCCGGTGTGCCCGAAGGCCCCGGCTGCGTCCTTGCCGAACGGTCCGAAGCGCCGGGAGCCGAGCATGTATCCGGAACCCCAGCGCATCGGGGCACCCCCGGTGGCGACATCGGGGCGAAGCCGCCGGGCCTGCCGGGTCGCAGCCCGCAGCGTGTCCGGCTGCAGCACGCGCACTCCATCGAGTTCCCCTCCACGGCAGAGGATCTCGGCGAAACGCGACAGTTCCTCGGCCGTCGACACCGTGCTCGAGGAGGGCACCACGCTGGTCAGGAACATCGGGGTGTTGGAGAACGCAATGATCCGTTGCAAGGATCCGCCCAGTGCCAGCTTCATGGCCGCGGCCACCGGGCCCGGCAGCGGCCGACCCGTCACGTGGCTGGGCGCCACCAGTGCGACGTCGGCTTCGGCCACGCCGTAGTTGGTCCACCGGAACCCCAGCGGGTCGAGGATCTCGGTGGCCAGGATCTCCCGGATGTCGCGTCCCGTCGCCGCCGAAACGATCTCCCGCACCAGCGGACCCCAGGTCAGTCCGTGGTAGATGTGGACCAGCCCGGGCCGGTGGATCGGCCGTAGTTCGCCGAGTTTCTCCCTCGCGTAGTCGCTGTCGTTCATCCGCTTCAGGTCCGGCTTCGGTCCGGTCGCAAACGGCACCCCGGCGCTGTGCGTCAGCACTTGTCGGATCGTGGTGTGTTCCTTGCCGTGTCCGGTGTAGGCCGGCAGGTACTCGCACACCCGGTCGTCGAGGGTGAAGTGACCGCGTTCGACCAGCATGTGCACCACCGTGGTGGTGACGGCCTTGGCCGCCGAGTAGACGCAGTACGGCGTCCGGGTGGTCACCGGAACCCGTTCGGCTTCGGGGGGATCTGCCGGCCCATCTCCCCACGCGCGCCCTATGGCACGGTTGAGCACCACACTTCCGCGATGCCGGATGCAGAGTTGGATCGCCGGTTGCAGGCCCGCCGAGTACCAGTCCCGTGCCGCACCCCAGATCCGCTCTACCGCAGCGGGGGAGAGGTCGGAATGGTCCTCCACACCGGTGTCGGTGACGGCGTCGAGGTCAGCCGGAACCCGGACTCTGCCGTCGGCCGTCACGGCTGCCGGTGCAGAGTGGCGGCCAGATGGTGTTGCAGGGGTTCGCCCACCGCGGCCATATCGAGGTGATAGCGCAGCTCGTCGCCGAGCACCCGGATCGAACGGGCCAGTGCGGTCACCGGTTTGGCCGAACCGGTGAGGCCGATCGCCGTCGAGCGCACGTCGATGGCGATCTGCGGACCGTCGACGGTGACGGTGCCCTGCTGCACCTCCGCCACACCGGTGGGGTGGGCGATCACCAGTTCGATCCGGCCCGGTTCGGGCAGCCGGATGTATCCGGTCTCGGCATGCAGAGGGAGGCCCTCATCGGAGCGGGTCCGCTGGGCGTAGGTCAGGAAGGGTTTGCCGGTGTGGCCGATGGTGACGTCTTCGATGTAGTCGAACGCCTCGATGGTCGGGTAGCTGCCGCGGCCGCGGCCCGACCAGGTGCCGAGCAGGGGCGCCAGGGCGGCGATACCCGGATTCAGGGCGGGCACCTCAGAGCGGCCCCACGAGTTCGACCCAGTTGCCGTCCGGGTCGGCCACGAACATCCAGCCCATGCCGGGTACGGGGGCGAACTCGGCCAGCGGTTGGGCCACGGTGTGACCCGCGGCGTCGACCTGCCGGGCCGTCTCCGACAGGTTGGACACCACCAGCGTGAAGTAGCGGATGCCGGCCTGGGCCGGCCCTCCGCCGGCGACGGGCCCGGCCGTCGGTGGCTCGTCGAGGGTCACCAGCTTCAGGACGTTTTTGCCCAGCGCATAGCGCTTCATCGACCCGCCGGGGAAGTCCAGATCGCCCTGGTGGGCCAGGCCGAGGAAGTTCTCGTAGAAGTCCACCATCGCGTCGAGGTTGGTCGTCACCACGCCGATCTCGACGCTGGGGGCAAGCAGTTCCACGGCCATCGCCGGTCCTCCTAGGGTTTCGTGCCGATGGTGATGAGATCCCACACCCCGCGGGTCCACACCGGGCGCCGCACCCGGTGCTGGTCGGTGAGGGTGAAGCCGGCATCGGCGAACAGCGTCCGCATTTGCTCCGGCGAGGGGTTGTGGGCGGGCGATCCCGGGCGCGCCGACAGCCGGGCCAGCGCTGCGGGCAACGGCGGGCTGATGGTGCCCACGACGACCAGTCCGCCCGGGGCCAGGACTCGGTGAAATTCGCGCAGTGCCGCCGGCTGGTCGAAGAAGTGGAACGCCGACGTGCTCACCACGGCGTCCAGCGCGTCGTCGTCGAAGGGAAGCCGCTCGGCCGGACCCTTCATCCAGCGCACCCGCGTCGAGCGTGCGGCGGCCTGCTCGAGCATGCCGTCGGACATGTCGACCCCGTACACCTCCTCGGGTCGCAGGTCGGACTGGATTCGGGTGGCCAGGATTCCGGTGCCGCAGGCGATGTCGGCCACCCGCCGCGCACCGTGTGCCCGCAGCGCCGCGATCACCTCGTCCTGAACCGGCTGGTACACCCAGCGCTGCAGGAACGGGAGGTCGTAGACCGGTGCGGCAAGCGTCCAGAAACGGGTGACCGCCGCATTGAACTGCCGGCCGGGTGTGGTCATGATCGCGCCTCTTCCGCTGAAGACTGCCAGTCGGAGTATGGCAGGCCGGTGCGGCGCCGCCCGCGCGGCTCAGCCCACGCGGCGAACGTAGTGGCGGGTGAGGGTGGCGACGGCGGAGACGATGTTGGACGCCGTGGGCAGCGTCCGGTCCGGGTCGCACACCCGCAGCATGCGGACGACCTCCGGACCGGGCACCAGCACCCAGGCTGTTCCGGTGCGCTCGCATCGGGATCGGACCCAGTGCAGCACGGAGAAGCCGGCCGTTCCGCAGAATTCCAGCTTGGACAGGTCCAGGACCAGTTGTCGGTAGCCGGCCAGCCGACGGTCGATATGGTCGGAGATCCTGCCGGCGTTGGCGGCGTCGACCTCGCCGCGGGCGGTGATCAGGACGGTGATCGCGCTGAGCTCCCGCGATCGAATCTGGTCCGGTTCGGTGTGGCCGCCGCTCGGTCGGCGGACGGCCAGCGGGTTCGCATTGTTGGTGACGAGCATCAGGGGGCCTCCCTCGGTGGTGATGCCCAGGGCCGCACGATGGCGACGCGGAGGAGAGGAATTCAGCGCCCCCGGGCGTTGTGCGGCGTCTGGAGAAGGCTGTGATCTCAACCCGAGCGAAACGTACTACGGAATTCGTCGCCTTGACAATGGCCGATGGCGAATTCCATATATGGTGTTCAAAGGTGTTGTCGCTGGGCGATCATGACACATATAGCAACTAATCTGACAGAGCATGACACGTTTCACGACGGAATCCGCATAGACGGGCCCTCGAACCGACGGTTCCCGTCGTCGTCGTTCGCGGGCGAGGCGGGCCAGTATCGTCAGGGGCGACCATGAACATGCCCTATCCGCCACCGCCGCCGGCCGGCGCGCCCGCCTGCTACCGCCACCCGGATCGGCCGACCTACCTGAGTTGTACCCGCTGTGGCCGGCCGGTCTGCCCCGAGTGCATGCGCAGCGCGGCGGTCGGACATCAGTGCCTGGACTGTGTTCAGGCCGCGGCCGCGAGCGTGCCCGCGCCGAAGACGGCGTTCGGCGGTGTGGTCCGGACCGGGACGCCGGTCGTGACCTACGCCCTCATCGCGATCAACGTCGCCGCGTTCGTCGTGCAGACCATCTCGCCGGACCTTCTCGGCCGACTGGCGTTGTGGCCGCCCGCGGTTGCCGGTGGCGACTACTACCGCCTGGTGACCTCTGCTTTCCTGCATTTCGGCATCCTGCATCTGCTGTTCAACATGTGGGCGCTCTATGTCGTCGGCCCCCCGCTGGAGGAGTGGCTGGGGCGGGTGCGCTACATCGCGCTCTACGGGCTCAGCGCGCTGGGCGGATCGGTGATGGTGTACCTGTTCTCCCCGCTCAACGCCTCCACCGTGGGCGCCTCCGGGGCCGTCTTCGGGCTGTTCGGCGCGACTTTCGTAGTGGCCCGGCGGCTCAAACTGGACGTCCGGTGGGTAGTTACGCTGATCGTGATCAATCTGGTGCTGACCTTCTCGGTGCCCGGCATCAGCTGGCAGGGGCACCTGGGCGGGCTGCTCACCGGAGGTGTGGTCGCCGGTGCGTACGTCTACGCCCCGCGGGCGCACCGCGATCTGGTCCAGGCCGGGGTCACGGTGGGGGTTCTGGCGTTGTTCGCCATCCTGGTCGCCTGGCGGACGTCCCAACTCGTCGCCCGTTTCGGGGCGATGCTCAGCAACCACTGAGCGCCAGGCCGAGGCGCCTACAGGCGTGTCATGCTGAACGGGTAGGTGAAGGTGCCCGCGGGGGCGTTGTCGCAGCCGGTCGCGAACGAGGACTGCAGCGTTCCCCGCAGCGTGACCGCGTCCCAGGTATAGACATCGCGGGTGGGGATGACCGGGCCGTAGTAGACGTTGCCGCAACGCAGCCCGTCGGGAACGTCGACGGTCATGGTGTAGGTACCGCCGGCCTGGTAGGCCTTCGCGTACCACTGGAACGCCTTGGCGATCGGCATGGGGTTTGCCGAGACGTTGGCGCACACGTCGATCGTGTCCGGCGGATTGCACGAGCTGAACGAGAAGATCCAGGTGTGGAAGTCATACCGGCCCTCGATGATGGCGTTGTAATGGCCGATCTGCATACCGGCGTGCGCAGGCGGAGCCACGGCCAGCGCCGCTGCAGCGGCACCGAACAGAGCGGGCACCAGAGCTAGCAGACGTCCGTGCACGGGGCTCCTCACTTCACTGCTCTGCAATCTATGCGCTCCGTTCGCACCACCCGGGCGGAATCGTCGGAGATAGCATCACGACGATACGAGGACGGGAACACCTGTGCACACAGACGCGGCGGTGCCCACGCGACGGTCAGTGCCGCCCCTGCGGGCCGGCGTGGCCCTCGCAGCACTCGGGGTGGTGTTCGGCGATAGAGGCACCAGCCCGATCTACACGGTCCAGACGTTGTTCAACCCCGCTGACCCGCATCACGTCCCGATCAGCCGGGCCAACGTCTAC
>SXGS01089128.1_pt1 | contig 11949 bp, 8 predicted proteins | sample 3174681 | NCBI WGS metagenome assembly SXGS01 (sample SAMN11356861, study PRJNA531348) | freshwater metagenome | isolation source: freshwater sample F1-80 | place: China: Fuxian Lake, Yuxi | collected 2017-12-25
GACCTAGTTGACCGGCTCGACCGAGCAGTGAAAGCGATCTTTAACTAACCAAAAAGGAGGAAGTGAATGGAGAAAATCCAGCCAGTTATAGATTGGTTCACCGATCGAGGTGGCAAGTACGGGGGCGATAGCTCTCCTAGTTATTATCGTGACGAAAACTACGAAGGATTTGTAGAGATCGAACATACTGGTAACCACGAAGTTCAATACCGTGGCTTACAAATATTTATAAACGAAGACTTGTTTGACAACGATGAAACAGTGGTGGTGTTGCAGTACCTACTTGAACACGGTCGAAACGACGATGACAACGACACATCGCTTGAAGACGCAGTCAACGAACTCGAGGCACTGCTACCAGAAGGCGCCGAGTTCGAAATAGGGTCGTCGATTGGCACCGATGTCTTTTTGATACGCGAACTCGACGATGACGAATTAGGTATTGAGAAACTCGACAAGATTCTCACACCCCTGACTAAATTCGCCGAATTTGCAATGACTAAGGTTTCAATCCTTCACATCGCCCCCGAATTTAAACTCAAGAAAACGTGACTATGATGTTGTTAAATGGGCCAGCTAAGACCTGAAATGGCTTTAAGACAAAGTGGAGGAATTCTGGCAAATAAAAATCCGATCCCGAAGCGCGAACGAGCGAGACGCGAAACCAGGCGTCGTTTCGAGCAGTGGGCGCGCAATCCAGAGTGCCACTCGAATATCGTTTCGGCGGTTCATAATGTGAAAATGGGCGCAGCCGCGCGTCGGGAAAACCCGAACGCTCGACGCGATGGTCAGTCTATTTTTGCGCTTCTCAGAGGCAGAACCTTCGAAGCTCAGCTCATCAAAGAGGATGCGCGAACCCTTCTCGAGTCACTGCAGAGGGCTGAAGTGATTTCAAATACGAGTGTCGATTTCCAAGATCATCGAATAGAAGCAAATAGCGGACCGCTGGTAGGCCTTGATGAAGCAATAAAAGCTGGTAATCAATTTCTAATAGACCTCGCGAACGGCAAGAAGTTTGATGGTGCGATCTCGAGCTTTACAGTGCAAATTCCTCGCGGGATAATGCTCCCAGAAGCGATTCTGATCATCGATGTCTTGAGCGTTCAAACAGATCTTGAGACTCCAACGATCTCAGTCGGTGAAATCAAGACCTATGCGGATCAAGGAGGTCACACATCTCGCTCAGATCTCGCCACTGCTCGCGCACAGATGGGTCTCTACGCGCACGCTCTCGATGTGACGACTGAAAGTTTAGGCTTGACTGGAAAGATAGCAATCTCAAATTCGGGATTTCTCATTCTCACATACCCAGGTTCGAATAGCCCGAGCATTCGAGCGAACGAGGACCTCCGATACCAACGCGAGCGAGCGAGACGAGGCTTCGAATTGATGGAAGAATCTGCACTATTGATGAACGGCGAATACGGTGAAGGCGAAGACAACGACGAAGCGAGTCTTCTTGATCTCGTCTTGAATGCGACAACTTCATTTCAAGATTCGTGCATTGCATTCTGCGAACGTGCCGATGTGTGCTATCAAAAAGCACTTGATGCTAATCAAGGAATCGCCCTCGGTGACGATTCCGCTCGCTTCCTGAACGGTATTGCGCTTGATCGTGCTGAAGCTTTGATCAAGGGCTCTAAGCCCAAGTCCGAGAGCGAGAATGATCTTCTCGCGCGAATGACCGACCCTCTCCCCGAGTTGCCATGAGCGAAAGCCTCGAAACAATCCGCCGACTTCGTGCTTGGAGTGAAGGGAAACCAACACCACGCGGAGAGAAAGTGAACGTCCACGTCGGCGACGACGACGATATTTTGATCGTCGCATTTCTTCGAATGGGGGGTGAGTCGCGACCGTGGGGCGTCGCCTTCGGCAAACCCGAAGAGAAGCCGAAGATTCTCACTGTCGCTGAGGGCCGTAATCGCTCACGTGTCGGCGACATGATGCTCGAATTTGCACCAGCACTCCTCGAACACTTTCGACATCCGCATCATTCGATCGAGGATCTCAGCAATTGGGAAATCAATTCACACCGTCAGATTTGGTTGCCTGGGCCAACACATGTTGAGATGCTCCATTACATTGCTCTCGCATTCGCTCGAACGAGGTGGGATCGTGACGGCATTGAGACTCTAAAGGCTCTCGGCAATCTTGCGAACTGTCTTTACATTGAACAACAACGACCAGGGCAACAGACTGTTCTTACTGCCGCGAACGCACTTCGTGAAACTCATATCTTTCCTGCTTCGTCCGTTCGGCAGGCTCACCTCGGGTATCTCCTCGGCTGGCTACAAGGCGGGCGCAATCGCGATACTCGTTTAGCCGCAGCACGTGCCGCAGAAAATATCTCGGTTGCGACGGTTCTCGACCCAGAATTCGAGCGAAAGAAGATCCAGCCACTCGTCGAAGAGTGGGGTCAAGCGAATCGAAATGACGACGAAAAAGGTCGCTCGGCAGCCGAAGCTTCGGTGAAACGCTCACTTTCGCCTGAGTTATTGCGTCGTTGGGAACTTACGCGAGACTCGATCGCTCACCTGCGTTCAGACAAACGAAGTTCAAATCCAGGCCTTACAACTTTGGTCTCACTGAGTAAAAAAGAATTTAGTCGTGGTTGGGGCGAAAAAGCACTTAATGAGAATGAAAGTGGCAATCCGTTTTGGCCAAATCCATTCACTGATTTCAATACGAGAATGGCTGCAGGCGGTTTTCACCAGCGTATCGCAGATGAACAAAAGGCGCGACACTACCTCGTCCACGGCGACCGTGAACTTCAGCGTGAAGAATTGGCTGATGGCCATGGGATCATCGGCACGGTCATCTCAGTTAGCTCCGGAGAACCGGAATGGAAGATTAAGTTCTCATATCCAGGACTTCCGACAACACGGCAAGGCAATTATCTGGTAATCGCCGGCGCCCCAGATGTGAAACTCACGGTCACCGACATCGATTATCAAAGTCGAACTCTCATCGCAGCACCCCGATGGCGAAACGCGAAGAGACAGTACGGGAAGAATGGTCTCCCTTCACGAGACCGGGCTTGGAAGGGTCGTGAGCTCGTTTTTCTCGACGATCAACCATTTGGGTTGGCCGACCGCCTCGCGGGAATCGCAAGAAAACGGTCCGATGACCCGGGCGACATTACGAATCTAATGCGAGCGCGACAACGCAAACATGCCGCAAATGACGACGAAGGCGCAGTCGTGCCGGAAAGCGAGGAATGAGTGGCTCGACCTATTTTTGAATCGCTTCGAGAATTCATCGCGAGTGATGGTCTCTGTTGCGTCGTGAAAGCACCTCCAGGCTCTGGCAAGAGCTATAGCTTGCTCGAGTCACTTGAAGATGCGATTTCTAAAGACCGTCGAATTGCAATCGCTGCTCAAACGAACAACCAGGTCGATGATCTTTGTAAGAATTTCTGCAAGCGTTACCCAGGTCAACCAATCTTCAGATTTTCTTCAAAGACATTCTCACCATCCGATGAGCTTCCGTCTGGAGTAATCGTCATCACAGACAAAGACGAGATTCCGAGCGAAGGTGTCGTCATGATCGGCACTGTCGCAAAACTCGGCCTCACAAATTTTCCTCAAAGTTACGACGTACTTCTGATCGATGAAGCTTGGCAGATGACTTGGGCTGACTTCTTAACACTTCGTGATCTCTCAAGTCGTTTCATCCTCATTGGAGACCCTGGACAGATTCCACCGACGGTCACGATCAATGTCGATAGGTGGGAAGTTTCTCCAGATGCCCCGCACACACCGACACCGGATGTGATTCTCGAGAATCCAGATCTCGCACCCGACGTGACGATTTTAAACTTAGAGATCTGCCGTCGATTGCCTGTCGACACTGTCTCGCTCATTCAAACCTTCTACGACTTCAAATTTGAACCCCTCGCAAAGCCTGGTGAGAGATTCGTGCGCGCAACAAAAAAGTCGAACGGAACCTCAGTCGATTTGGCGATCGATCAAATCGAAACTAGTTCAACTGTGATCTTGGCTCACCCGACTGGTGACGATGGAGCGCCGATCGAAACAGATCGAGAGATCGCCGAAGTCGCGGCAAAGATTGTCCAACGGCTTCTGCAACGAGAATGTTTGATTTCGACTGACGCGAAGGAACAGAATAAACCGAGAAAACTTCAACCAGTCGATATCGGGATCGTCTCGACCCACAATCAGATGAATACCGCAATTCAAAATGCCCTGCCGAGTGGGACTTCGGATATCCGGGTGACGACACCCGAGCGGTGGCAAGGTCTCGAGAGACCCATAATGATCGCAATTCATCCTCTCTCTGGCGTCATGTATCCGAGTTCATTCGATCTCGAAACTGGTCGACTTTGCGTCATGGCGTCACGACACCAGTCTGCTTGTATTTTCGTCACTCGCGACCACGTCGGCGAAACTCTCGACACTCACATCCCGATCGCCGATCAAGCTCTCGGGCGCGCCGACATCGTCGGACGGGGACATCAACAGCACACAGAGTTTTGGAAATATCATCTCGAAAGAAATCTAATAGTTCAATAGGAGAGGAATTAAAAAAGTGACCGATTGGCCGAAGAGTCTGGCGCTTGCTAGTTCACGATTTACCCTTGATTGCGCGCATCGCGTTGTCAACGATCGAGATCCTCTACTTCCAAGTGATCTAAAAGCTGCCCGATCTGAAGATCAACTTCTCCGTGAGGAAGAGGGAATTCTCTTTGAATATAACGTTCGCACCGAGCTCGTCGCCATCCACAACGTTGTTGACCTTGGTCTGATTGTTGACTATCAAGAGCGTTCTGAGGCAACTCTTCGAGCAATCAAGCGCGGCGATGTGATCATCGTTGGTGCGGCACTGCCTTCAGCCGATGGTCGAAGCGGTGCGCCAGACATTTTGGTGAGAGGGCCAGCAAAGAACGGCGGTGCAAACAGTTACTTTCCGGTCGACATAAAGAATCACAAGCCGCTTGAAGGATCAAGTAAAGCAACAAAGCAAATAGTTTCATCGCTGAAAGAATTCAGCAAACACCAAGCATCTGAAATTGAAATTGGTCCGGGTAAGCCCGACTCGGACGATTCACTCATTCTCTCCCACTACTGGCGCCTCCTCGAAAGTCTCGGATACATGCCTGAAGGCGAGCCATTCGGGGCAATCATCGGCTCCGACAAAAAACTCGTTTGGAGAAGCCTCGTTGAACCACTTCGTGACTACGACACGCAGTTCGCAGTTCGACTCGCGGCGTTAATGGCCTTAATTGACCAAAAGCCTCCACATACGAGACCGATCTGGAATTCAAGTTGGTGCGAAAAATGCCACTGGCAAGACCATTGCAAAGAGAAACTCTTGGCAGAGCAACACGTTTCGCTCATCAAGGGTGTTAGTTATACGAGAGCGGTCGCGCTTGATTCGGTAAAGCCGGCACCAATTCGAACATGGGCAGATCTCGCAAATACTTCTGCTGCGGATCTTAAAATTAAAGGCTGGCCAAAACCACAACTCGAAATTGACCACGCTCGAGCACGTCTAAGCGGGACAAATATTCCATTCACTCCGCGAGAAAGTGGAGACTTCTCTGTTCCTCGTGCAGATGTCGAAATTGACTTTGATATGGAGTCAATTGGCAAATCAGAAGCAAATGGTCGACTCGACTGCGTCTATCTCTGGGGAACTTTGACGAGCATCAGAAGTAAAGAAGTTCGCCAAGTGCTCGGTAACCCGAAGGAAGGTTTCCACGGATTCTCAATTTTCGAGAAGAACGAGACTGAATCAGAAGCGCTCGCAAGTTTCTGGGCGTGGGCACAGGACTGGATCGCAAAATCAAAAGAACACAATTTCAGTCTGAAGTTCTATTGCTTTAGCGGAACCGCAGAGCTCACCGCGATGAAGGACGTCTCCAAACGCTCAATTGGCAAAGGAGGAGTTCCTTCGATTGAAGAGATCGACGGATTCAAGAAATCTGAATTTTGGCTTGACATTCGAGACCACGTCAAGAAATTCATCTGGTCCACCGAGAACCAACAACTCAAAACGGTTGGAAAGATCGCCGGTGCAAAATGGGAAGAAGGAGCGAATGGTCAGCTTTCCATCGTCTGGTTCGACACTTGGACACGCTCGACAGATGTTGCCGAGCGAGAGTCACTCAAGAATCGGCTTCTCGAATACAACACAAACGACGTTGAGGCGACGTTGATCCTCAGAAACTGGATCAACGACAGTCTTGAATCAGTTCCACCGAGGATTGTAAGTATTGAATCGCTCGATGGCCATGTCTTCTAGAGAAGATTTTTCCCACTTCTTCTAAAAAAGAATTGCTCAACTTGTAGCGGTGAAACCATCTCAGATCCATCCGACAGTTCACTCGCCCAAGCATCAATCGCTTTCAGGTAAGCCCCATAGGCGCCTGCCGGATCCTGTCGATAATCCTTGCCAGTCTGACGCCTGCTCGACCATCCAATTGTGGAGAGAGATTTCCACACTCTGCTATCCAAAACCAGTGGCTGAAGACCCGACCTTCGTCGCGAATCAAGACCGCAGACAAAGAACCATTTCGTAAAGAAGGCCTCGCCGATTCCTGTGATCCCAGAGTCGACCCACGCCTGATATGCATCTACGGGCTTGCCCTTGAGAATGAAGTCGCGAGTTCGCTGAAGTGTTTTCTCAAAGTCGCTGTGATTTGAAACTTTTTCGAACTTTGGCATCAGCCGCCCATTCTTCGGACCACGACCCCACATCATCGCTGCCACAAACAAAACACGGTTCGCAACACCGCCCTCTGCGAGTTTCTTCAAATCGGCAATCGAGACTCTTCGGTCTGCGAACCACTCATCCGAAAATAACAATTCGGCCTCCACGGGGAAGTACTTTCGCCATGCATTTTGTGGAACCGAGATCAACTCACCTTCTTTGAGTTCTCTTCGCCAACGATCTTTGTCTGAGGAAAACGGAATGGCTGACTCATTACTCATGTTTTTCATGTTCTGTGAACGACTATTTGTCTCTTTACAAATTCACGAGTTTCATCATCCACAAAATAGATCCAACACCCTCGCATTCCTCGCGTCAGTAGGACACGATACGTATTTTTGACGAGATCGATAAATTTAGCTTCACCTTTATTTAAATTTCTTTTAAGTCCTGAATCACGAGATTCTGTCGGCTGACCAACCCAAAGACCATTTCGAATCACCAAATCAGTACCCCAAATTACGGCAGCGAAGTCATACTCAAAACCTTGTGCGGTGTAGACGCAACCAACTTGATTTATTCCCCGAGGGTCAGTTGCCCAAAGACTTGCAGACGGTATTTCCTTTACAAGTTTTTTTGCACCAGGCTTAGCGTTCCATGGCATTTCCCAATCTCCGACTTTCACGTCAGAAACAAGAGTCCCATCCACAAGTGGATCGGACCACTCCCAACAAAAACCTGACGAGAGTCGTGCAGAGACTCCTTCGGCATGCCGCTTTCGAACCATGGTTTCAAGCTCAAGAGGAGTTTCAACAATCTTTAGATCGAACTCAGATTTGGGATTCCAAGCTTCAAAATCTTTTGCCCCACTCATCTGCAGTAGATCTGCAATCCAATTCACGTACCTATCTGAACCACCGCAACGAAACTGCGCCTCAAGCTCAATTTGCTCGACGACTGCACCAATTTTTTTACTAGCAGCAAGAATCAGCGCTGTCGATCCGCACTCCTCTGGTCGAACGACCTGCTTTTCATCCACAAAAAACGCCACAGTTCGAGCGACAGAAATCAGTTCTTCAATCTGCGGTCGATCGCTACGTTTGACTTTTGGGGTCTGCCACGTATTGCTTGTCAGACGAATTCGATGCGCCTCGTCAATCACGAGTGCATCAAGACACTCGTCGCGTTCCTGTGCATAGTTATGCGTATATTTGAACTGAGTTGATGCCCGCCTCCCCAATTTCTTTTTGAGTGTTTCCGTAAACGACCGTGAGCCGGTCACATATTCAACTTTTTTCCCTTCGCGCGCCAGATCCGCAAGAAGATTCAATGCAATTACAGACTTCCCGGTTCCTGGTCCACCACGAATTATAAAAACGCTCTTTTTCTGACTAAGACCATTTTTTCGAACACTATCGATCACTTTCAAAAATGCCACTCGCTGTTCATCAAGCAACGAGTAGATCGGTTCGCCATTTATCATTTCAGCAACATGCTCGAGGAGTTTTTTGCTTGGTTCCCAGCGCGAACTCTTAATTTTCTGCAGAACTTCCCCGCCGCCGCCAGCGCCAACTCGCTCCTTCAGAAATGATTGGAAAGCGAGTTCGTCGTCTCTTGTAAAACAAGGTGTGTGCTCGACGAGGGTCGCAAACTCATCTGCAAAGAGTGGTTTCGACTTTGCTCGAGGCATATTATGAAGCCAGGCACAGGACGACAAGGCAACTGTTTCATCACTGAAGACCGTTGCAAGATCAGAAAGAAAAAAATGATATCCGCGTGCTTGATCTGATGGGTGTGAAGTTTGTGCCCAACTCCCACCGATCACAGTCTCAACCATCTCGCCACGGTCGCATGGTCTTGCCTCACTCCATTGCTTCAGCTCAACTACGACCGCCTGCTCGCGACCATCTAAATCCTTTCCAGCAATGAGGCAATCAAGTCTTGATGACGTCCTCGGCAACGTCATTTCGACCATGACGGCTTGCGAGAGAAGATCTGCCTTTTTCAAAGTTCTTGCAATGCTCGCGAGCGAATTCGTCCAGGAGGTGACCTCATTTTCTGCTGGACGATAACCGATTTCACGCTCAAAATTTCGCGCAACTTCTATTGAAAGTGTCTTTCCTCCCGCTTTCAAAATGAAATCATCTGAAATCCCTGCATAAAGACTTACAGCCGTCATGCTTTTCGCCTCACACGGCTTTGCGGCTCAACTTCAGAGGCTTTTTCGAGCCAGTCATAGTCGGCGCCAATCGCATCGAAGTGCTTAACCCCATAGAGAATCTTCATACGCTCGGTCGGGAATTGCAGCTTTGAAAGATCTCGCCCACCCTTTGTCTCTCGAACTAAATAGACGACTTCACCTTCCTCTAAAACAATCGCCCAGTCTGGGTTATACCCACCGACTGGAGTTTCAATTTTATAATTATCGGGAAGCTTCACGATCAACTTTGCACGTTTGTCAAGATCAAGCACTCTTGCAAATATTTTCTCGGTATCTGAGTCGCAAACAACGTATTCATAGAGACCTTTTTCGATCTTCACTGATCGACTCAGGTCTACTTCTTCATCACCGCAGAACATCTTCTCCAGAACGAATTCATGATTGTCACCTGGTACTCGCATCTCGTACTTGACATTTGTCGTACAAACTTCACCAATTGCATGCTCAATTGCAGTACGCACTTGCTCAAGAAACTTTTGCTCGTTAACAAAAACTTCACTCAGTTTTGCAGGCTTTATTGCTCGCAAGATTTCAACGATTGATTTTCGTGTCAGCCGGGTGTTCTCCACCAGCCAGGCAACGATGTCGGTGATTTGACTTGCACGATCCTCGATGCTTTGAGTTCGCTCAATCACACTTTTTTCTGTTTGAATTCCGCCTTGATCAAACTTAAACTTGCCCATTTTAATAACAATTTTTGCCTTATTGATTTTCGGTGAAACCGTAATATCTTCAAGTAATTTCTTCACCGTCATCACGACAGTTGGTGAGTCAAACTCAACAGAATAGCGAGTTCGAGAACGAATCGACTTCCAAAGATTCTCGAAATCCTTACTTTTGAACTTTTCTTCTTTACGTTTATTCAAAACAAAATTCGAAACAGGTGCAATATGATTCTTTGTTCGAACCCCCGCACAAAGATCAAGTATCTCATCCTTCAAGCGCTTGAACTCATCCGGAATCTCAATTTCTAAGTCGGCTTTCGGATCAAACTTCTCCGCTACCCTGCCCGAACTATCTAGAACGTCCACTTCAATCAGCCACTTGATAATCGCATTCGCTCTTCGTTGAGCTTCCTTCACGTCAATTGCTTGATCACCAAAGACGCCATTACGCACTATGTCAACAATCAGATCTGGGGTCACCACTCCAAACTTCACGCCACAATCTTTCTCGTACTCAACCTGCAACTTCTCTGCAAAAGTGTGGTAGCTATCATTTACAATCACCGTCAACTGATTCAACGAATTGTTTCTTACACGTTCGCCGTCTTGATTTACAGGAATTCGAAGTCCACGACCGATCGTTTGCCGCTTTTCGCGAAGGCTTTTTGTCGCACGAAGCGTGCAGATTTGAAAGACGTTCGGACTGTCCCAACCTTCACGAAGAGCCGAGTGCGAGAATATGAAATGAGTTGGCTCTTCGAGTGAGAGTAGCCGTTCTTTATCTTTCATGATCAAGTCATAGGTCTCGGCATTTTCGTTGTCACCTTCGGTGTCCAGGTATCGATTCTTGTCTTGGGAGAAGTACCCCTTGTGAACATCCGAAACAGGCAATTTCGAAATTGGTAGGTTCTTGAACTGCGGACTCGTCGCCCACTTCTTGAAACTCTCTTCGAACCAGAGAGCCACTTTGCCTTTTATCGATGGATCAAACGGAGAACCGCGGTAGTTGGCAACTTTGTCGATGAAGAAGAGAGACAGGATCTTCACGCCAAGGTGACCATAGGTCTGTTCTTTCTTGAAATGCATCTCGACCGTCAGGTCGATCTGTGCCTTCCAAATATCGTCCCCAATTCCACCGGTACTTTCTCCAAGCCCCAGCCGAGTTCCATTCTCTAGTTCTAAATACTCCGAACCAGGAGTCGCATCAATCGCCTTCACCTTAAAGCCAGTCCGGTACGCAGCAATCTCGTTCGACTTCTTATAAAGATCATCACTCTTCTTCACCGTGATCGATTTCTGATCAAAATCACCGTGTTCAGAACAATTGATAACGATTCCAGCTTTTATACCAGAAGGACTCGTCGTTACCTTCTCGAGTGTCACGAAAGCGTCCGTTCCGCCTCCAACTTCATTCGCGCTCGCCACTTTAATCTGCTTCACCAGTTTCAACCGCAGGGCCTTTATCGGGTCGAGCCGATACATCAAGTTGTACTCATTTACATGGGTCGCCGAGTACCGCATCGTGCAAAGCGGATTCAACTGTTTCAATGCACCTTGTGCCTTCGGCCCAGAGTCAACACTCTGTGGCTCATCGATTATCACGATTGGGCGAACGGTCTTTATGAAGTCAATCGGGCGCTTCCCCGACAAGACATCCATCTCGCGATAAATCACGTTTGATGGCTTTCCGTCGTCAGCCTCTTCCTCCGAATACCCGCGAATGAAAGCCTGAATATTGATGATCATCACCTGGATCGTGTTCGCCGACGCGAAGTTTCGAAGTCTGCTCACATTTCCCGAGTCATAGATAAAGGTTTCAAGCTTCGAGCCGTTATATAGGGTTCGAAAGTGCTCTTCTGTTTGATCAATCGCCTTCTTCACGCCTTCACGAATCGCAATACTCGGCACGACGATAACGAACTTCCTCATCCCATATTTCTGAGAAAGTTCAAGAATCGTCCTCAAATATACGTAGGTCTTCCCAGTTCCCGTTTCCATTTCAATACTGAAGTGCGGGCAATCGCGCTCTAAATCTTCGAGTGTCGAGTCCTTCACTCGCCACGAGTCAAGAGGTGCGGCTCCATCCGCCACGAAGATTCCATTCCGCATCTGAATTGTTCGAACATTCTCGCGAATTGCATCGAGATCCGTCAGAGATGGATTCGCAAAACCCCCGAACTCACCCATCCCAGGAAATGCGCCGACATCAACAATTCCTTTTACAACAGCAAATACGGGATCAGCGCGCTCGGCGCCGGTGAAGATGTCGGTCATCGCAGCGATCGCATCAAGTTGATATTGTTGCGAGTCCTCGAACTTGAACTTCAATTCAGACATCTCGAGACCTCTCTAGAACGTCTTAAGTTCGATTTTTGCATCTTTGAAGATTGC
>SXGS01611887.1_pt1 | contig 11947 bp, 11 predicted proteins | sample 3174681 | NCBI WGS metagenome assembly SXGS01 (sample SAMN11356861, study PRJNA531348) | freshwater metagenome | isolation source: freshwater sample F1-80 | place: China: Fuxian Lake, Yuxi | collected 2017-12-25
ATTCATAATGGAAAAATTTACCTGTCCGTCATCACTTAAAATGTAGCGGTGGTCTATACTATTCATTTCATGTCTCCACCAGTTTTGTTTGGTCCAGATATAATAGCGTGGTGCTTTCTCTGATTGCAGAAAATCTGCATTTACTTTATCCAGCACTGCGTTATTCACACAACCCAACTGAAACAGCGGACGGTTTCTATAGTTCAGCTTATTGGCAGCAACATAACTTGTTTCCCATGGGAAAATATCAACGGTATTATTGGCAATAATTTTTCTGGCGCTGTCAGCTAACAGAACATTAGCAAGATTTTCTTGCGTTTGATTGTTGAATTCCTCTCCCCCATCGCGGAAAATGTTTACTGCTCTTTTGAAATTAGCAATGCCTCCATATTTCATTTTCCATTCCATATGAAAATGCCCTGTCTGTTTAATGTTTTGATAATATAGATAAGGAATGGCAATAAGAATCGCAAAGCGAAGTCCTCCTGTTTTTTCATCGGCAAGAAACAAAACGCCACCAAACAAAATCAGGAAATTAAAAAATGCCATTGCATGATGATTCTCTTCGCGGGCAATGGAGTAGCGGAATACAGCCCACAGCGCAATAATAAAAACAACATACACCGTGTTTACATTTTCACAGCGAAACAAGAACCAATATCCTGCAATAAAAATGAGCATCAACGAGAGTAGAATTTTATCGTTAGGCGCATTTACAGAAGTTGCTCCCAGATTTCCGTTGCTGATGAAAAACCAATTACGCAGGTGTAACAAACTACCATCCAGATTGTGATTGATAAAAAGCCACAACAAAAAATAAATACTGAAACCAATTCCAACCGTAAATAAAAGGTTGCTGAATTTTTTATTCCGTATAAAATCAAGAACCAGATAAAATGCCATCATCATTACCGCTGCTGCTGCAATATTCAGCTTTACAAAAAACGAAAATGCGGTTACTGCAATTGCAATAAAAAGAAAATGATTTTTGCGCGTGGTAGAATGCAATACCAATGCAAAGGCCACGCAACCCATCATTTTTTCGTCAATGCGAAGGTTGGCACTTAGTAATAAAGCAGCAATGAAGGCAAGCCAAAGTCCTTTTTGTTTTATGTGTTTTGTTGCTTGAAAAACAAGCAACACAAACAGCAACTGAAAAGCAAACGTGAAACAAAACGTAAGCAGATAATTATTTCCTATCAGCAGCGGAAAGCGAATAAAACCTAAAGGTCCGTAACTGAAAATAGCATCAGTGCCATGCGAAATTCCCTGATTGAAAAAATAGTTGAAGCAATAAACATAGCCCTGATCTAAGCCAAGACCGATGACAGGATCAAATTCGGGGAAAGTAAAAACTGCAAGAACTAAAATGAACAGCGCAGAGAAAATAGGATTTTCTTTCAGAACTATTTTCATTGCTTAAACCCCGCATCCCATTTTACAACCATTATGAAATCATTTTCAATCGGTAAATATCCGTAATCGTAGCAGAGTTTATAGGTGCTGCCTTTAAGCGTGGTGTGGGTATGGGTGTGGTATTTAAAATTAAATCCTTTGTCGGCTAGTTTTGCTTTGCTGATTTTTGCTTTTCCATCCGGAGAAACAATGCTGTCTAAAATTCTGCGGTTTTTGCGAAGAATATTATTTACGTTGCGCATTTCAGCGGTGGTATCGCTGTTGGCTTTGTTGTTGTAATTGCTGCGACACTGGTCGTCACAGAATTTTTTATCGGCCCGGCCTTTTAAAGGTTCGCCACATTCAAGACATTGTTTTTCCTCATTCATTGCCGTAAATGTAGCAACATTTTAGCCGATTACAAACGTTTACACCCGTCTATTTTCAGAAGTAAACGGATACTTTCCGCCTTTGGGTTGGAGGTGGATGTTCCTTTGTGCCGTCAATCAATGACAAAACAAAATTCACGTTTAACTAAAAACAAAAACATCATGAACACATTAAGAAACAGCGTACGTTTAATCGGAAATCTGGGAGCAACTCCTGAAGTGAAAGAGTTTGAGAAAGGCAAAAAAGTAGCACGTATTGCACTTGCCACCAACGAAACCTTCACCAACGCAAAAGGCGAAAAAGTAACCGAAACCTGCTGGCACAACCTTGTTGCCTGGGGCAAAACCGCAGAGCTTGCGCATAAGTATCTGACCAAAGGCAGCGAGGTTGCCATTGAAGGCAAACTGACTTCACGCAACTACACTTCAAAAGAGGGTGAGAAAAAATATATCACTGAGATTGTAGTGAATGAGTTGCTTTTTTTAAATAAAGCTGCTTCGAAACAGTAATCAGTAAATCAGTAACAAAAAGCCCCGCAAGTTTGCGGGGCTTTTCTTATTTTAATAGTATTCAGTATTAAAGCATAAACCAAGGGAAAATGTCCATTGTTGCAGTACTGCCATTTTTCAGTTCCACTTCAATGTAAACCAAACCAAATTTATGGTTGGCGCGATAGGTGATTTTGGATGCAACCTGATCGCTTTCGGGAAGATAATGTTCAACTTTTGAAGTTTTTATATATAAAAACCCCATTGGCCAATCGTCTTGCCCGGTTTTTTCGGTTACCGTTCTTTTGGACGTTTCACCGTAAATATTTGTAAAGGGGTATTCTGCTCCTACTCCATCGGCATATTTAACTACTGTCCAAGGTTTATTTTCCTGCATAAAGTCCTGAACTCCTTCCGAGGTAATTTTCAAATTGAAATCACCTTCAATTTTGCCGTCAGGGGTTTTGTATTCGGCAGGCACCAAAGCTGATATCAGGGCCGAATCTGGATGACCTGTAAGGTCAACCACACCATGATAGGTTACAATTCCGTCATTATTTGCTATAACTGTAATGGTCCCTGTGTTGACGTTAATTCCGCCAACGTTAATGTATACCGATGATTCATTACCTACCTGAGTAAGCTCAATGTTGGTTTCGCCTCCTAAATCATTGGGGCCTTTGGGGTCGTCTTTTTTACAGGAATTTAACGAGGTAAGCAGTGCTGCAATAAGCGTAATTGAAAAGATTTTTTTCATGATATTAAATAATTTAAGGTTTGGCACAAAGATGCACTTGTAAGACACCATCGAAAATGACAATGGTCAGGCAAAAGCGTGATTTTGGTCAAAAAATGTGAGTTCCATTTTTTGATACCTTTAAAAAACCTCAATAGATTGAGGGTTTTATTCCTTCAACATCCTGATATTACACACTGTTTCCCTGTTTTCGTGCAAGGTAATTTCTGTTTCAAGAGGCTTGAAGCCGGCAAGCGTGGCAGTTAGTTTTTGTTCTTCCATCAGCGAGGTTGTGAGTACAAATTTTCCGTCAATAGCAGTGGTAACTCTTTTGCGTCCTTCCGATAGTTTGAGTTGCACCCGTTCAAGGGGCATGCCTGTAGCATGGTCGGTAACAAGGCCGGTAACTTTCTTTTTAGAACCTTTACGGGCATATTCTACTCCCCATCTGCGGGCATGTTCGCGCATGGAAGGGCGGGGCTGTTCATTATAAAATATCTCTGCCTCACGCCATACTTTTTTTATCACTCCGTTGGCTTCTTTGTTAAGGCGCTGCACATCTTCCTGTGCATTATCAAGGGCATCTTTGGCATTGCTGCCTGTAGATATAAGGTTTTTATAAACAACAAAAATATCTTCAATCTCATCGGCCGAAGGGCGGCTCATGGGTGCGCCACCTTGTGTCACACGTATCTGCTCACCCATAATAATATTTCTTGCAACGGTTGTAACCTGATGCTCTAACTGAAGCAGGGGTAATTTTTCGTTTTCAAACGGAAGCTGATAAAATGAACGATGCCCGGCAGGGTACTCGCCTCTTCTAACGCACATATTAAATACCTGAATAAAATGCGAACAATACATGGCTACCTTTTCTCGCAGCTTTTCTTTTTCGGCCATAAGCCCTGCCGACTCTGCTTTTTTTGCTCGCATTACCAGCATCTTGCTGTTATACTCGGGGTAAATTGCAAGCAGGCGGTCTTTGGTCCGTTGGGTTAGCGGATTATTGCCGGTTGTATTAGCGTTTTGCAAAAACGCCATCATTAGCGCTTGTTGGCGGTCTTGATTTGATTTGGGATAGAACTTTGCCTCTGCTGACATTTTTTTGGTTTTAGGGGCTAAAAATGGACTTTTGAATACAAAACATTGTTTATAAAGATGCTAAAATAAACATTTTTATAATAAGATATGATTTAGCATATTCTGTTATTAATTATATTTTAACAAACTTAAGTATAGTATATTCTAATATTTATTTTGTTATAATAAACTTATCATTAGAATATAAGGATCGACTAAAATGGATAGTGGGAAGCACCCACACACTATGCTAAACTTAAATTTTTTATAAAAAATCTCATTTTAGAATAGCCAAAAGGGCCATTTTGAAGAGCCGATAAAGGTTAAAAGGTATGGTAACTGCTAAAAAATAGGGACTATTATGTTGCTAAAACAATCCTTCGGCCTTGCGGATAGCTTCATAGCCTTCATCCACCAATAAATCACGGCTGTTGGAAGCTGCTACTGCAAGTTGGTCGCAGCGCTCGTTCAAGGGGTTGGCGGCATGACCTTTTACCCACTTGAATTTTATGTGGTGTTTGGGGTAAATCAACAGAAAGCGTTTCCAGAGGTCAACATTCTTTTTGTCTTTAAAGCCTTTTTTTACCCAGCCAAAAACCCATCCCTTATCAACCGAGTCAACTACGTATTTAGAATCGGAATAAATGGTAACATGGCTGTTGGCCACTTTTATCATTTCCAGCGCAACAATAACGCTGAGCAGCTCCATACGGTTGTTGGTAGTAAGTCTGAAACCCTGCGAAACCTCTTTGCGGTGATGGTCTTTCAAAAGAACAATGCCATAGCCCCCCGGTCCGGGGTTACCAAGTGCACTGCCATCGGTGTAGATTGTAATCATTTTTATGCCAAATAGGAGTTAGGCAAGTAGTCAAATAGTGGTTAGGCGCAAAGAAACCATAAATAAGGGATGTAGGCAAATAGAAAAGTAGGCAGCTAGCAATCCCTATTTGGCTACTTGCCTAACTCCTACTTGACTCAAAGAAAACATCCTCCCTCAAAATCACATCTTCCTGCAATTTATAAACTCTTTCTTTTAGCGTGGGAATATCTTTTTCGGTCATGCCAATGGTTTCAATCGGTTTCAAAAAACGCACACTCACGGTTCCCGGTGTTACTAATAAGGTATCCATTGGCATCAGCTTGCGGCAGTTTAAAACCACCATTGGCAGCAAGGGTGTTTGTGTTTCTATAGCAATGCGGAAAGCCCCGTCATGAAATTCTTTCAACGGTTTGCCTGTGCGATTACGTGTGCCTTCGGGCATAATAAGAATGGAAGTGCCTTTGCGCAATTCCTGTATCATCTTATCAATGCTTGCCTTGCGGCTTTCGGGACTACTGCGGTCAACAAACAAACAAGCCACTCGAAAAAGATAACCAATTACAGGAATTTTTGCAGTCTCCACTTTTGCCAATGTTTTATAAGCCATTTTTATTGACGAACCGCAGGCAAATAAATCCAGCGTAGATGAGTGTGTGCCCGAAATTACATAGGCGCGCTTGGGGTCAATATTTTCGTAGCCCGTAAAATCCTGTTTCATAAAACTGAGCGTAAACCATATATCACTCCAGAGGCGGTAATACCGCATCAAGGGCAAGATGTAGTTTTTGCCTCCTACAATAATTATAAGCGGAGTAATAAATAAACTTACAGCCACAAACAGAAAAAAAATCAGGTAACTCCAAACGGAGAAAAGGGGTTGTAAAATTTTGAAAAGGGCTTTCATTTTGTTGGATTATAAAGCAAAGGATCTAAGGCGAAATGAGAAGTAATAAACTTAGCTTCTTTGATGTGAAAAAATCATCGTGTTAAAACAATATAATCATTCAATAACGTTTTCAAAAAAGCAACATTGTCTTTTGGCGTTTCGGCAATATCCAAAACTGATTTTAGTTTTTGGACCAGCATATCCTGCGCCTCAATATGTGCCTTGTTATTATATTTTCTGGTGCGCTCAATCACTGATTTTATAAGCAACATATCACTTTCGCTTAACCCGCGCACCTGCGGGTAGGTAGGTTCATAGTTTTCTCGTGTATTAATGCGAAGCACGTCTGCAATCTCAATGCTTAATGACGAGCGAGTTTTAACTACCGTAGTGTGCGCAAGCATATCACCCAGCCTTTGACCTCGCACGGTTGAGTTTACCAATACCGCAGCAATGGTGCCTGACGAAAACCAAATGTCAACCAATCGAAATGCCCAGCGAATCAGATAATCACTGATAAGAGCTTGTTTACCATTAAGCTTTGCCACTTTTATACCAATTGCTTTTTTACCGAGAGATTGCCCGTTCATCCAAATTTCACTTGCGGGCGAGTAAAAAAGGTAGAGAGGAAGTAAAACTAAGTACAGAAAATAGTCGCTTCTATCCGTTCCAAAAACATACATCCACGAAAGATATAAGAATAGAATAGAAAAATTCAAAATCAGGAAATCAAGGAAGAACGCAAAGAAGCGATCGCGAAACGAAGCGAGTTCATATTCAATGGTTACATTCTGGGTAGTTGTTATTTCTATGGTTCGCATCGGTGCGATAAAAGTAAAAAACTATTTTTGCGCTTCACAAAAAATAAATAATGAAACACTTTTTACCTCTTGCCTCTTGCCTCTTACTTCTTGGTTCTGATTTATCAGCCCAGGTAATCGGTGGCGACTTAGTTAAACTAGAAGAACTTTACGACAAAGGTAAGTTTGAAGACTGCGCCTACAAAGCCGAAACCTATAGCGAAAGCGAGAAGTATGCAAAAAATCCTGAGCCATACCTCTATATCAGTATGTGTTACTATGAATTCCATTTTTCGGAAGACGCCAAAATAAAAGAGTATTACAAAAGTGCATTGAAGGATGCATTGAAGTATGCAGTAAAAATGAAAGGCTACGACAAGGAATTAAATTTCTACAAAGACAACAGCGAGTATTTAGATAAACTTCGCCAGACTTGTCTGGAAGAAGCAAAAGCCCTTGTTGACAAAAAAGATTACAGCAAAGCAGCATCATATTACTACAAACCAATGGTAAAATTAGATCCTGATAATTTTGAATTGCTGTTTGTAAAAGGCGTATGCGATGCACTGATGCGCAACAGCAGCGAAGCATATAAAAGCCTGAACGATGCTATGCCCGAACTGCAAAAAAGCGCAGAAGCAGGAACCTACAAAGCACCAAAACTGATTGAGCCTGCTTTGTCTGATGCATTTGTAAATTACTCAACATTATTAAAAGATCAAAGCTATGCCGACTCGGCAAAAGCAATTATCATGTTTGGAAAAATTCTGCTCCCTATGGATAAAGCCGTAGATGAACAATTCAAAAAATTTACCAACTAAAAACAAAAAAACCTGCTAAAAGCAGGTTTTTTTGTTTTTGGATAGAACCAAGAATTTATTTTATTAATACTGTTTTGCTAACCATCACCCCCTTGCTCAAATCATAAGCGTTGATAGCATAAACTCCGGGAGCAAATTCTGAAACATCCATTTTGCCGGAAGATGAGGTGTTAACAGCAACCTGTTGTCCCATCATGTTATAAATTTCGATACGATCCATTCTAAAACCTTTGCTGTAAAACGTAACAACATCACTTGCCGGATTAGGATACATTTCAAAGATTAAACCATCCGTGTTATTTTCAGCAACACCAATGGCTAAGCCTGCAAATAAGTCATTGATGTTTTCACCGATTTGTCTTCCCATTGCAAGGCCGGTATTGTTTCCAAACTCAAAGTGAATACCACCATAAAGTCTTGATACAGCAGCTTCTTCAGCGGCCTCATCAAAACTTAAAAACGAACGCGGTCCACCGAAATTAGTTCCGTGTGTACTATCAACAAATGCATAAGAAGTTCCGAAAAGAGATTCCATAATTTCGCTCATAGCTCCGGATTGCGATGAGTGTCCGCTTGAATATTCCGGAAATGGAGGTGTTCCTATTAATGAAACCCAGTTAGCATCAATATTAGCCTGAATGTAAGTTACCGGACGCAGGCAGTTATAAAGGTATTTCGTTTTCCAGCAAGCAAGAAAAGCATCTGATAATGCAATTCCCATTTTAGCATATCCGATAGCAGCTGTTTCAAGATTTGAGTTTTCATTAATGAGCAAATTGCGCAACATTGAAATGCTGTGTCCGGGAGGCGTTATACTTCCACCGCCATCAGCCCAATATTGAGCAATAGTTACATGATTGGCAGTATTATTATTTACCTGATAATAAACCTGAAAAGCATAGGCATAAAAAGGAGAAGTTACATCAGTAGAAAAACTTGGAGGAGGACCTGGAATAACACTTGTTGTGTCATCGGTTACAAAAGGACGATGTGATCCCCAATATGGCTGCAAAGCAGTCTGGCTTCCGAAAGCCTGCCACAAACCGGGGCCAACCGGAGGAACATAACTTGGAGGGAAGTTAGCAGTGTAAGCCAGATGCCCGCCATCGGTTTTAGAAAACTGGAAAACATCGTTACCTATAGCTTCGCCATAGGTTTTTGAGTCGGAATAATCCTGGGCAGAAAGTTGTCCTTCAAAAAGTGTGTTATAATAATCGCGGATAGCGTACAGCGAATCTTTATTAATTTGTGAAGCATTTGCCCACAAGCTATCAATAACAGAAGCCAACGCATTATTAGCTACAGTAGGCCAGTGGTAATTTGCATTCCCATCGGCAGGGGTAAGATTTGTAAACTCGGGAATAGCTCCTACAGTTGAAGTCATAGTTGGAATTCCTGCAACAACTGCTTCGTAAAGCGCAAGACCTGAAAAGCCAAAAGCACGAGAAGCAACGGGGGGCGTAAAGCCTGTGCCCTCTTTAGTAAGCTTTAACGTAAAGCTGAAATAATGATTAGGCACATCGGCATTGTAAGTGCTTGCATCCTGCGCATTAGATGCAAAAAAAGACATTGTTAAAAATGCGAGTAAAAGTTTTTTCATTCGGAATAGTTATTGGATTAACGACAAAAATATAAAACAATCCGCTAAACGGAAAGTAACTCAAGGCAGGTTGTAAAGGAAATTAATTGAATTGGGTTACACAAATTTTTCTCCTTTGGAGATGGTAACATCGTTTACAATCAGTTTAATTTTTTGTTCTTCAGTTTTGCGGCAAACTAAAAGAATTCCATCAGACTCAACTACTATGAAATCTTCAAGTCCTTCCAAAACAACCAACTTTTCTTTAGGAACATTAACGATGCAGTTTTTGGTATCATAAACCACTACGTTTTTTCCGATGATGGTATTTCCGTCTTCGTTTTTGTTGGCATATTCATAAAGTGAGCCCCAGGTTCCTAAGTCACTCCAACCAATATCTGCTGATAAAACATAAACATTTTTAGCTTTTTCCATCACGGCATAGTCAATGGAAATATTTTTGCAAACAGTATATGCTTTTTTAATGAAGGCTTCTTCAGCAGGTGTTCCGTATAGTGTTTTTCCTTCGCCAAAAACCTGGAACATATCACTTGCATGGTCGCGGAAGGCACTGAGTATGCTTTTTGCCGACCAGATAAAAATTCCGGAATTCCACAGGAAATCTCCGCTGGCAAGAAATTGCTTTGCCATGTCAAGGTCGGGCTTTTCGGTAAAGGTTTTAACTTTTCGCGATTCCCCGTTGCCATTTAAAAACTCTTGCTCGTTGAATTGGATATAACCATAACCGGTATCAGGGCGCGAAGGTTTAATACCAAGCGTGCAAAGCACATCATGTTTTGCCGTTGTTTCCAATGCTTTATTGATAACGTTTACAAAACCTTCGGTATTCAGAATAAGATGATCCGATGGAGCCACCACCATATTTGCATCTGGGTTTATAGCGCTGATGCGGAAAGCTGCATAAGCCACGCAAGGCGCAGTATTCTTGCGGCTTGGTTCGCAGATGATTTGCTCGTTTGTAAGAGCAGGCAACTGTTCTTTTACTAATTCGCGGTAACTTTCATTGGTTACCACATATATATTTTCGGTCGGGCAAATTTTCCCGAAACGATCGTAAGTTTGTTGTATCAGCGTTTTACCTGTTCCCAGTACATCAAGGAATTGCTTTGGATGCGGAGTGCGGCTCATGGGCCAGAACCTTGTTCCTACCCCGCCTGCCATGATTACTACGTAATTGTTTTTCATCCTCTAAACTTTTCTCGCATCGTCATGCTGAACTTGCTTCAGCATCTTTCTCATAAGACCCTGAAAAAAGTTCAGGGTGACGAGTTCCTTTTCTTATCCTTTTTTCAATTTAGAAAGCGCAGTGCGCAGTTGTGCAATTACTTTTTCAATTTCTTCGGTTTTTACAGTGCCTATGGAAAGGCGATACCAGTTTGATTCGCTTGAAGTGCCGAATGCATAGAAAGGAACCAATGCTGTTTTTGCCTCATCCAATAAATAAGAAGTAATGTCTTGTGTTGTTGAAAGTGTTTTACCATCTGCGGTTTTGTAACCGTGTAATGAGAACTGAACAGTGAGGTACATTGCCCCTTGCGGAGCAATTGCATCCACAGCAAAACCTTCGTTTTTCAAAGATTGAAACCCATTGTAAAACCCGGCTAAACGTTCTGAAACATTTTTATTTATCCAGTTCAGATATTCATCCACTTCGGTTTCTTTTTCAAGATAAACGGCAGTAGCAACCTGCTCTGCTTTTGGCGACCATGCTCCCACATGAGAAAGCAGTGCTCGCATTTTGTCAATTATTTTTTGCGGACCAAATGCCCAACCTACTCGAACTCCTGTTGATGCAAATGCTTTTGAAATTCCGTCAATGTAAATAGTATAGTTAATCATTTCGGGACGCAGACTAACTGGATCGTAATGTTTATTTCCGGTCATGGTTAATGCCCAGTAAATCTGGTCGTACATGAGATAAAGAGGTTTGCGTCCTTCTTCGCGTCTTGCGTTTTCTTCCAGGATTATATCACAGATTTGTTCCAGCCCTTCTTTACTGAACATAGTTCCGGTAGGGTTTAACGGTGAGCACAAGGCAATAACTGTAGCATCGCTCAGATGTGGTTTTAAATCAGCAGCCGAAGGCATGAATTTGTTTTCGGCAGAAGTTTCTATCTCTACTTTTTTGCAGGAAGAAAGGTGTGTATAATGGTTATTGTTCCAACTTGGAACTGGATAGATTACTGTATCGCCCGGATCTAACAAAGCGGTGAATGTTGCGTAAATCAATGGGCGAGCACCTGCCGAAATAAGGATTTGATTTTCGGAATAATCTAGATGTCCTTTGCGTTTCAGGTATTTTGAAACTGCTTTGCGCAACTCACTAATTCCATTGGCTGCCGGATAATTGGTTTGGTTGTTTTCGTAGGCCTTAATTATTTCAGATTTCAAACCATCTGGAATAGGGAAGATGTTGGAGTTGAAATCTCCGATGGTGAGGTTGTATATTTTTTCACCGTTCTTAATCTTCTCGTTCACCTCGTTAGCGATTTTTATGATTTCGCTGGCAATAAGGTTTTCGGCTATTTCGGATACAATTAATTCTCGGGTGGTTGTGGCTGCCATTGTATTCATCTGGTTAGATTCCTTTGATTGCCGGCAAAGATAAAAAAATGGTGTTTGGGCGGGAATTATTTTTGAACTCCCTCCCAAAGCTCCTGAGTTCTTTTATTCCACTGCTTTTGCAGGGTTCAGCAAATCATAAAACTGGTCGAGTTTCGGCAAAATGATGATACGTGTTCTGCGATTGGTAGCACGTCCCTCTACAGTGTCATTAGATGCAAGTGCATTAAACTGCCCGCGGCCTGCTGCAATAAGACGGTTGGGATCAATTTTATAATCATTTTGCAATACACGAACTACTGCTGTTGCGCGTTTTACACTTAAATCCCAGTTGTCGGCAGTGCAATCATTTTTAATAGGAACACTGTC
>SXGS01465680.1_pt1 | contig 11945 bp, 14 predicted proteins | sample 3174681 | NCBI WGS metagenome assembly SXGS01 (sample SAMN11356861, study PRJNA531348) | freshwater metagenome | isolation source: freshwater sample F1-80 | place: China: Fuxian Lake, Yuxi | collected 2017-12-25
CCAGTCGCCGGGGGCGTCGGCGGTCAGGTCCAACTCCACGATGCCCCCCGGCATGACCATCACCGTGTGTTTGGAAGGCTGGTGCTCGCCCTGGCCGTTGGCGATTTCGAAGAAGTGCCCGTGCAGGTGGATCGGGTGGGTCATCATGGTGTCGTTGACCAGCTTCAGCCGGACCCGCTCGTTCCGCGCGAAGCGATAGGGTTCGGGCGCCTCGCTCAGCCGCTCCCCGTCGAACGACCACATGAAGCGTTCCATGTTGCCCGTGAGGTGGATTTCCACGGTGCGTGTGGGTGGCCGCGTGTCCCGCTGCGGGGTCAGCGAGGCGAGGTCGCGGTAGGTCAGGACACGGTGGCCGACATCCTCCAAGCCAAGGCCCGGGTAGCCAGTGCGGTCGATCGGCGCCGGCGCGATCATGTCCACGCCTACGCCGACCGGGAAGGTCACCCGCGAAGCGTCGCGCATGTCGTGGCTCATGCCTCCGCCCGCAGCGGCGGTTGAGGCGATGGGCGCCCCGGTAGGCGTGCAGTGGCCCATCGCCGCGTGCTCGGGCGGACAGGCCGCGTCGCCGGCTGCGGCGCCGTGGCCCATGGCGGCGTGGTCCATGCCGCCCATGCCCATGTCCTCCATACCGAGCAGCGGCCGAGCGCGGCGAGGCGGGACCGGCGCCGTCATGCCGAGACGCGGCGCCAGCGTCGCCCGCGCCCTGCCGGAGCGGTCGTTGGTCTCGGCGACAAAGGTATACGCGCGGTCCTCCGTCGGCTGCACGATGACGTCGTAGGTTTCAGCGTTGCCGATTTGGAACTCGTCCACTTCGACCGGCCGAACGTTCTGGCCGTCGGTGGCCACCACTGTCATCGGCAGGCCGGGAATGCGCAGGTTGAAGATGGTCTGCGCGGCCGCGTTGACGATCCGCAGCCGCACGCGCTCGCCGGGTCGGAACAGGCCGGTCCAGTTCTCACCGGGGCCGTGGCCGTTGATCAGGAAGGTGTAGGCCGCCTCCGTCACGTCAGCGATGTCGGTAGGGTCCATCCGCATCTCGGCGAACATGCGCCGGTCCGCCTCGGACATGCGGTCCTCGCCACGCAGACGGCCGAGCAGCGTCTGCCGCTGCCGATTGAAGAAGCCGCCCTTCTGTTTCAGCCGGGAGAAGATCTGGTGCGGATGCAGGAAGCTCCAGTCGCTCAGCACGATGACATGCTCGCGGTCCGAAGCGACGGGGTCGGCCTCTGCGGGGTCGATGATCAGCGGCCCGTAGTGGCCGAGCTGCTCCTGCAGGCCGGAGTGGCTGTGGTACCAGTAGGTCCCGGACTGGCGGAGCGGGAACTCGTAGGTGAAGGTCGAGCGGGGGCGGATGCCGGGAAAGCTGATCCCCGGCACGCCGTCCATCTGGAACGGCACGATCAGCCCGTGCCAGTGGATGGAGCTGTCCTCCTCCAGCGTGTTCTCCACGTGCAGCCGAACGGTGCGGCCCTCCCGCAGCCGGATAAGTGGGGCGGGGAGCACGCCGTTCAGCATCAGCGCATGGCCGGCGCGCCCGCCGACGGTGAAGGCACCGTGAGCGATCCGCAGGCGGATGTCGTCGCCGCTGAGTGTCGGCAGGGCCGGCGTGAGACCGGGGGACCCGGTCTGCGCCCAGGCGGGCAGCACGGCGGACAAGCCAAGCCCGGCGGCTCCCGAGAGGACGGCGCGGCGGCTTAGGGAAGGGGACAAAGCAAAGCCTCTTACGAAACGGACCGCGGCTCAGACGCCGTGGTCGACCAACATCCAGACGGCCATGGCGACCATCATCTGGTTCTCGGTCAGAGAGACGAAGCCCAGCGGCACGGTTGAGTCGCCGCCCATGCAGGCGCACTTCAGCTCACGCTTGTCGACGTAGACAGCCTTGAACACCGCCACCGCGCCGATCCCGCCGATGACTAGGGCCACCGGGGCCGACAACCAGGTCAGCGCCCCCGCGATCATCAGCACGCCCGCGCCCAGTTCCAAGAACGGGTAGAGGTAGCCGTACTCGGGAAAGCGCCGCGCCAGCAGGTCGTAGTTGAGGAACATCGTAGAAAAGCTCTCGATGTCCCGCAGCTTGAGCAGCGCGAGCGCGGCCATGCTGAAGGCGATGAACCATTCGAGAACCCGGGCGGTGAGCACTGAGCCGTCCACCGCCCAACCCGCGGCGAGCGCCATGAGGGCCGTGACGGCGAACAGCGCGATCACCGGAGCGTAGGTGGTCGCCTTGGGATCGGCGACCTTGAGCCCGAAATGCCGGCGCAGGTCGTCGTAGCCCCCGATGCGGAGGCCATCGATGAACGCCTGCGGCGTGGTCTTCACCCCATGCTCGGCCTTGAAGGCGTCGGTGGCCTCACGAGTGGTTAGGAGGCGATCCTCAACCCGGTAGCCCTTGCGGCGCAGCAGCGCGCGCGCCTTTAGGCCGTAGGGGCACATGTGGTCGGGTAGCGCCATGCGGTGAAGCACAGCGGTTTTCGCATCGACTGCCGCAGTTTCGAGTCTCGTGGTTTGAGATACGGCGGTCATCAGGCGCTCCTTTCAAGCAGTTCGATCAACTCCGAAGCCTTGCGTCGCTGGTCGTCCAGGTCGCCGCCGGCGATGGCGCCCTCGATGCAAGTCGCCAGGTGGTCCTTGAGCATCTCGCTCTCGACCCGCGCGAGCGCGGCCCGGATCGCCCGCACCTGAGTCAGCACGTCGATGCAGTAGCGATCGTCCTCGACCATCCGAGCGACGCCGCGCACCTGGCCCTCGATCCGACTTAGGCGGTTCAGCAATCGCGGCTTCGTTTCGTCTCTCATGGAACGGCATGTGGTACCCTACAGGGGTATGCACAAGAGCCGGTCCGCGGGTCGCTGGCGGCGGGTTCCATGACGCCCAGGAGGGCGACGGCGACAAGCAGCAGGAGGCCGAGCAGCCACTCCGCTCCGATCGATGCGCGCACCCGCTGGGCGGCCAACGCCGCTTCTTCACCTGAGCCGCGGATGCGCAAGTTGGGAACCAGGCGCAACCGGTTGTCGGCGGCCAGGGCCACCATCGCGGCGAACAGCACTAGCTTGGCCGTCAGCAGGAGCCCGTAGGAGGTCGTCAGCAGGTTCGCGGGCGTCCGCACCAGAAACCAGCTGTTGACGAGGCCCGTAGCGCCCAGCGCCAGCACGGCGGCTAGGCCGATGGTGTGGAACGCGGCGAGCCGTTCCGCGGCGAGGGCCACGTTCGCGGGCTCGCCGGAGTTCCCCTGCCGCAGCATGAACAGAAACGGCGGGAGCGAACCAAGCCAAACACCGGCGGCGATCAAATGTACGGCATTCGCCAGCCGGTGGGTCAGACCCTCGGCGCCGCCCTGGACAGCGGCGTGGCCCGTGAGCGCCAGACTAGCCAGGAGGCCGAGGGCGAGCAGCGCCGACGCCGCATCGGCCGCCGTGCGCCGCGCGCGCCGAACGGCCAACGCCGCCACCCCCAACAGCAGGGCCGCCATCGTGAGCCTGACGACCCAAACGCGGCCGAACTCGGTCTCTTGAACGATGGTGGAGAGCATCGCGGAGTCCCACGCGCCCGACGGCGTCCCAGAAAGGTTCGCCGCTGTCGCGCCGAGCAGCAGGATGGCCGTCGTCAGCGCAAGCGCCGCCGACAGGATCAGGGCTCGCCGAGCCCATGCCCGCAAGGCGGTGAGCGACCGTAGGCCGGAGTCCCGACCAAGTAGCGCCAGGGCTGCGCCTAGCGCAGCAGCAAGGCTGGCGAAGTGGAGGAAACGGGCGGCGACCAGGGCCGTCAGGATCACGGTCGTACGGTGAAGGTGTAGGCCCCCGTCATGCGGTGCATATCGCTGGTCGCGGCCGTCCAGTTGACGCGATAGACGCCCGGCGCGCCTGCGCCATGCACCGCGGCGACGACCGTGCGAGGGTTGCTCCGGTCGATGCGCGGCGTGTCGACGTGCAGGGCGGCGCCAGTCGGGCCGGTGGCTGATACGGTGACGAAGCGGACCAACACCGGCTCGTTGAAGGTCAACCGCAGTTCCGAGGGCGCCGTTCGCACCACCGAGGACGGCACTGGCGTGGCCGAGGCGAGGCGGGCGTGAGCCCATGCGGCCGGAGCGGCTGCCGTAGCCACCGCGGCGAGGGCGATCAGGGAGACGGATTTCATGGTGCTACTCCAGTTAGGTGGCGGGTGGCGCCGCTGGGGCGCGAGAAGACCAGTGGATGTGAACTATGCGCCAGGCGCCCGCCTGACGGCGTAGGACCATGGTTTCCGCGCCTAGGCGGTCCACGGCGCGGTCGCGGAAACGGCCGGTGGTGCGGCCCTCGGAGGCGATCCAGGCGACCTCGCCGACAGCCCGTCCCACCCGGCGGGTGCGCGTACTCGTCACGGCGGCAGCGAAAGCGGCGTCGGCCGCTAGGTGATGCGAGGCATATTCGGCCCGGCTTCGCTCGGCACCGCCTTCCTCGAAGACCAAGGCATCCTCGGCCAGCATAGCTAGCGCTCCTTGCGTGTCGCCACGCCGCAGCGCGGCGTGGAACGCATCCACGGCTGCGGCCGCGGGCGCCGCCTCAGACGTCACCTGGTCGGCGCCCGCTGCGGCGGAAGCCGGCGGGTCGTGCGCCCACGCCGGGCTGCAAGACGCCAGGGACAATGCGGCAGCGACCGCGATACGCTTGAGCATGATCAATCTCCCTCAGCCGTAGCGCGAGAACACGCGGGTGCGGCCCTGCCTATCGAAAGCAAGAACCTGGTAGGGCTCGGTCGCGCCACCGGGGCTTTCCATGCCAGGAGAGCCGGTGGGCATTCCGGGCACGGCCAATCCAAGGCCCTGCGGCCGAGCCAAAAAGGCGCGGACATCCCTCAACGGAACGTGACCTTCGAAGACGTGCCGCCCTGCCACCGATGTATGACACGACGCCAGTGAGGCCGGGACGCCGAGCCGGGCCTTCATCGGAGCAATGTCGGCGACGTCGACGATCCGAACGGCGAACCCTGCTCGCCGCGCGTGCGTGACCCACCCCGCGCAGCATCCGCACGTCGGCGATTTGTACGTCGTCATCGGCGTTGCTTGGGCGTGCGCGCTGCCCGCCACCGACACCGCCGCGACGCTCCCGAGGATGATGCTGCGTCTGTTGATCATGGAACATCCGCGGGGTGGCCCCCGTCTACTTCTACGCTCATGGCGCTCCCTTCCCTCAATACTCGGACTGCCAAGGCCGCATCTCCTGCTCTAGCCGACGCTTTGCGCGATACACGCGGGTCTCGACGGCCTTGGGGCTGATCCCGAGGATGTAGGCGGCCTCAACGTGCGATCGCCCGTCGAAGATGGTGAGCACCAGCGGTGCCTTCAGCGCCTCCGGCAGGCGGGCGATCGCCCGATCAAGCGCCGAAAGCTGCTCCCGCCGCCAGAGCGAGCCTTCAGTAGACGGCGTGGGGTCGACCACCCTCTCGGCCTCCGCCTGCGAGCCGCCAAACAACCGGCGAACGGCCGCGCGGCGCGCCAGATCTCGTACCTTGTTCAGCGCGATAGCCCGAAGCCAGACGTCGAAGGGGCGGCCATCGAACCGGTCGATGGCGTGCCAAGCCGAGATGAAACTCTGCTGTGTCACCTCGTAGGCCTGATCGTGGTCGCCGGTTAGGCGGCGGGCGAACTTGAACAGCGCCTCCTTGTGCCGGCCCATGAGCAGGGTGAAGGCGCGTTCCTCCCCACCCGCCGCCCGCCGCGCGAGGCTCAGGTCCGGCTCGTCTTCAGGCGTCACCGCGCGTCTTGCGTCAGCGCGTCCGCGATGCGGCGGTCGAAGGTCGCCGCTTGATCGGGCGTCAGCACGCCGCGCATCTCGAAGATGTGCAGCATGGTTTCGTTCTGGAGGGCGCCCATGGTCCGGTGGAAGTGGTCCACCGCGGCGCGCACCTCCGGCCCGTAACGCTGGCTGGCTTCGATGGCGACGGCGAGTTCACCGTTGGCCTGGCGAAGCTCCGCCTCCAGCGCTTCACGGCGAACCGCGAAGCGACGCTCGACGGCGTCCAGTCGCCGCTCCTGCTCCGCGGAGAGGTCCAAATCGTGGTGAACCATGGCGTGAAGCGAGGGCTCACCGCCTGCTGTTGGGGCTAGGTAGCGGCCCCCGATCCAGCCTCCAGCCAAACCAGCCAGCACCGCGATGAATGCAGTGATGACGAGATAGAGACGGTTCCGGCTCATCATCGCACGCCCAAGAGGCTGGACGGAGCCAGCGAAGCGTTCACGTCGAAGACAGCAACCTCCGCGCTCGGCTGCGACACCGCGCTCGCGCGCCCAACTATGGCTCCAACCCCCAAGGCAAGGGCGAGACTAGTGGAAGCGGCGATGGCGGCCGCCCGAGGAGCGGGGCCCTTCCGGCCTACGTTCCGCCAGACATCTCCTTCCAGATGCTCCAGCGATGTCGAAGGATCTTCGGCGGCAAGCGTCTGCAGACCATCGTCGAGACCATTCATGTTCGCCGCTCACAGAACTACGCCCCGCGCACTCTATACGCCGCGAAAAGCGGGACCCCTTGAGGGTTGTTGCGGGGCTCGTGCGTAGCGCCTCGCGGGACCGGGGAGGGCGCGACGTTGCGGGCGGCGGATGATGTTTCAAGCGAAGCGTGGGCGTTTCCGGCCGATCTGCCGGCGCTCACCAGCGTCCGTTTCATTTTGGCCGCCGGCGTGGCGTTCTTCCACTATCATCTTCACTGGTCCTTCGCGGACACCGAAGCCACCTGGCTCATAGAGCGCGCTCGCCTCGGGGTGGATGTCTTCTTCATCCTGTCGGGCTTCATCCTGACGCACGTCTACCATCGGCAATGGCAGGAGGGCCGCTACAGTCACCGGCGGTTTCTGATCACCCGATTTGCGCGCATCGACCCGATGCACGCCGCAGGGCTGGCTCTCATGCTCGCCATGGTGCTCGCGGGCAGCGTGTTCGGGGCGGAGTACGACGCGGCGGCGTACGGGTGGGCGGACTTCCTGCGCGCCGCGACTCTGACCCAAGCTTGGTGGGTCGCGCCGCCGATCAACCAGTGGAACGGGCCGTCATGGTCGCTGTCGGCGGAATGGTTCGCCTATCTGGCGTTTCCGCTCTTTGCCTACCTCGGCGTCCGGCTCCGCGGGCAGCCCTGGCTGCTGATAGCTGCAGCGGTGGTTTCGTTCGTCGTTTTAGACGTCGCTTATCAGGCGGCGTTCGGCAGGATCCTTCCGCACGCGGAGGAGCAACTCGGCGTACTGCGAATCGCGCCCGAGTTCTTGTTCGGCATCGGCCTCTATCAGCTAGGCCGAACACTCCGGCTGGGCACCAAGCCCGCCGCGGGCGCGGCGCTCGCCGCCGCCGCGCTCTTGCTGAGCCTAATGCATGTCGGAGCCGATGACCGGCTCATCGTGCTTGCGGCTGGACCCCTCATCCTGACGCTCGCCATGCTGTCCAAAGGCGGCGATGCCGGTGCGCTGGCACATCCGGCGGCGAGGCTGCTCGGCGAGGCCTCCTACGCGCTGTATCTACTGCACCTTCCCATCCTGATCGCTTGGCGCAATGTCGCGGTCATGCTCGACAGTCGGCCGGCGACCTACGCCATGCCCCTCTGGGAGGTGTTGGCGGTGTTTGCCATCACCGTGGGGGCCTCCGTTGTTGCGCACTTGATCTGGGAGCGGCCGGCACGGGACGCCATTCGTCGATGGACCGAAACGAGGCGCAGTGAGCCTCCCGTCAGCGCGGCGGGCTCGCAGCCGCCTGACGTTTGAACGCGCGTCAGCGGTTAGCCGCGCCGCCGTTTCGCTGGAGCCATGCCCGCAGGCGGGTGATCTCCCGCCCCTGAGCGCGGATCGTCTCCTCGGCGATCCGCCGAAGTTCGCGGTCCTGGGTATGCCGCAAGGTGATGCGAGCCGTATCGACCGCGCCCTGGTGATGGGGGATCATCATCGCCGCCCAGGCGCGGCCGGGGTCGCGCTCGTTCACCGCCATCATGGCTTGGTGCATCCGCATCATGGCTTGGTGGTTCTCCGGCCCGGCGGGACCGCCGTGCATGGCCATCATCTCGGGTGACATTCGCATCCCGGACATCCCGCCCTGGTGCTGCATGTTGGTGTGGCCTTGGTGCGGAGAGGTTTGCGCGGTGGCCGTGCCGGCTGCCAGAGCGGCGGCGCAGAGCGCGAGGGCGAGGGTCTTCATCGGGTTCTCCTGTCGCTACGGGTGGTCCGGGGAATGCCCTGCGCGTTACGCTGGTCGGCTGGCAAAGCCCGTGGATGAGTGCTCCGGTTCACGAAAGCGGTAAAGTAACACGTCCGCTTCCGGAGCCGTTCCGAAGCATGACTTCACTAAGTTATGAGGTACCAGGAGATGAGGGATTTGCGCGATTCGCGCGTACGAAAGTTCTTAGTGTCGAGCGCGACGCATTTATGCGTGACCCCCTCACTAGCCAAACACTGGCAATGTCAAACACGGGGCCCATCTGCCTCTCGAAGGTCAATGACTTAGCGATGGTTCGCGGGGCAGGGACCGTGAGAGTCGGTCTCCCTCCCTCTCCCCAGAAGTGAGAGCAGTCGAGCTGCGGAGGGACGCCCCTCGATGCCATTGTTGCGTTCACGCTGCGCAGGCACCATCCTTGGGCCGTGACGAGGACGAGTCTCACACTCGGGCAGGCAATAGCGGCGCGAGGGCTGCGCAAATTTTGCGTCGTGCTCACGGTCGTCTGCGCGCTGGTCGGAGCCCTGATGCTGGAGGGCGGCCATCCCGCCGAGGCGGCCGAGCTCGCTGGCGGTCCCGTGCATGCGGCGTCGGTGCAACATGGGCACGACAGCGGCGACAGCTCCGAGACGCCCTGGCACGTCGCGCACTGTGGATCGCATTGCGCCGGCCACGCCGCAGCGCAGCCGCCGGTGGTGACAGCTGCCGAAGCGTTCGCCGCCCCGGAGACCTGGATACTGCCGGTGGCCCGCCACCTGACGTCTCAGGCTCCCCCCGTTCAAGATCGTCCGCCACGCACCTGATGTGATCGTGGCGCGCCGCTGAGCGCGCCGTTCCATCATCTTGCGTGGAGGAGAGGCTTGACCCTCGATCATAACCCCCGGCGACTGCAGCGTGCCTGCGCAGTCGCACTATACGGGGCCTTCGTCTGGAGCGCTGCTGCTCCCGGTTTACATGCCGAGCCTGCCCCGCCGTACGAGACCCTCGTAGAGCAGGCGGCTGCTTCGCCGGCTGCGGCCGAAGCAGGCGCGCTCCTGGACGCGGCGGAGGCTCGGCTGCGGCAGGCGGGAGTGCGACCGAACCCTGAGCTCTCCGTTGAGATAGAGAATGCCCTGGGCACTAGGCCCTTCGACGGCGTCTCCGCAGCGGAGACCACGGTCGCGCTGTCGCAGGATCTGGAACTGTTCGGCCGGCGCAGGGCGCGAGTCGACGTGGCGCGAGCGGAGAGGGGGGTCGCCGCGGCGCGTCAGCAGGCGGCTCGTGTAGAGCTGCCGGCCCGCATTGCTTTGGCGTATGCCGAAGCTGAGGCGGCTGACCGCCGAGCCGAACTGGCGCGGGAGGCGCTCGATCTCGCACTCGCCGATGCACGGTCCGCACTGGCTCTCGTAGAGGCGGGGCGCGAGCCGTTGCTCCGAGGCATCCAAGGTGAAGCGGAGGCCGGGGCCGCCCGCGCGGCCTACGACGAAGCGCGCGCCGAGAGGGACGCGGCGTTCGCGCGGCTGACCGCCGTCAGCGTCAGTCCCGCACCAATCACGTCAATTCCAGTGAGCCTCATCGACCGCACCCCGCCGCCGCGGTCGACGATGGCGACCGCTACGAGCGCCGGGGTCTTGACTTTGGAGGCCGAGCGCGCCGCTGCCGAGCGGCGCATCCGGGTCGAGCAGCTGCGCGGCAGGCCGAACGTGCGAGCGTCCGCCGGCGTCAGGCGCTTCGAGGCCGAGAATGCCTTCGCGCTAGTGGGCGGCGTTAGCGTCCAGCTTCCGCTGTTTGATCAGAACCGTGGCAATGTCGCTGCGGCGGCCGCCGAACTGCGCGCCGTTGAGGCTCGGCTCCTGGCCGCCCGCCTCGATGCGGAAGCGGAGCAGGCGGCGGCGCGCTCCCGGCTCGCCGCCTCGGCCAGCCGCGTCTCTGCGTCCGACGCAGGGGCCGCGGCGGCTGCGGAAGCCTACAGGCTCACCCGGATCGGCTTCGAGGAAGGGCGCTTGTCGGCGCTGGAGCTGCGCAGCGCGCGCGGCGCCGTCGTGCAGGCCCGTACCGCCGCCATCCAAGCCCGCCTCAGCCGCACACGCGCTGAGGCCGACCTCGCCCGCCTCGAAGGCCGGCGACCTTTTGGAACCTGACCATGAAGATCGAACGCAAGACGCTTCTGATCGGCGGCGCGGCCGTCCTGATCGCGCTAGGTGCCGGTTTCGGCATCGCCCGCACCACCGCTGATCATAGTGACGCTCCGGCCGCCGCAGGCGGGGCTCACCAAGAAGGTGAGCATGCCGAAGGCGAAGGTCACGGCGAAGGTGAGGAGCCGGCGGAGGAAGGCGCGGCTGAGGAAGGCTTTGTCGCGCTGACCGCCGAGCGGGCGCGGGCGGCGGGGGTGATACCCGTCTCCCTACAACGCGGCGGCGGACAGGAGCTGCGGCTTGCAGGTCGCGTGGAGCCTGCGCCGTCTGCACGCGCGGTGGTCGCCGCCCCCGTCGGCGGAGTGATCGAGCGCGTGTTCGTGGCGCCCGGCAGCCCGGTGAGGGCCGGCTCGCCGCTGGCCGCTGTGCGCAGCGCGGAGGGTGCGGTGATACGGGCGGAGACCTCGGTCGTGCGCTCCCAGGTGGACAGCGCCCGGGCAACAGAACAGGCTGCGGCGGCAGCCTTCACCCGCGAAGAACGGCTGCTTCGCGAAGGCGTGGTTTCCCGCCAATCGTGGGAGGCCGCACGCGCCGCCCTCTTGCAGGCGCAGGCGCAGACTCGCTCTGCGGCGGCCCAGGCGCGTGCGGCGGACGCCCGCGTGACGGCCTCCGGCTCGCCGGGAGCCTCCGGGCAGGCGACGATCCGCAGCCCCATCGCCGGCGTGGTGACCTCCGTCGCTGCCGCCCCGGGCGGATACCTGGCTCAGGGCGCGCAGGTCGCGGAGGTTAGCAACCCGGGTTTGTCGGAGCTGGTCTTCAACGTGCCCGCCGCCGTAGCCGGCCGCATTCAGCCGGGCCTGCGGCTGGTCGCGCGCGGTCCGGACGGTCGCGAGTATCCGGCCGTGGTGGTTGGCGTGGCGCCCGACGCGGTGGAGGCCTCGGGCGCGGCCGTCGTGCGGGCCCGTCCAACAGGCGCCGTCCCGCCGGCCGGCTCTCCGCTGTCGGCCAGCGTCGTCGTGGATGCATCCGGCGGGTTCACCGTTCCGGCAGACGCGATCCAAACCCTCGACGGCGGGTCGGTCCTCTTCGTGCAGGAGGCGACTGGCTACCGCGTCCGTCCGGTGACACCTGGCCGCACGGCCGACGGCCGAACTGAAATCGTCTCGGGCCTGAACGGCAACGAGCGTGTCGCTGGGCCCGGCGCCTTCCTCCTCAAGGCCGAACTCGCCCGCGGCGAAGCCGAGCACGAGCACTAGGACCCGTCATGCTTTCCAAGATCATCGACCTATCGGTCCGCAATCGCTGGCTTGTGGCGCTCGTTGCGGCGCTGGTGGCCGCCGTCGGCCTCTTCGAGCTGACCCGCCTGCCGATCGACGCCGTGCCCGACATTACCAATCGGCAGGTGCAGGTCACCACCGTTGCCGCGGCCCTCTCGCCCGAGGAGATGGAGCGGCGGGTCACCTTCCCCTTGGAGACGGCGCTGGCCGGCATCCCCGGCCTTACTGAAACCCGCTCCATCTCGCGCAATGGCTTCAGCCAGGTCACGGTGATCTTCGAGGACAGCGTCGATATCTTCTTCGCGCGGCAGCAAGTTGCCGAACGCCTTAACCAGGCACGCGAGAGCCTTCCCGAAGCGGTCGAGCCGCAGATGGGCCCGCTGTCGACCG